>WBZR01001714.1_pt2 | contig 24593 bp, 25 predicted proteins | sample 5204231 | NCBI WGS metagenome assembly WBZR01 (sample SAMN12412403, study PRJNA552823) | activated sludge metagenome | isolation source: activated sludge from anammox sidestream of wastewater treatment plant... | place: USA: Virginia | collected 2017-08
GAACCACGCGCTCTCTCGTAATACCTGTGCGATCCACGGTCCATTCCCGACATCGGCGGACTCCACACTGTACGAGACAGATTCTCCATCTGGCGATGAAACTTCCCACTGGCCGATAAGTCGGCTCCGTTCACCTTATTCTGACTGTTGGCGAACTTCGAAATCAGCGGTACGATCTCGGATACCTTCTGAGGATCGCTCAGGACGGTAAGCTTGACCTGTACCACTACATGAGAAACATCCACCTTCTCCTTCTTCAAAGCGTGGAATATCGACGCTGTCGTCTGACCGCCGTTCACGATCTGAAAATCACTTACACGCTCGAGCATGGTGTGCCCGTCGCGCCCTGCCTGTACCTTTACTTCTGCTGCAGTGCAGCACAGACCGTTGTTATAGGCCAGGAAGCGATGGGGTTCTTCCCGAAGAGTCTGCTGTAACCCCTTGTTGATCTTTCCCTTCGCCTGCAGGAAGGCGCGGACATTGCGCTCCAGGAGGCGCTGTCCATGCTCGCCATAGACCCGCGCGAGCAGCGTAGCGCTGAAGAACGTGAGGAATGTGCGATATTCACCGGTGCAATCCGCCATCTGGAGGCACGGAATCGCGCCGCCGTAGTCGTTCACAAAATCCAGGCAGATGATCTCACGGTGGCCGACGTGAAGCCGGCTCAGCTTCTCCAGATCCCAGAGAACATAGCGTACATCAAGACCGGGTACTTGCTCCTGATCAATCTCCAGTGACTTGACAACGCCGTCAGTCAGCAGAAACAAACGCACCGTCGTGAGGGTGTCCTTCGCTTGGCAGATGCGACGGGCAGCCTCGAACGCTTCGTGAGATTCCTCCATCTGGGCATGACCACCATCGCGTGCTCGCCGCAGGAAGCCGCGCAGCAGTTTGAAATATTCAATGACGGTGCTGCGTGGAACCGGCTCAGGACTTCCGGTTCCGTGGTACAGGACGACGAACAGATCGAGCGTTGCGTTATCCCCGGACAGTGACCATGCATTGACTTTCGCTGCCGGAATCCTTCCACGCGATCCCGTCGCGTGATAGCACACCTCTGCACCATCGGATTCGTTGTGCTCATTCAGCAACTCAAGCACAAGCTCCGTGAATGCGTCCTCGCGCATCTGCGGATTGGTGTCGCTCCCGGCCTTGACCTGGACTTCCTGATGGAGGTCGTTGGCAAACTGCTCGAGGTGGGTGAGTGCTTCGTTCATCTGAACTCCACTTTCATTGTGTCCCGGCGCGCGAGATGTCCGCCAGCGCCTGTTTGGTACCCGCCTCGCTCATGACGTAGTTCGTGCATGCCGCAACCGTGAGGCCGTAAGAGACTTCGCCAATCCCTGAAGGCAGATTGCGCTCGGCCAGCAACGGGAAACCTTCCTGAACCCGCAAAAACGTCTCTGTACGAACGACGTAACCGTGGTCCGCGTACCGCACAGCGTGCACGTCCTGGTAGCCGACCAGAAGCAGTTTGTCCTCGAACTGCTCCTGCGCTTCGCTGTGTCCCGCCAACAGCGCTCTCACCGCGGCAACCATCTGCGGCAGAGTCTCGCCGACGCTATCTCTGGTTTCCAAGGCGACCACATAAAGGATCAGGATTGGCCAGGCCGCATCGTCCAGTTGTCGCTCACTGGTGATTCTGACTACCTGCGGCTGTTTGGCCAGTGTAGTCTTCACCTCGATTGCCCCGGCGTCGAACTGGTAATCCTGATGGGCGTGTTCGGGGCCTTTCCAGCCGAAGATAGAACGCGCTCCGAGGATGGGGCACAGATGATCCCGCAGGAACTTGAGTTCGCCCCACAGGCCGCGCTGTTCCTCGTCGGTCAACCCATCCGATGACGCGCTGATGAACTTCTGCCAACGCGATAGTTGCCCCAAAAAGGCGCGGACCTGCTCCACCGGACTCGCCGCCCCAGACACTCGCCGCAGCAGGTCTTCAGCCAGCGAGGTAAATACATCGATAAATCGTTCGTCCTTGAGGGCGACGCCGAAGTGCTCCTTTCCGTCAATTCTGAGCGTGAGCGGGTCGAGTCCCTTGCACCGCGGCCAGCGCCGCCGGGATGGAACTGAATCCACGGGAAGCCGAAGGAGGACGGCTCGGCGTTTGGTTGCCAGTTCGATGGCTGCAAACAGCGGGCATTGCGTGTCTGGTCGAGCCAGTCGCAGCAGCCAGCCTGCCGAAACAGCCGTACCGCTGGCGATATCCTGGTTCATCGCCTGCCAGAGATTTTCAATCCCAGTCTGCATAATCTCTATCCTGAAATATATCCTGCCACACGCGATTCACTCTGTAGTCGACAGCGCGAGCGGTGTGACTGGATGGGAAACTGAACTCCAAGCCCATGAACGGCGGTTCGTGATCGGGCCACCGGCCTTCCGTGGGTACCACCGGGTAGATCAGTAAAAGTCCATGAGTGCTCGGACGAAGCTGGCGCACCACCTCGCCGCTGATTCGTGTCCGGCCGCCGGCGTTGGGGTTCGAACGCTTCCGGTGCCGAGTGAGGCGTTCGGCTGCCTGTCGCAACGTGGCACCCTCGTCGATGCATCGCCGCAGGAGTTCAGCCTCATCATGGCCAAAGAGAGGACCGCCATTCTCGTCGGTGCGTTTTGCCATGAGCATCTCGAAGAGCTGCTGATCAACAACGAACTCGGCCAGGTCCAGCGCCTGATGCGCCGGGCTCTGGATGTTGGCGTTGGGGGCCCTGTACAACGGGGGAGTCGTGCCTGCCGGCCACGATCCATCTTCGGGCGTGCGTTCAGCTTTACCCGCCGTGCAGCCCTCGATTTCGCAAGTCCCGGCCTTACCGTCAGTGTCCACCAAGGCCACCGTCCACCAGGCCAGTTCGCCGCTCGCGGCCTGGTGCCGAATGAACTCGATCATCTCCGGCTTCTGGAATCGCCACACTTCTGATGCGACCGAATAGTCGCGAAGCAATCCATCCACTAGACGGTCCGCCGGAACACCGTTCCAAAGCCATGCACCCTTGACCTGTTTTGCCCCGCCATTTCCCCCAAGCCCGCCCAAGAAGCGCGCGACGACAGAAGCATTGCTCCGGACCACGTCCACGGCCGTCACAAAAGCTGCAATTTGGACGAGCTGCCCAGCATAGGAAAGTCGTTGTGTTACCGCGTGCGACATTTTGTTCATGGCCGTAACTAGCAACCCGCCAGGATGCTGTCGGACCCGAAGGCCGTATCTCCGAGGAGTCAGCCCCGCAGCCTTCATGCGTTCGAACTCCCTTCGCAGCTCGACCTCGGCCAGCGCGATATGCCGATACCATGAGCGTAGATCATCGGTCGTGTAGAGCCGGCACAGATCGAGATAGCCCGGACGATATCCGAACCAGCGCCCCATCTGCATCAGCGTGTCGTACATCTGTGATGCACGAAGGAAGTAGCTGACCGACAGACCTTCAAGCGTGAGTCCGCGAGACAGCTTGTCGCCGCCGACGGCTATGACATTAAAGCCCTGGCGATGGGCAACGTAATCCAAGGCATCCGTGGCGTGTCCATTGATCTCTTTGACTTCAATGCGAGCTGCGGCCTCAGCGAGCTCGGCATCCACCTGCCCCCACGTCACGTTAACAAGGTTCTCGTCGGGAGAACCGGCGCGGATTAGGGATGTTGTTGGTTCAAAATCGGTTGTCCAAAGCTCTTGAAGTTCGGCCCGCAACGTCTTGCTGCGCTCTCCTTCGCCGATGGTCAGACGCAATCGCATTGATTCGACCTGCGTTTGAATCAGCTGCGCCACTTGGTGCTGAACGTCGACGAATCGCGTGACATGCACCAGCATCGAGTTATGCACCGTCGTCTGCCTCCGCGCGCGTCGGGCAGCACATACGAGTACAAAGCAGTACATCGCACGCTTGAGCGACTCAGGCAGTTCCTCCACGCTCAGGTCTTTCTTGTGTTTCGAAGGGAAGATGTCGGAGTAATCATCCACCAGGCGAACCAATGGCAATCCCTTTTGCGGCTCAATCCCCGAATCGGGGTCGCCGTCCAGGCCAAAGACGCGTGATGGACTGACGTAGTTTGACGGAGGCAAGACGTTAAGAATAAAGCTGCGCGGAAACAGATCTTCGCCGTGCTTCGGCGTCTCTGCGTCCGGGTTAATGAAGATATTGGCGAATGGTGTCGCCGTGTATCCGACGTAGGCGCTCTTCTCAAACGCGTCGAGTAGCTCGCGAATGCGGCCATTGATAGCCGTGACGTCCGTCTCGCTGACGGCTTTGCCGCGACGGTCCTTCGTGTTGATCGAGGCATTGTCGGCTTCGTCATCAATAACGAGGAGCGGAACGCCACGGATGATCTTGCCTTGCTGGCTGGGAATCTCCTCCCCACGTACATGCAGCACCCAACGGAGGAGATTGCGCAGCACGCTGCCGTTTTTCTTGATGACGAGGACGACAGGGTCTCCGCCGATCGTTACGTTCGTGTCCGCCTTGGGGGCCCGGAAGTCGCCGTCGTCGAGGCTGCTCGTCAGGGAATGGATTGGCAGGAGTTGTCCGAACAGTCTTCCGACCCCCAGCAGGCTGCTGGCCTGGTCCAGTTGTCGATCCTTTTGGCTGTCGCGGCCAAGGACGCCTTCGTCCAGCCGGTACTGGGTCTGGCTCCGAAGGTTGTTGTGCATCCCCGCCAGCACGACGATCAGCCGGTATCCAGCATCCACAGCCTTGCAGATCAGTCCGCAATAGTTGGCCGTCTTCCCGGACTGGACGCTTCCGACCACCATTCCACGGCAATCCCAAGGTGGACTGCGATCCGGCTCCTCGAGTTTGCCAAGAATATCGTCTGTCAGTTTGTTCAGCGAACTCACCGCCGGTTCAGGCAGTTGTTTGTCCTGCTCCAAGAACGCCCTGTAGCGGCTCCAAAATTGCCAATTGATACTGCCACGCCGGGCGGGCAGCCATTCAATATGATCCGTCGGGTCCTCCATCAGCGTCGCGTCGGGAACATACACGTTCGCCTCGTGCATGAGCTGCGCGACGAGGGCGTCGGCATCGACATCTCCTTTGCCTGCGGCACGGGTTGTCTGTACCGCCAGTTCAACCTGGGTACGGATTACCTCGAGAGTCCTTGAAGACTCGCGGTTCAAGAGCGCGACGGCAACTACGCGAGCATGGTTGAATGCGTCGGTCATTATTACACGTACTCCTCTCTGAGCGACTGCAGAAGCTCGGGAAAACGGCCAAACGGTTCAATGTGTGCGACTCTCAGCAATGCATCATTCTGGGAGAGACCACTGGCCTTCAAAGAGGCAAATACCTGGCGCATTACCTCAAGAACTTCGGAGTCCTTGGTGGTCTCGAAAGGGCCCACAGTGCGGTCCGGCATTTCCCGGTCGGTGGTCATGATCAATGGGACGGGGATCGTCTCTTCGATAAGCCGAAGCAAGGCGCTCAACTTAGGGGCATCGCTACACGCTAGACGCACCTGCTTCACCAGCGGATGATCCCGATTGAGGCGGTAGAACACTTGGTTGTGCTTTGCCGTCTGCTCCCACAGGAATACGCGTTCCTGGCCGGCGGCAGGCAGCAGCTTCGCGCCCCTGTGCGAATAGACTCGTTTGGCGACACTTCGCGTGCGTTCGCCGATCCGCGCCAGCTCCCGGCGCAGCTTCTCCGGCGGGCGGGCTCGCGATTTCGTCACATCGATGTCCCACTCCTGGTCCAGTGAGTTCGAAAGATCGACGCGGATACGCGCAAGCTTATAGTGCTCTTCCTGACGCCATTCCTTGATGCCGAGCCAGTCGCCCTGCACGAGCAATCGCAGGTTGCGGTAGATGTAAAAGCCCTGGTGAGCGTTCCATCCGCGAAGTCCGGCCGCTCCTCGATGTGCATCGGCACCCAGTTTTGACAGGTGCGGCAGAACGAAGGGCTCGACTTCAATCGTGTGCTCCTGGAACTTCAGTCGCTCAACGGGCAGGCGCTGGGTAGCTGCTTCGTCGCTCAGAAACGGGTCCCACGGTATGATCGGAGCACCATTGAGCAGAAAACGGACCGCACCGTGGCCGGCCATGAGCCGATGAAACACGGCAGCGAAGTGCTGCCCGACATGCTCGGCTTGCCGAAGGAAGGCTTGTTCGTCAGAATCATTATCTACCGCGGTCCCGGCTGTCAGCCGGTCGAGTTTCTCCCATATGACAACGGTACCGTGCCGCGATTCTGCCAGTTGCTTGGCAAGGTGTGCGGCCAGGGGAGTTGGCTCCCGCAACAGCCGCCACTCATCGGTGTCCGCAATGTGATCCAAGTCCCAGCAGCGGACGATCTCATTGCCCCCGCTACACCTCGTGATAACGGTCACTCGACGTCCCTGAGAAAATGATGCCGTCTTCAGGCCAAGCCCGAAACGTCCCAAGTCGTCAGGGGCGCGTTTCTCTCGTGGGTTTTGGCTTCCCACGCGCATCGCGTTGATCAGCGTCTTCTCGTCCATCCCGTCGCCGTCGTCCGAGATGGCGATTGCGGACTGTTCACCAGCCCAGTGAAACTGAATGCGTATCTCACGCGAGTGATGGAAGAGACTGTTGTCTGCCAGATCGGCGAGGGCGGTCGCAAGGTCGTACCCGAATGCGCGAAGACTCTCGGCCAAAGCCGCAGTGTGCGGTGGCGCAAGGTCCTCGTCGTGTTCGCCCTGTGACTTCGCCGACGGATTGCCGGAAGTCCGCGCACTCGGAGAGAGCGCGTTATGCTTTCGATCATCGCGCACAAATGCCTCCGTGATTCCGACGACTCGTCAACCGAATTTGCCGCGACAACCTGAGCGTCAATGCCTCCGGACGCCGAGCTTCGCATTCCCATACGACGATCACTCGCCATCCCAATCGGCGTAACTGAAGTCGGACCAGCCTGTCACGGGCTACATTGGTGGTGAACTTGCTTCTCCAGAAAGCCACCCGTGATTTCGGGATGTAGCTATACCTGCAGCCGGAATGGCGATGCCAGAAGCAGCCGTGTACCAGTATCACGCATCCATAACGCGGAAGAACCAAATCAGGCGATCCGGGCAGCTTCTTCACGTGCAGGCGGAAACGGAAACCCGCCTTGTGAAGAAGCGACCGCACCGCGCACTCCGGGGTGGTGTCACGCGAATGAATCCGTGACATGTTCCAGCTTCGTCTTTCCGTAGTAAGCGTGTCCATTAGTCGTTCACACCTGCCCGCCGAAGGAGGTCCAGTACGATATCTCCAATCTGCTTTGCCAACAATGGCGGCACCGCATTGCCCACCTGGGTGTATTGCGCGGTCCTCGGTCCGCAGAAGAAATAGTTGTCAGGAAACGTCTGAAGCCTAGCCGCTTCCCGAACCGTCAGGCTTCGGCACTGCATTGGGTCGGGGTGAATGTAGTAGTGGCCGTCTTTACTGATATGCGAGACGACTGTCGTGCTAGGGCGGCTGGCGACCTGGACACGAAACCGGTCCGAGAAGTTCCCGCCGTCGTTCAAGGCCACACCCACGTTCTCGTGATCCGGCAGAATATCGGTAGGAAAGTTTTGCAGCGAAGGCGATTTGCCATGTATGCGCGCAAAACATGCACAGTACAAGTAGCGGTACAGATCCGACTCCATGTGGCCTCGCGTGCTGTGGTTACACACGCCTTCAAGCTTCTTATCAACGTACCACGTCGACGCATGTCGAGGCACGGATTCACCGGCGACAAACTCGCCGCCCCGATCGGCCGTCGGTGGCTCGACCGTACGCAGTGTTCGTCGCACCAGATCACTGAGCAGCTTACTGTCCGCTTTGATGGTACCTGCATTCGCCCAGCGGCTGTCGCACTGAGAGCGCAAGCACGCTCGCCAGGCGGAAGCGGAATCATTCTGCCGAGAGATGCCGCTCCGCAAAGGCGGCATCGCGCCGATGACCGCATCGACGGTGATCGTTGGTTGCATCTTGAGTGCTCGAGGCGTCACCCCGTGGAGATCATCGCGCACCCCCAGCAGAATAACGCGATGCCGCGCCTGCGGCACGCCATACTTCTCCGCCTGAATAACGGAGCCCTCGAGGTCTCCGTTCTCGAACATCTGGCTCTGAACAAGCGAGTAGATTCGGTAGCCACCAGAGGCACCGCGCCGCACAGTACGACCCTCCCGTGCAAGCGCGGCGTTGGGGTTCCGCAGATCCTCCAGTATACGATGAAACATCCGTGTGTTGCCAACGGTCGCGGACAGCAGGCCCTTGACGTTCTCCATGATGAAAACGGTGGGTCGGTGGTCAGCAAGAATCTGGAGGTACTCGACGTACAGCTTCTGCCGCACGTCCTTCTTTGGATCGTATTCGGGATTTCCCAGGTTCCGTGACCGGCCAACCAGCGAATAGGCTTGGCATGGCGGACCACCAATGAGCACCCAGGCCTCATCACTGCTGACCGCTGCGCCGATTCGCTTGCGAACGCTCTCCGACGGCTCACCTTCGGGGCCGAGTCGGGTGTGCCAGCAAACGGCTGCCGCCCGCGCTGCCTCAGCCGGATAGGCCTCGTATAGCGCGGCGCGGGTGATCTCGCCCCTCAGCTGCTGGTAGTATTCCCTCGGCGCTTCGCCCGCGAACTGCCGGAAGAACGTCCGCAGACGCAGTGTCTCAAAGGCAAACCGCTCCATCTCTACCGACAGCACGACATCAAATACCGGCCTGCCCCGCTCGTCGAAGACAGATGAGAAGCCTTCCCCCAAGCCCCCCGGTCCAGCGAAAATATCAATGACTCGTATCATGTATCGGCGATCCTCCCATCAGGCCAGAAGCCATCAAATCTTGGCCTTGGTCCCCCATACTGACGATCAGTTCCCGCAGGTTCTGGATCGCCAACGGCGAAGGTTTCGTACGGCCATTCTCCCAACGATTGATGGTTGGCAGCGTCACCCCCAGCCTAGCTGCAAACTTCTCCTGGGTTAGTCCGAGGCGTGCTCGAATCTTCCGGATCAGTGCCACAGGGTCATTGCTCTGGGTCGACACGGCATCTCCTAGTTTTGTCGTCTGCCTATCAGGTGATAAATCACCTGACCAATATTGCGCGGCAGCGCCCGCTTGTCAATGGTCTTCTTCGTCGGAGCGGCAGTGCTGTCTTTTTGAAGAAAGGGATTGACAGCTGGAGTCGCTTTCGTGTATTATGTCCTAAACCAATGGCGCATCGTTTTAGGCCAACACGAGTGAGGTATGGAAACTATGGCAGGCAACCCATTATTTGGCAAGAAGATACGCGATCTCCGGGAGGCCAAGCTCCGGGAGGACGCGACCTTTACGCTGCGGCAGTTCGCAGAGAAAGTCGGCATCAGCGCGACGTTCCTGAGCAAGGTGGAGCGCGGCGAGTTCGATCCGCCCAAGGCGGAGAACATCATTAAGATGGCTGAGCTGCTGGGCGTGGATGCCGACGAACTGCTGTCGCTGGCCAACAAGGTGGACCCGGAGCTGGAGAAGATCATCAAACAGCAGCCGACGGCCCTGCCGGACCTGCTGCGCACGGTGCGCGGCATGTCGGCGGAGGAGCTTCGCAAGCTCACGGAACGGGCACGCAAGGAACAAAAGGACTGACGCGCGGGGCGAACATGGCCAAGGTCAAGTTTCTCAAACATGACGAGATCGAAAACGCCGCGCTGTGCCTGCTGGCCGAGTACGGTCGCAAGTACGGTGAAGTGATTGAGCCGCCCGTACCAGTGGACGCGATCCTCGAAGGCCATCTGGGTCTGGCGTTCGATTTCGATGATCTGCCGAAACGACTGGGCATGTCCGATGTGCTGGGAGCGACGTGGATTCAGGACAAGGTTGTGCTGGTCGATCAGTCGCTCGACCCCACCGACAACCCGCGCAAGGAAGGTCGCTACCGCTTCACCCTCGCCCACGAGCTGGGCCACTGGGAACTTCACCGACACGGCTTCCTGGCCGAGGCCGCGCAACCGTCGCTGTTCGGCGACAAGCCCGCGCCGTCCATCGTCTGCCGCACCAGCTCACGCAAGGAACCGATGGAGTGGCAGGCGGACATGTTCGCGGGCTATCTGCTCATGCCCAAAGACATGGTACTGGCCGCGTGGAAGGCGCGCTTCGGGAACTTCGAACCGTATATCGCGGAAAAGGAGATCGAGGGATTGTCCGCCAAGTGGGGATTGGCCGACGACAGCCAACCCACCGTAGATGTCGCCCGCGCAATGGCCAAGGACTTCAAGGTCTCCGGCCAGGCGACGCAAATTCGTTTGATCGGACTCGGGCTGATAAAGACCGAGGAGCCCGGTCTCGATCTATTCACGCAACAATCTCAGTCGAGTCTGCCTTGAGCAGAGAAGGAGTGCGAAATGGCGAAGCGAGGACCAAAGACCCATCATGTGGTCCCGAATCCAGGTGGCGGTTGGGACGTGAAGCGCGGCGGCTCCACCCGAGCAAGCGAGCATCATGATCTCAAACAGGACGCAATCAAGGCGGGACGGAAGATCAGTCAGAATCAGGCGACGGAATTGCGCATCCACAACAAGGATGGCAGGATTTCCCAGTCTGACAGCCATGGCGACGATCCGCATCCGCCGAAAGGATGAGCGATGAATACTGCGATCCGACCTGCGCCGAAACGGACCGAGGACGCCTGCCGGTACAACCATCTCGTTCTTTTTTTATCGCGTGGGCGTTTAGTGTTTAGGACAACGAAGCCCGCGTGCGTGGAAAGGAGCATCGAATCATGAGCCAGTTCAACCCGAGGAGAGTATTGCGGCAGATATCCCCGCCGCTGCTCAAGGAATTCTTCGAGCGGCAGAAGCAGCCGCTCGATGTCAAGTGGGATGACCACTCGAACGCCAAGGCGGACGACATCTTCGACGCCTGGCAGCGCCTGCCCGATGGGCCACGCAAGGATATCGAGATGGTGTTCCATGACATCGACGAGATCGCCAAATGCGACGAAGGGCTGAAGGTTATCCACGAGGAAGCCATGTGCCACAGCGAGAATCTGGCCGTCCTCTTGGAGCCGATGGAAAGCCGGTATGACCGCGCCATGTGGACATGCCTGAATCGTCCCCAGATCTGGGACGCGGCCGTCCGGTTCGCCAAGGCGGACAGCCTGTCGCTCGGCCGGTTCTGGATCAAACGAGGCAATGTGCCGAAGGCGGAGCCGCGCACCGATGATGACGGGCGGCGAGAGCTTGCCGATGCGATGTCCGCGTTCTTCCGCGAACAGGGACGCGGGCATTACTGCCGAGTCGACCATTTCCCGCGCGGGCAAGGTCACGACTACTTCTTCGTGTACCTGAGCGACTATGCGAACACGCACGTCAATTTCGACGACGGCGGGAACTTCCGGCGGACGACCGAAAGGCGGGCATTCGAGGTCGTCTTCGCCTACGACCGGGAGATCGGCGCGCTGGAACTGTATGCCAAGGGTGGCCACAAAGTCATAGAACCGTTACAGCGTCTGTTCTGCCAGATCATCCTCGGCCGGAAGCTGAAACCGGAAAACCCGGATGTCCAACCCTACAGCCTGGATTCGCTGCTCGATAAAGGATTCGCCTTCGACACGGATCCGGAGGATGGAATCGAAGCGGTCTCAGTGCGTGGACTGCGGCTCTCGATCATCGGGCAAAAACGCGGCCGGATCACGCTCGAGGCCGACCCGGAGAAGGGACGCGACTGCATCTACGAGATGCTCGAGGAAGACCTCAATCGTAAACGGTTGCCGAAATCGGTACTGCAGGTCACCAAGGCCACGCTCCATTTCAAGCTCAACGGCAACGGACATGGCCGGTCGCTGACATTCAACGTCTCCACGCCCAACACCTGCGACCTCAAGAGCAAGCGCGAGGAACAGAGGCTTCTCGGCGAAAAGTATCTGCGGAGGTGGAAGATCGATGTCGTATGACACCATGAACATCGTCTGGCGATGCGCCGATGGCCCGGCTCCCGTGCCGATGCTGACCGGCGACGATGTCGCTATGCTGCCACCGCAAGAATTCGAGCGACTGCGGGATACGGGACTCCTCCGCTCCGGCGACACGGCGGGACATGTGACGTGCCGCGACTGCGGTGATGATCATGTTGTCGAGGTGATGCGGAGCGTCTATCCCGATGGGTCCGTGAGGTTCTTCGCCGTCTGCCCGGAGAACGGTCGCATCGAGATTCTACGAGAGCGATTGCTTCAGTGTACGCTGGACTTCACCCCTTTGCTGGCGGCAATCATGTCCGCATTGGGATCTTCGGGGAAGCCGCAGGATGTAGTGACAGGCCGCGTCTGGAACCTCGGGCGAGCAGCGTTGGTCGGCCAATCCCGGCCGTTGTGGGCCGTGCGCGGGTTGTCGTGGCCGGATGCCGCCTCGATCTCACAGTCCGTTCCCAAGGGCCGGTCGCCGGTCGTATTCGTTCTGGGCCAATTGCCGGACGGTGGGATTCTGGGCGTACCAAGCGATTCCCTTATCGAGGCGCGCACCGTGATCCACCTCGACGCCGAAGGGCTGTCGGTCAGTATCACAGTCATCAACAGCCAATTGCGCGGCAACCCACCGGAACCCGTCGCCAAAAAGCCAAAGAAGCGGGGGCAGCGAACCGCCGCCATCGACTCGATCAAACAGGCGCTGCGAGAACATCTGCGGGCAGCTCGCGATCATGCGTATTCCTCTCGCAACCATGACGACGGCCCCAACCTATTGCCTCGCCCTTCCCAGGAACAACTGGCCGACCAATTGAAGGTTCATGTCTCGTCAGTGTCCCGCGCCATCAACGATCCATCCGACAAGGAAATCGCCATCCTCTGGGAAGCGGCCAACGACATAGAGAAGGTCATGAAGTTCAAGAGTTGATTTCTCCTCCCTGTTTGCAGTTCCCCTGATTTCCTGCAACTGCAAAAGCCGTTCTGAGGCCGCGTAATCGCCGCAATCCCAGCACGTTACGGCGGCCTTCGTTATTTTTGCCGTCTTTTCCTGCAATTCCGCCGGAGGGCGTGAGCCGCGCACAGCGCGCAGCTCGAAACCCTCAAGGAGGAAAATCAGATGCAGGAAACAGTATCGAATCCAAGCAAGTCCAGTCTGTCCCCGGACAGAGCCCGTCTCATCGAGTTGATGCAGCGGATCAACTACGGCCGCATCGAGGGGCTGCCGGTGCGCCGTGGCGAACCGGTGATGGACCCGCCGCCGCGCATCATCCGCGAGATCAAGTTCAGCGGCGAGAACGGGCCGCGACCTGAAGTCGCCAAGGCTGACTTCGCGCTCAAGGTCCAGGTCCGCGAGCTGTTCGCCCAGCTGGAGGCGCTGGGCGACGGCGTGATCCCCTGCATCGAGATTCAGCGCGGTCTGCCATTCCGCATGACCGTTGAGGAGGTGCGCGCCTGAAACGACGGGGTTGGGCTCCCCAGCAGCACGTGTAACTGAAACGAATTCAAGTACTTGACAACTAACCGGCCACTTTAGTGGAGGCGTTGTGGGTGCCGCAGAAGCGGCAATCCTGCAACGCCTCCACTGCATGTGGTCACCGCTTCGACTGGCACCCACGCGACGCCTCCCAGCCAAAGAAAGGTTCAAATGAAAACCAATTCGAAGCGTTATGAACTGTCCGATTACGCACTCGAACTCGTCCATTACAAGGCACGTCAGCTCGTCGGCAAGGCGGGCTATCGCGCACAAGATGTGGATGACATCAAGCAGGACCTGATCATGGACCTGCTGGAGCGCTTGCCCCAGTTCGACCCGGCCAAGGCGACCTACAAAACGTTCGTCACCCGTCTGGTTGAGCGGAAGATCTCCAAACTGCTCCGCGACCGTCAGGCGGAGAGGCGTGACCATCGACGCGAGGTCTGCTCGCTCAACGAGGAGATCAACACCGGCGAATACGAGCCGATGCAGCGCCTGACCACCATCAGTCAGGATGATCAGGACATCCGTATGGACAGGTATGCGCGCCCCGCCGAGGAACGCGCCCATCTCCAGCTCGACATGGATTCCGTGCTCGACGATCTGACGCCCCAGCTGCGGCAGATCGCCGAGATGCTGCAGGCCAAGTCCGTCTCCCAGGTCGCCCGCGAACTGGGCATCCCGCGTGGCACTTTCCGCGTAAAGCACCTGAGGCAACTGCGTGAGGTCTTCGCGGCCAAGGGCATGGATGACTACCTGCGGTAATCGCGCTGTACGCCAGTTTGCCCCTGCGCCGGGTAAGTAACTACAAGGCGGCCAGGGGCGAACTGGTCCGCGGAACACTGGAGACACCAACGTGAGTGAACATATGGAACTGAACATTGACCTGAGCATCCTGGAAGTCGAAAGCGCCGGTGAATACCACGCCAGGGCGGACCATTTTCTCTCCAGCCACCAACTGCTGGACTTTATCAAGTGCCCCTGGCTGCATCGCAAGAAGAGCATCGGGCTGGTCAAGGAGAGTGACTCAGCCAGCTATCTGATCGGCCGCGCCGCCCATGTCCGCATTCTGGAAGGCCGCGATGCCTACGAAACGGCATTCGCCCTGGGCGGGCCGGTGAATCCCAAGACCGGCAAGCCGTTCGGTTCGGGCACGAAGGCCTTTGCCGAATGGGCCAAATCGCGGGGTAAGCCGGTACTCCCCCACGACCAGGTGGACCTGATCGAACAGATGGCCTCCGGCGTGGCCATGAATAACCAGGCCGTCGACCTGCTGCTCTACGGCCGGTGCGAAGGCGTCGTGCGGGCTGAGTACTGCGGCACGCCCTGCCAGATTCGCATCGACTGGGTGCATCCGCATCGGGGCATCGTCGACTTCAAGACCTGCGATGACCTGACCTGGTTCGAGGCCGACGCAAGGCGCTACGGCTACCACCGGCAGATGGCCTTCTACCGCGCTGTCCTGGCGCAGGTGATCGAAGGCCAGATGGTTCCCGTCCACCTCGTCGCTGTCGAGAAGAAGGAACCCTTCCGATGCGGTGTCTGGCGTATCAGCGATGACACGCTGGCCATCGCGCAGCGCGAGAACGAGGCGGCGATCCGTCGGCTGCTGGCCTGCCGCCAGCATGACCAGTGGCCCACGGGTTACGAGGAGATTCGCGTCCTGGACGTGGCATGAGCATGTCTTCGCGCCCGGGCGGCTTGTGGCGAGTCCCATCAAGCGGCGGCCACCCCTCGGGCGCTTCTGGCAGGGCCGGGCTGCCGGGGCCTCATAAGCCTCGGGACGCGGGTTCGACTCCCGCACCTGCCATTGGCTTTCACACGCTGGCCAGCGTGACGAGATGTGTGACCCATGAACCCTCAATCAGGAGCAATGACATGATCCGCAACTATCGCAGATGCGATCCGCCGACCTCGGCGCTGGCCGGGCGGCACGTGCAGGCCAGCGGCTGCGCCAAGTGCCACCGCGATCTGTGCCTGGCACTCGTCAAACGCCAGCCAGGCCTGACTGCCCGCGAGATCGAGATCCGCATCGGCATCAAGGCCCACAAGCGCCTGCCGGAACTGCGGGCCGACAAGCTGGTTCGCAACGGCCCGTCCCGCCCCTGCAGCGTCTCTGGCCGCCAGGCCATGACCTGGCTTGTGCCCCAGCACCTCAACTGAATCACGGAGAAACACGCATGACCATGATTGAGCAGATTCATTTCGGGCGCAGGCATTCCCCGCCGCGCCTCTTGATCTACGGAACCGAGGGTATCGGCAAGTCCACCACGGCCGCAGCAGCGCCCGCGCCGATCTTCATCCCCACTGAAGACGGCCTTGACCAGATCGACTGCGCCAGTTTTCCATTGGCGACGAGCCTGGCGGATGTGACGGCGACGATGCAGGCATTGATTAATGAATCGCACGATTACCAGACGGTCGTTATCGACTCGGCCGACTGGTTGGAGCGGCTGGTGTGGGACGAGCTGTGCCAGCAGTATGGCGTCAGCGGTATCGAGAAGGTCGATGGCGGTTATGCCCGGGGCTACACCCATGCCCTGACGCACTGGCGCACACTCCTGGCGGACCTCAACACGCTGCGCACCCAGCGCGGCATGTGCGTGATCCTCCTGGCCCACGCCAAGGTCGAGAAATTCGAGGACCCGGAGCATGCCGCCTACGACCGCTACTCGCCGCGCCTGCACAAACACGTGACGGCGCTGCTGACCGAATGGTCCGATGCGGTGCTCTTTGCCACGCGAAAGATCATCACCAAGACCGAGGATGGTGGCTTTGGGCGCAACCGCACCATCGCCGCCGCTCTGGGCAGGGATGGGGGCGAGCGCATCCTTCGTACCGTTGGCAGTCCGGCGTGCGTGGCCAAAAACCGCTTCGGCCTGCCTGTAGAACTACCCCTCTCGTGGCTGGCATTGATGCAGGCCCTCACCCAGCAATCGCGCCTGGTCGGCGCTGAGCAGAACACCAACCCCAGCAAGGAGAATTGAACATGGCAGACCTCAATGGATTCAACGCAACCCAAGTCGAACCGACGACCAGCTTCGAGCCGCTGCCGGCAGGCAAATACCTCGCCGCGATCACCGAAAGCGCAATGAAACCGACCAAGTCCAACAACGGGAACTTCCTGGAACTGACGTTCCAGGTGCTCGACGGCGAGTACAAGAACCGGTTCGTCTGGGCGCGGCTCAACCTCAACAACCCCAGCGACAAGGCGGTGGAGATCGCCCGCAGTGAACTCTCGGCCATCTGTCACGCCGTGGGCGTCATGCAGCCGCGCGACAGTGTCGAGCTGCACAACCTGCCCCTGACGATTACGGTCAAATGCGTCAAGCGCGACGACACCGGCGAGATCACCAATGAGCTCAAGAGTTATGCGCCCAAGGCGGCGGCAACCGGCCAGCCCCGGCAGGCAGCGCCAACCAGCACCACCCCGCCGTGGAAGCGCTGACGGGTTCACCGACGATCCGGCACCCCAACCGCAACTTCTTCAAAGGGATTCGTATGGATGCACTTTTCTGGTTTGTCTGGTTCTTCAACGCCACTCTGGCCTATTTCCAGGTGCGCCGCGAGCAGCGCAAAGGCAATGGCCGGTGGACGAAGGCCGATCGCCTGTTCTGGCTGGCAGCGTGCCTGTTTGGCGGCACACTCCTGTTGCTGATCCTGCTCGTCACCGAGCTGGGAGTGGCGATCGGCAGGACAAAGTGGGCCAGGCGGGAGGCACGATGGTGATCGCACTGCCCTACCCACCGTCAGTGAACCATTACTGGCGACACTTCCGGGGTCGCACCGTGATCAGCCGGGAGGGCCGGACGTTTCGCCAGAACGTCTGTACCCTCCTGGCCGGGGGCAACGGGGACGGCCCCCGCAAACCACCGTCGGGCGGGCGCATCGCGCTGTGCATGGATGCGTTCCCGCCCGACCGGCGTCGCCGCGACCTGGACAACATTCAAAAGGCCACCCTCGATTCGCTGCAGCACGCCGGCGTCTATCAGGATGACAGCCAGATCGATCTTTTAATCACGCGCCGCCGCCAGGTCGTGCCCGGCGGCCGGTTACATATCGATGTCGTCGAACTGCCGTTGTCGCGTTGCCCACTGTGTGGCGGGGCATATCCGCCGGCGAACAACTGAACCTATGAGCATGGCCGCTTCAACTTCCAGCCCGATCACCCTGCGCCCGTACCAGAGCGAGGCGGTCGCCGCCATCTATGACCATCTGCGCCAGCGGAATGATCACCCCTGCGTGGTGATTCCCACCGCAGGCGGCAAAACACCCGTCATGGCGACCATCTGCCGGGACGTGGTGCAGCAGTGGAATGGCCGCGTGTTGATTCTGGCGCACGTGAGGGAATTGATCGAGCAGGCCGCTGACAAGCTGCACGCAATGGCCCCCGACCTGGCCAGCCGCATCGGCGTCTATTCGGCGGGGCTTGGCAGCCGCGACACCGAACACCCGATCATTATCGCCGGGATACAGAGTGTTTACCGGCGGGCGGCCGAACTGGATCGTTTCGATCTGATCCTGATCGACGAGGCGCACATGCTCCCACCCGATGGTGAGGGGATGTACCGCACGTTCCTGGCCGACGCCCGCATTGTGAATCCCAACGTGCGCCTGGTAGGCCTGACGGCCACGCCGTACCGTTTGTCCACCGGCTTGATCTGCGGGCCGGAAAACCTGCTCAACCACGTCTGCTACGAAGTTGGTGTGCGCGAGCTGATCGTCCAGGGGTACCTCTGCCCCCTCAAGACCAAGGCTGGCCAGCGCAAGGCCGACACGTCGGGGCTGCATGTGCGTGGTGGTGAGTTCGTCGCCGGCGAGGTCGAGGCGCTGATGGATGACGACTCACTAGTCCAATCCGCCTGCCGCGAGATTGTCGATCAGACCAACGACCGCCATTCGGTGCTGATCTTCGCCGCCGGCGTCCAGCACGCCCTGCATGTTCAGAAGGTGCTGGGCGGGATGGGTCACGAGTGCGGGTTCGTCTGTGGCGAGACGCTGCCGTTCGAGCGGGCTGATACGCTTAATCGATTCAAAGTCGGTGCGCTGAAGTACCTGGTCAACGTCAACGTGCTGACGACGGGGTTCGATGCACCCAACATCGACTGCGTGGCGCTATTGCGCCCGACAAACTCACCGGGCCTTTATTATCAGATGGTGGGCCGGGGTTTTCGGCTGGATTCGTCGAAGGACAACTGCCTTGTCCTGGACTTCGGCGGCAACATCCTGCGCCACGGCCCCGTTGATGCCCTGGAGATCAAGGATCGCTCTGCCGGCAACGGCGAAGCGCCCGCCAGGGAATGCCCGCAGTGCCAGGCGGTGATCCACGCCGCCTACAGCCTCTGCCCTGAGTGCGGGTATGCCTTCCCGCCGCCCCAGCGCGGCCAGCATGATCAGGAGGCATCCACTGCGGGGATCCTGTCGGGCGAAGTGACCGAGACTGAGTACAAGGTCCACGGTGTCTACTACAGCGTCCATGTGAAGCGCGCCGCGCCCGAAGGCCATCCGCGCAGCCTGCGCGTCGATTACGAGGTCGGTTTCAACGATACCCGCAGTGAATGGGTCTGCCTGGAACACACGGGCTTCGCCCGGGGCAGGGCTGAAGCCTGGTGGAAGCGGCGCTCGCACCTGCCGGTACCCAACGATGTGAACGATGCGGTGGCGCTGGCGCATGCCGGAGCCCTGGCAAGTCCGGACACCATCACGGTGCGATCCGTAGCTGGTGAAAAGTATGACCGTATCGTGAGCTGTGAGCTGGGGGCCAGGCCTGATCCCGCTGATTTGCGCTTACCGGAAATACCGGCAAGCGCGCTGGCGGGTGTTTCTGACGGCCCACCGGACGATGAAATCCCGTTCTGAAAGGAGGTTGTATGGCGACAAAACCGGCCAATGAAAACGAACTATTAGCAGATGCGGCAGCCAGGTATCAGGCGGCTGGTTTGCGTGTGCTGCCGGCCGCGCGTGTCAGCAAGCGACCGGCGGTGGGACAGTGGAAGCGGTATCGCCAGCGACAGCCCACCGCGGCCGAGTGGTCGGCGTGGCTGGCCAATAATCCCGATGCGCTGTGCATTCTTTGCGGGAAGGCATCGAACCAACTGGAAATCATCGACTTCGACGCTGAGGGTGAACTCTTCGAGGCTTGGTGCAACCACGTTCCTCCAGAGTTGTTGCAGCGTCTGGTCATCGAGAAGACTCAATCGGGTGGCTACCACATTATCTATCGCTATGAGGGCGAGGTCTGCGGCAACATGAAGCTGGCCCAGCGCCGTATCGGCACCATGACCGCTACGTTGATCGAGACCCGTGGTGAAGGCGGATTGTTCCTGTGTGCCCCGACACCCGGTTATGAGGTAATCCAGGGGGATCTGTGCGACCTGCCGGTGCTGAGTGAGACTGAGAGGGACATCCTGCTGCAAAGAGCGTGGGAACTGAACGAATATCTGCCGCCGGTGGTCGATTGTCCATCGAACAATGGCATGGTCGGCCAGACAAGCCCATCATCAGCCGGACAAGCCGATCCTCTGGCCGATAATGCCGACAGGCCCGGCGATGATTACAATCGTCGTGGCGATGTGCGCTGCGTACTGGCACAGCACGGCTGGTCGCTGGCCAGGCCCGGCGAGAATGAGTACTGGCGGCGACCGGGCAAGACCTGTGGCTGGTCGGCCACGCTCAAGAACGGAGTCTTCTACGTCTTCAGCGCCAGCGCCCACCCCTTCGAGCCCAACCGGGCCTATTCGCCATTCTCGGTCTACACACTCCTGAACCACGGCGGTGATTGGGCAGCAGCCGCCGGTTCGCTGCGACTCTCTGGCTACGGCAGCGATTCTCTGGCGGACAATGCCCACGGGGTGGACATCTCGGCCATTGTGCGCTTGTCCGCCCCATCGGCTGCTGATAGGGACGAACAGGCTGCCCGTGCCCCGGAGATTCCCGACCCCGGGCTGATGCCGCCAGAGCTGTTGCGCATCCCCGGCTTCATCAGCCAGGTGATGGATCACACGCTGGCCATCGCGCCGTACCCCAATCCGGTCATGGCCTTCGCCGGTGCAATGGCGCTGCAGGCATTTCTGGCCGGGCGCAAGGTGCGTGACAGCGGCGACAACCGGACAAACCTGTACCTGCTGGGTCTGGCGCATTCCGGAGCGGGCAAGGACCAATCGCGCAAGGTTAATAACGACATCCTTCACGCGGTGGGCATGGCCGATTGTCTGGGTCAGGCCTTTGCCAGTGGTGAAGGGTTGCAGGATGCGCTGTTTCAAACGCCGGGCATGCTCTTTCAGACCGACGAGATCGACGGCATGCTCCAGTCGATCAACAAGGCCAGGGATGCCCGGCACGAGGCGATCATGGGGACGCTGCTGACGATGTACTCCTCGGCCAACAGTGTCTTTCCCATGCGCCGCAAGGCGGGCAAGGAATCGCCGGGGGTGATCGACCAGCCCTGTCTGGTGATCTACGGTACGGCCATTCCAAACCACTACTACCAGGCCCTCAGCGAGCGCATGCTCACCAACGGGTTCTTTGCCCGCATGATCATCCTCGAATCCGGACCGCGACCGGTGGGTCAGGAACCGGGCATGGCAGCGATCCCCCCTGCCATCCTGGCCACGGCCAGGTGGTGGGCGGACTATCAGCCGGGCACGGGCAATCTCCAGGAGTTTCATCCGCTGCCTGCCGTCGTCGAGCAGACACCGGAGGCGACCAAACTGCTGATCGAGACGCGCCAGGCCGCTGAGGCCGAATACACCAGGGCCGAAGCCAGAAGCGATTCGGTCGGCACGACGGTCTGGGGCCGGGTGAGCGAGCAGACCCGCAAGCTGGCGCTGCTTTATGCCATCAGCGAGAACCGCTCGTCACCACGCATCGGCCTGGCGGCCACCCAGTGGGCCTCGGCCTTCGTGATGCACCAGACAAGGCGGATGCTCTTCATGGCGGCGGGACACGTCGCCGAGAACCCGTTCCACGCCGAGTGCCTCAAGCTGATGCGCAGGCTGCGCGAATCGCCTGGGTGCACGATGGCACGAAACAAGTTGATGCGAGCCATGCGCGCCAAGGTCAGCGACTTCGATCAGATTGTCGGCACGCTCCTGAACCAGGGCGATATTGAGCTTGTTGACCTTCCCACTAAAACCAAAACCGCTCTGGGGTATCGACTTTTATGACCTGTCGAATCCGTCACGGAATCCGTCACGAATCTATCACGGCGTGACGCATTCTGGATGAGGATTAGACCCGAAACAGATGAAAAGATTGAATCCGTCACGAATCCGTCACGGGTAGCGTGTGACGGATTCAAAAGCAGAAAAAGCCTGGAAATATGGATATAGAACACTCTCTCTCCCCCTATATCTAAATCCGTCACCTACCCCCTTGCGCGCTGTAAATGTGCCCGCACACGTTCGCGCGAGGGGGATGACGGATTTGGTGACGGATTTAAGAAAGGATGACCCTATGCCAAATCGTTGCGATCAATGTCGTTTCTTTTATCCCAACCCGCCCGCCGAGCGGCCGGAGATGATCTCATTCCGTGAGGGCCAAGTCTTGGGCGGCGGATACTGCCGCCGCAGGCCTCCGGTTTGGCGAGAGAGCCTTCACGAGGAGGGAGTCTTCCCGCTGGTGGCATGCGACTCCTGGTGCGGGGAATTCGAGGCCAGGGTTAAGCGCGATACCGTATCTACCAAACCGCACGCCAAAGACTGATTTGCCTTGCAGGGCCGTTTGCAGGCTCCGTGGCGCGATTCAACCGCAAAGGTATCCATTGATCGTCTCAAGGAGTACATCGCGTCTAAAGCGATCATAGGGCCTCTAAATAGGTACTTGGCGAAAATGGCTTCTCCTGATGGCCGCGGGAACGATCGCCATAAAAGAGAGAGTTTGTTTTGTGTGTCCGTTTTTTTCCACCAACCCCAACGCACGTGGAGGTGCAACCATGACCACCAGAACGCCCAAGTCGTTTAATGTTGAATTGCGGCCCATCGAGGCCATTACACCCTACCCCGGCAACCCGCGCGTCAACGACGATGCGGTGGACGCCGTGGCGGCGAGCCTGAAGGAGTTCGGCTTCCGCCAGCCGATCGTGGTGGACGAAGCCGGCGTGATCATCGTCGGCCATACCCGCTTCAAGGCGGCTGTGAAACTGGGTCTGGCCAGGGTGCCGGTTCACGTGGCGACCGACCTGACCGAGGCGCAGACCAAGGCGTATCGCATCGCCGATAACCAGACCGCGACATTGGCCGAATGGGACTTGGAGCTGCTGCCCATCGAACTCAAGGACCTGCAGCAGGCCGAATATGACCTGGGCCTGCTGGGCTTCGACGAGGAGGAGCTGGCCCACCTGCTCGACGGCGACGTGACCGAAGGCCTGACCGACCCGGACGATGTTCCGCAGCCACCGGATGATCCGATCACACAGCGCGGCGACATCTGGATTCTGGGCGACCACCGCCTCATGTGCGGCGACAGCGGCAGGGTTGAAGACCTCGACCGGCTGCTTGACGGCAACGGCATCGATCTGGTTTCGATGGACCCGCCATACAACGTGAAAGTCGAGCCGCGCTCGAATAACGCCATCGCCGCCGGGTTGTCGAGCTTCGGCGGGCATGGCCTGATGCACCACCAGTCGTTTGACGTTCACCGCCTGGCCAAGAGAACGGCATCGAAGTATCACGGGATGGATGTGGCCACCGGCGCACAAAGCGGAAAGGCCACGCACAAAAAGCTGCGCCCCAAGGACCGTCCGCTGGCCAATGACTTCGTCACCGATGAGGCGTTCGGCCAGATGCTGCTGGCGTGGTTCGCCAACGCCTCGCGCGTCCTCAAGCCAGGCGGTTCGTTCTACATCTGGGGCGGGTATGCCAATCTCGGCAACTACCCCGCGCCGCTGGCTGCCTCAGGGTTTTACTTCAGTCAGGGGATCATCTGGGATAAGCAGCACCCGGTCCTGACGCGCAAGGACTTCATGGGGGCGTTCGAGATCTGCTTCTACGGCTGGAAGGAAGGTGCCGGCCACAACTACTACGGGCCGAACAACGCGACCGACCTCTGGCACATCAAGAAGGTCAACCCGCAGTCGATGGTTCACCTGACCGAAAAGCCTGTCGAGCTGTCGGTGCGCTCGATCCAATACTCATCGCTGCCAAAACAGAACGTGCTCGACCTCTTCGGCGGCAGCGGCTCGACGCTCATCGGCTGTGAGCAGACCGGACGCCACGCCTTTTTGATGGAACTCGACCAGGCCTACTGTGACGTGATCGTCCAGCGCTGGGAACAGTTCACGGGAAGGAAGGCGGAACGGTTGCTGGTAAAGCAGACTTTACCAGAACCAATCACTGGTAACGTTGACGTTACTAACCAACGCCCCGCTGCCGCAGTTTCGGTTGCGGAGGTGAAGCCGTGAACGGCATCGTCCTGAGCCTCTGCGATTACACCGGCAACATGGTCCGCCCCTGGCTGGATGCGGGCCATGAGTGCTGGATTGTTGACACGCGCCACGAACCCGGCGTGCATCGTGACGGCCGGCTGATTCGCGTTGGGGCCGATGTGCGGGACTGGCTGCCGCCCCGACGTGAATATGTCATCGCGTTTGCCTTCCCGCCCTGCACGCATCTGGCCGTCAGCGGTGCCCGGTGGTTCCGGCACAAGGGCCTGCGGGCATTAGCCGAATCCATCGACATTTTCGGCGCTTGTGTCCGCATCTGCGAGTGGGCTGAGTCGCCGTGGATGGTCGAGAATCCCGTCTCTGTGATCGCCAGTTACTACCGCAAACCCGACCACGCATTTGATCCCTGTGATTATGGCGATCCGTGGACGAAGCGGACATGCCTGTGGGTCGGCGGAGGATTCGTGATGCCTCCGAAGCAGCCGGTGGAGCCGATGGCGGGCAACTGGACGCTTCAGTTTTCACCGTCGCCCGAACGCGGCCACCTTCGTAGCGCAACACCGGCGGGCTTCGCGCGGGCTGTATACGCGGCCAATCGACCGGTCGCGGCCTGTGCAGGGTTCGAGTCCATGACTGAGACAGCCCCGACCGAGGCCGGGGCTGTCACGGAGATGCAGGCATGAATGTGCGCTTACTTCTGTCTGTCCCTGAGTGCGAACTTGCCGCGCTCGGTCTTGACGAGCCGGCTTTGCGCCCCCTTGATTGCCATCTCGCGCAAAATCGCCGCGTAGAGCGTGCTGGCGGGCGTCCTGCCCCTGCCGGGCGTCCAGAGCTGGTGCTGCACCACCAGATCGACGATCTCCTTGCAACGCCTCGGCTCGCCGTTGCCCAGCAAGAGGAGATG
>WBZR01001834.1_pt1 | contig 24584 bp, 18 predicted proteins | sample 5204231 | NCBI WGS metagenome assembly WBZR01 (sample SAMN12412403, study PRJNA552823) | activated sludge metagenome | isolation source: activated sludge from anammox sidestream of wastewater treatment plant... | place: USA: Virginia | collected 2017-08
AGCCAAACCCTCATTTTCCACCACAAGTTTACCTCTCCTGCTTCAAATATTCAACACTTTTATCCGATTCTTTTCGCCTTCTTCCCCTTGTATTATCAGCCTTCGGCTGGTTTTCGTTCAGACACTATTTATTATGACGGAATGGATGTAGGAATAAGACGAGCCGATTTTGTGGTAGAAAACAAAGTGATTGTTGAATTAAAGGCATTGATAAATTTAGAAGATGTGCATTTGGCACAGGCAAAAAATTATGTGGTGGCTTATGGCTTTGATATAGGATTGCTGATAAACTTTGGTGCAACCAGCCTGCAATACAAAAAGATTTTTAATTCAAAAACCAATCCTGTAAATCCAAAAATCAAGTAAATCAAGATTCAGACAAAAGAAAATTCAAAATGAGCAAAGAACTTAATATAAACCAAGAAGAATACGGCAGTATTTTACAGCAAGCGGTAGAGCAAATTCACACCGCCCGACAAATTATTGCCAAGCAGGTAAATAGCACGGTTCAGTCATCTTATTGGAACTTGGGCAAATTACTTTTTGAAAAACAACTTTCAGAAGGTTACGGTAGTGGCGTGGTTAATCAACTTTCTATTGACCTCAAAAAAGAGTTTCCCGATATGGGCTTGTCTCCCCGCAATTTGTGGGATATGAAGCGTTTTTATGAGCGTTACCATAAGGGAGATGAAATACTGCGACAGGCTGTCGCAGTTATTGCCTTGGGGACACAATTTGCTGCTACTCAATAAGGTTCAGCAACTTGAAGCCGTAGCTTTTTACGCCACAGAAGCCACAACCAAAGGTTGGAGCAGAGATTTATTGCTGAACGCCATAAAAATGGATAGTTTCAGCCAGATGCAAAAACAAATCAAATCACACAACTTCAACGAAACACTTCCCGCTGTTCATTCTGATTATGCCAACGAAGTATTTAAAGACAATTACAATCTTGGCTTTTTAGGAGTAACCGAACCCGTAAAAGAATTGGAATTAGAAAAACGATTGATAGAAAAAATTAAATCGTTTGTATTGGAACTTGGAAAAGGTTTTAGTTTCATTGGCAACCAACATCGCTTGGAATACAACGGTAAAGAGTATTTTGTAGATATGCTTTTCTTTCATCGTGGCTTGCGTTCGCTTGTGGCAATAGAACTGAAAATCGGAAGTTTTAAAGCCGAATATGTTGGCAAAATGAATTTGTATTTGGGCTTGCTTGATAAATTAGAAAAAGGCGAAAACGAAAATCAATCCATCGGCATTATCCTTTGTGCCGACAAAGACCATTTAGATGTAGAAATTGCTTTGCAAGACATCAACAAGCCTATTGGAGTAGCGGAATATCAACTTTTGTTGCCCAAAGACAGATTGCAAAACTTACTTATAGATGAAATTAGAAAATCTGAAACAGAAGAATGAACAAACCGATAACCGAAAATATCATTGAACAGTCAGCGATTGAAATTTTGCAATCGCAGGGATGGGAGTATTTACATGGCTTAAAAACTTCCCCTCCAGTGGAGGGGTGTCCGCAGGACGGGGTGGTAGAAAGAGAAAATTTCAGTCAGGTTGTTTTATTGAATCGGTTAAGAACCGCAATAGCCAAAATAAATCCTACAATTCCGTTAGATGCACAGGAAGCAGCCGTTCAAAAGGTTTTGCGGATTGCTTCGCCTGACTTGTTGCACAACAACGAAGAATTTCACCGCCTGTTGGTTGAGAAAGTAAAAATAACCTATCAGGAAAACGGTTACGAAAGAAGTCATGAAATAGCTTTGATTGACTTTGAGCATCCTGCCAACAATCAGTTTCTGGTAGTGAATCAATACACTATCATTGAAAACAATCAGAACAAACGACCTGATGTGTTGCTGTTTGTAAATGGGTTGCCTTTGGTAGTAATTGAACTAAAAAATGCTGCCAGTGAAAACGCAGACATTAAAAGTGCTTATCAGCAAATACAAACTTACAAAGCCATTATTCCGAGTTTGTTTACATACAATGCTATCTGCATTTTATCAGATGGTTTGGAATGTAAGGCAGGAAGTGTTTCGGCAGATTTGAGCCGTTATATGACATGGAAAACAGCAGACGGCATAAAAGAAGCATCCCGATTTAAACCACAATTAGAAACCTTACTGAAAGGCATGTTGCAACCAGCAACATTATTGGATTTAGTTCGAAATTTTATTGTGTTTGAAAAATCGAAAAAGGAAGATGCAAAAACAGGATTAATACAAATTCATACCGTAAAGAAATTAGCCGCTTACCATCAGTTCTTTGCTGTAAACAAAGCCGTTCAATCAACTGTCAACGCATCAGGCGAAAACGGAGATAAACGAGGCGGTGTAGTTTGGCATACACAAGGTTCGGGCAAAAGTTTGAGTATGGTTTTCTATTCAGGAAAACTAATCACTTCACCTGAAATGAAAAATCCGACCATTGTAGTTATTACCGACCGTAATGATTTGGACGATCAATTGTTTGACACTTTTGCTTCATCCGTTCAGTTGTTGAGACAAGAACCTGTTCAGGCAGAAAACAGAGAACATTTGAAAGAATTGTTGAAAGTGGCAAGCGGTGGAATTGTTTTTACCACCATTCAGAAGTTTTTACCTGAAAACAACAAATCCGTTTACGACCAACTTTCTGACCGTAAAAATGTGGTAGTAATTGCAGATGAAGCCCACAGAACGCAATATGGTTTTGAAGCAAAATTGATTGATGAAAAAGACAAAGAAACCAAAGAAGTAATCGGCAAACGGATTGCTTACGGTTTTGCCAAATATATGCGTGATGCCTTGCCAAACGCAACGTATATCGGTTTTACAGGCACACCTATAGAGGGCACAGACGTAAACACTCCGCAGGTTTTCGGCAATTACATTGACCGATACGACATTAAAGATGCCGTTGATGACGGAGCAACGGTTAAAATTTTCTATGAAAGTCGTTTGGCAAAAGTGAATCTGGACGAAGAAGGCAGAAGGTTGATTGAGGAATTTGACAAGGAATTAGAGCAGGACGAAGAACTCACAGAAAAGCAAAAAGCCAAAGCCAAATGGACAAAACTGGAAGCCATTGTTGGCAATCAGGAACGGGTTAAGAATTTAGCAAAAGATATTGTCACTCATTTTGAAAAAAGGCAAACCGCTTTTGAAGGCAAAGCAATGATTGTAGCCATGAGTCGCAGAATTGCAGCCAACCTTTACAAAGAAATTATTGCACTTCGCCCCGATTGGCATAATGATGATTTGACCAAAGGAGCTATAAAAGTGGTAATGACCACCAACAGTGCAGACGGCCCTGAAATTTCAAAACATCATACCACCAAACAACAACGCAGGGATTTATCGGAACGAATGAAAGACCCTGCCGATGAACTGAAATTGGTCATTGTTCGGGATATGTGGCTGACTGGTTTTGATGCTCCTTGTTTGAACACAATGTATGTGGACAAGCCCATGAGAGGACACAACCTGATGCAAGCCATTGCAAGAGTAAACCGGGTATTCAAAGACAAGCCAGGCGGTTTAATTGTGGACTATTTGGGCATTGGCACAGATTTGAAAAAAGCACTTTCGTTTTATGGTGAAGCAGGTGGAAAAGGCGACCCAGCCGAAAATATTGACAAAGCTTATGAAATTTTCAAAGAGAAATTGGAAGTCATTCAGCAAATGTTCAATGAGGACAGCATCACCCGAAATGATATTTTAGTTGAAGAACCTGAAGCGTATTATGAAGGCAGTTTTAAATTCAATTACCGGAGATTATTTGTTGTAGATGCACAAGAAAAACTTTCAATCATTCTTCAAGCAGAAGAACATATTTTGGGTTTACAGGACGGCAAAGAAAGATTTATCAGAGAAGTAAGTTTATTAAGTCAGGCGCTTTCGCTTTGCATCACCAAGGAAGAAGTTCAGCCACACTTGCCCGAAGTTGCATTTTTCCAAGCCATAAAAGCAAGGTTGGCAAAATTCACAAACCCCTCTCCCTCTGGGAGAGGCTGGGGTGAGGGTTTTGAAACAGCCATCAAACAAATTGTTGATGAAGCATTGAGCAGCGATAAAGTGATTGACATTTTTGATGCCACAGGAATTGACAAACCAGAAATTTCAGGACTGGAAATTTTATCAGACGAATTCCTTTTGGAAGTTGAGGGAATGCAACATAAGAATTTAGCTATTGAGTTGCTGAAAAAAATATTAAACAACGAGTTGAAAGTAAGAGCCAAGACAAATCTTGTGAAGAGCAAAAAACTATTGGAAATGCTGGAAGGTGCAATTAAACGCTATCAAAACAACTTATTGACAACGGCTGAAATCATTCAGGAACTCATCAACATTGCCAAAGAAATCAAAGAAGCAGACAAGGAAGGTGAAAAGCTCGGACTGAATAATGATGAAGTTGCTTTTTACAATGCTTTAGAAATTAATGACAGTGCAGTTCAGGTTTTGGGTGACGACACATTAAAAGAAATTGCAAGAGAAATCGCTGATAAAGTAAGAGCCAACGCAACCATTGACTGGACAATCAGAGAAAGTGCAAGAGCAAAACTCATGGTGCTTGTTAGGCGGACACTAAACAAATGGGGCTATCCACCAGACAAACAACAAAAGGCAATCGACACGGTATTAAAACAGGCGGAATTAATGGCAGACAATTTAGTTGGTTAATATGACGATTGTGCTTGGTCATGCTGCATTTCTTCTTATATTTATCCGGGTACCACCTATCTCTGCGCCTTATCCGGCGTATCAGAGGTAACTTTATTCATTGTCATTCGTCTCTGCCATAATTCTCGATCTAAACCTCCTGCACTATGAAATGATTAGTACAGGAATTACTTTTCGTTATATCTCTGAATATGCCGAGTATTTTGATCGGTTTACCGTTATTGTCTTGCACGAGATTGCAGGTGTTTTCTGAGATAAACTGCTCACCATCATTTCTTTTACAATAAGAGATAAAATCACTCCATGTCCCTTTTTCCTCTAATGTCACAAGCAATTCTTTTCGATCGGAGGGATTTACATACGTATCCTTTACCCGAGTCCCGACCACTTCGCCTGGTGAACGGTAACCGAGTATCTCTGCCCCCGCCTGATTAATCCATGTAAACACCCCATCTTCACCCGGTTCACACTGGTATATTCCCTCTTTCAACACTTTCAGTAACTGTCTGTGTTGGAGTTCAGATTCCTGTAGTTCTATTTCTAATTTCTTCCGTTCGGTAATATCCCTGAATATGCCATCGACGCGAGTAGGGTTTCCTTTTTCATCGGTAACCAGATTAGACGTCCGTTCCAGATAAAAAAGCTCCCCATTTTTCCTCTTGCATAATGATGTAAAACTTTTCCATATCCCATTTCTTTTCAGTTTTTCAACGACCTCCCTGCGGCCTTCCGGGTCTACATAAATTTCCTTTACCTTCATTCCAATTACCTCTTCCGGGGACTTATAGCCAAGGATTTCTGCGCCTGCAGGATTTATACTGATAAATATTCCTTCCTCAGTAGGTTCAGATTGATATACCCCTTCTTTTATTGAATTAAACAATTCCCTGTATCTTTTTTCGGATTTCGCTATCTCTCTTGTCTTCTCATCCAGAGATATTGCCATGGCATTGAAGGAGTCTGCTAATGTCCCAATTTCGTCATTCCCCTTTATGTCGACACGTTGCGCTAAATCCCCTGAGGCAATCTTTTTCGTACCTTCGGTTAGTTTAATGATCGGTATTGAAATCTTTTTTCCGACAAAGTAGGCTATTATTATGATGGGAAATGCAAGCAATATTAGTACCGAGCTTACAATGTAATTAAGATTGTAAGCTACTCCATAGCCTTCGTGGCGGTCTATTTCAGTGATAAGACCCCAATTGAACTCAGGGAACCAGTGCCATACGCCTAATACTGTTGTACCTCGATAATCAACGTAGCCCTTTGCATCAAAGCCATCCTTGCCCGCAATACACTGTTTAACACCCTGAGTTAATTCTCCGGTTTCCCGATTTATCATCTTTAATTCCAATGCGCATCGCTTTTTTATTACTCCCATATCTTTCAGTTGCCGGACAAACCTTGATTCCGTTATCATGTATCCGTCTCTATTGACAAGATAGGTTTCACCAGTCTTCCCCAAGTTTAAACTCAAAAGCAAGTCGTTCAGCACCTTCACATTTAGCCGGATGGCGAGAACTCCCACCATAACACCGTACCTGTTTCTTATCGGTGTTGAGACAATCATGGTAGGCGTTCCTGGTTCCTTCACTCCAAATTCATTCATAATCGGGGTTTCTGAAGGAATAACACCTGATATAAAGGTATTTCCCTTCACTGCTTGTTTGAAGTAATCCAGGTATGAAATATCGTCTCCCACGTCTTCTTCTGCGGTGCCAACGGTCACAAATCCTTTATCATTACTTATCAAGATACCTGTGTATCCGTATCTGTTTTTGACTAACTCCAGATAATGGATAATATTGGGGTAGTCAACATCATTTTTTGTGACTGTTGCACCGTTGACCAAGAAAGGATTGTCTGCGATAACACTTGCATTTTTCACCCTTTCATCCATCCAGGCAGTCACTAATTCTGCCTGTTTATGCCCAATACCATCCAGGTTTCGTATGAGAACCTCACGAAGATCTGCTTGTACTTTTGGATACGCAAATATTCTCAATAAAACAAATGGCAGTAGCGTAAATATAATCAGCAATAAAATAAACCGATTTTTAATCGAAATATACATTTCCTTCTCCCTCATAAGATAAAATTTGCGTATATAGTATACAGACGGACTTGTTGGGAGTAAATCAAAAATATTTTTTACTTGCTTTTAAAGCGGTATAGTAATTATGATAATAAAATGTCACAGCGAATTCACGTATTCATCGCTACAATGGCTGATATCCATTGGTTAAATATAATGAGAATCAGACGTGAAATTAAATTCAAAAGTGACATACTGCAAGAACTGAGACTGAAGGCGTAAATAATTTATCTTTAATATTGTCATTCGGTTTTACGCAATGTATAAAGCGGTTTTCTTGAAAAACTTTTTGTTACTATGGTTTTTATTATGCATATTACCCGGTGATTGTTTCTTGCTGGGGTGTGTGGAGAAGGATTCATTCCATCGCAACAAATCGGAAACAGTCGTTTTTTCTCAAATCGATACTGATTCTTCCATTCCATTGGCTGATTCGCACTGCCCAAATTGCTGTGAATCGTGCATCCACAATTTAGTTGTTCATATGTTTCAGAACTCCTTATTCGTTTTCACCTGTCCATCATCCGTGGCTAAAATTCCTCGTCTAAATCATTTAGATACTATTTTCCAAACAGTCATATATCATCCACCACGTCTGGTTGTATAATCCGCCTGTCAATTTGTAACTTCTCACAATACGTTACTGGTTCACCACTGTAAAAGAGCGAAATATCGGTAAACGAATAAAGTAAGTAACCGAGAGTTTTCGCTGTTCGGTTGAGTATTCGATGTGAGTTAATATCATCTGTCCTCGCCGAAGATTCATAACATAACGAAATTTGCAAAACATGAACGTATGCTTAGTTTTTCCAGGCGAGTTCTAAAGTTTGTGATTATCAGTGTGATCCATAAAAATCCGTGTGATATTAGATAATACATGGTTTATCGTGAAAGGTCTTTTATGTGTGCACATTATAGTTTTAAATCCATTCTTCAAAGATGTCGGTTCATTATTTTTATGACAACAGTTTATCTATTGACTTGTTTCGTGTGCCGTTTGGTGGGAATCCCAGGAAGCGACCTGCCAGTTTTTGCCGGTGACGAGAATGATCATCCAATAGATAAAAAAATTTCACTCAATGAAGCTATTCGCATCGCTATTGAGAAAAACCCGCAGTTGCAGTCGACACGGGATCAGGTAGAGGCTGCCGTGGGTGCAATAAGGCAGTCGAGATTGTACCCGAATCCTGTTATAGAACTTTTGGCAGACCAAATGCCGACTGCCAACGCCGGGCTGAATCAAAGCCAAAACCTTTTGTCCGTAACTCAGACTATAATCACAGGTGGCAAGAGAGGTCTGGGAATTAAGGTCAGTGAAAAATCAAAAGAAAAAAATGACTTTGAGTGCGATGCCGTTTTATTGAATGTCATTGCCGATACAAAAAAAGCATTTTGTAAAGTTATTGGTGATCAGGACGGTCTCGCTATAGCCAGGGAAACAGAAAAAATTGCGAGCAGTATTTATAAAAGTGAGAAACTGAGATTTGAAGCGGGTGATGTAGCTATTACGAATGCCCTTAGGGCAGAGGTAGAATTGTCAAAGGCAAAAAATTCTATATCTATTGCAGAAGGCAATCTGCAAAATTCAATAAAGGAATTACAGACGGCGATGGGAGTTCCAGAAGAAACAATTAACGGCGTAACAGGAAAACTTCTAACAAGACCAGAGGAGTTGTCACTTCACGATCTTGAACTAACGATGGAAAAGAATCAACCATTCCTTAAGGCATCAAAGAAAAATATTGAGATAGCAGACGCACAGTTATTGTTAGAAAAAAGAGAGGTTATACCTAATATTGATGTAACGGCTGGCTATCAAACTGTACCCGAGGGCGATGTTACAATAGGTACTGTGCAGATGGCTGTTAGAATTCCTGCTCCCTTTTTTAATCGTAACCAGGGCAATATACAAAAAGGTAAGGCCCTTTCAAAAAAAGCAAAGAACGAAAATCAGTCGGTTTATAATGACCTGCTATTTCAATTAAGGAGAACTTTCAATTCGTACAATGTGGAACGGAGGCGTGTCATTGAATTTAGAGACAAAATTCTGCCAAGGGCGGAGGAATCCCTTAAACTAATCACGAAGGGATACAAGGAAGGGGAGTTTAATTATATAGACCTTCTTGATACCCAGCGGACATGGGCAGAAACGAGGATTTCCTATATTGAGTCCCTAAAAAACTTAAACCAGCTCGTTGCAGAATTAGAAAGGCTGGCAGTGACGAAAATAGCGGAATAATGACAATTACAAAAGATTTATCGTAATGATTCACGCGAAAATCATTATAGAGTCTTACGGTAGAAGACATCTTTAATAGAATAGGAGCAATAAATGGAAAAGGCTAAAATTATTTCTTCAAGTATCTTTGTTATTCTCGCCGTATTCTGTGAAATAGGAGGCGGATATTTGGTATGGCTCTGGTTAGAAGGCGGTAAGAGTCTTTGGCTCGGTTTGTACGGGGCGCTTGTGCTAATATCTATGGAATTATTTCTCCATTCTGGAATTAGGGTTAAAAATGGAAATGGTTGAAATTGCCAAATCACTTTTTTTCTTTATCCTTGCCGGATTTTGCGAAATAGGCGGAGGATACCTGATATGGCTCTGGCTTAAAGAGGGCAAGAGTCTTTGGCTCGGTTTGTCCGGGGCAATCGTATTGGTCCTCTATGGAGTTATACCAACTTTCCAGCCTGCGAATTTTGGCCGAGTCTATGCTGCATATGGCGGTATCTTCATTGCACTCTCAATTCTTTGGGGTTGGCAGGTTGATAAAACTGCTCCGGATAAATTTGACCTGATTGGTGGTTTTATCGCCCTCATTGGTGTAATTATCATCATGTACTGGCCAAGAGGATAATTGTGGCAGGCATCGGGTGACACTGATAAACTCGTTTATCAGTTTTTTCCCCGTATACAGGACATAATGCGTAACAATGAGCAAGAGTGTGAAATAGGCGAATTACAAGGTGTACTGAACGGAAAAATTATCTAACGGGGTAATTATTTAGCACCATTACCTGAGCTCCCACATCGAGGGAAAGAGGGTGAATTGGTACCAAATTAAAGGCGGCACATAATGAAAAAGTTGTTTGTGTGCATACTGTTTATTTCCCTGCTCTGTAGCTGCGCAGAAACCCCGCCTCCGCATGCCGGGCACGGGCAGGAAATGACTCTTTATGAGATGAAAAAGAATCATCCTTATTTACGGGTTGACAAGCATCACGTTTGTTTGACAGAGCAGCAAATGAATGAATTAGCCGGGTATGGCATTGAAATTGACGAAGGCGAAAGGGTCGTTGTTTATTATTCTATGACCACGATGCGCGGGCGTAGTGAGATGGAAAAGGCGTTGTCACTTAAAGACGAGGGAGAGTGCGGCACCTTTGAACTTGTTGTCGATGTTGGAAGAAATATTACAATCGAAGAGATTCATATTGTTAAAAATCCTACAGACCGCAATGGAAACCCCATTATCGATAGTGATTTTATTGAACAATTTATTGGGAAAAATCTGACATCTTCTTTTGAAATCATTAAAAATTCTGAAGAGATACTCAAAGCCTCAGCCAAAATCAGACCAATCAGAAATGCACCCATCACCACAGAAAGGATTGCAAAGGGATTAAGAAAATGTCTGGCTATTGCCGAAATATTGAAACGTGATTACCCCATTTGGAGTGTTGATCTATGATAAGAAGTCATAAAGATTAAATCAAATATTTAAGTCTGGCTTGAGTTTTTAAATTAGACTATGCCGTGAAAAAAAGCTAAGCATTGTGGTTCGCTGTGAACGAGTGAATCGGTGAAACATAATCGCAAGGGGGGAATTAATGAGCAGTAAAGAGAAAAAAAGGAAACTGTGTATAAATATGTGGTTATAAGTTGCAGACGGCCTAACGAAATGTTACGTAACTCACATCTTGGTAGTTGCTCCTTTATAGGTGCGTCAAACGTTGGCTAAAACCTGAGGCTATTTACAATGAACAGGGGATTAATCATGTGGTTTAAAGAGATATATCATACAGAGTATTTTAAAAAGGTGTTACCAATTGGTATTGTTGCCCTGGTAGGAATTGTGCTGGCTGTAATTATTCTCAGTATGGAGAAAACGACAATTAAAGAATCTCACGATCACACTGGCTCGGAACATGAACACGAGGAAGAAAATCTGGTAAAAGGGCCTCATGGAGGCAGGTTATTATCGGAGGGTGACTTCCAGGTTGAGATTGTTATTTATGATCGGGGTATTACTCCCCAACTCAGGGTCTACGCATTTGATAGAGGAATTGCTATTACCCCTGACGAGTTAAAACTGACCGTTAAACTACAGAGACTCGGAGACCGTGTAGATATACTCAACTTCCATACTGAAGGCGAGTACCTCTGTGGTGACAAGGCTGTTGAAGAGCCTCATTCTTTTGATGTCAATGTGTTAGCAGAGTGGAAAGGCAAGAGCTATCGATGGGAATATTCGCAAATTGAAGGCAGGGTCAAACTTACTCCAGAGGCAGTAAAAAGCGCCGGAATTGACATAGAGACTGCAGGTCCTGCTCTGATAAAGACCATTCTTGAACTTCCCGGCGAAATAGAACTCAATGCGGATAAAGTAGTGCATCTCGCAACCAGGGTTTCAGGGGTCGTAACGGAGGTGTACAAAAATCTTGGGGATACGGTTAATCATGGTGAAGTTATCGCCGTTCTTGACAGTCAGGAAGTGGCGGATATGAAGAGTGTCTACATGGCCTCAATGAAACGGGTAGAGTTGGCGCGGGCAACCTTTGAAAGGACAGAGCGTCTTTGGAAGGAAAAGATTTCACCAGAAAAAGAATATCTCGCCAGCCGGCAGGCATTGGCGGAGGAAGAGATAAACCTGCAAATGTTTACACAAAAATTGCTTGCATTGGGTTTTTCCCAAACCGAGTTGGACGTTATTCCGAAAATGAAGGGGAGAGATCTTACACGTTATGAGCTAAAAGCACAGTTTGACGGTGTCGTTATTAATAAAGATATTGCTGTCGGCGAGGCTATTAAGCTAGGAGCCGATATCTATGCTATCGCTGATTTAAGTGCGGTCTGGGTGAGAGTCACGGTGTATGCAAAGGATTTACGCGTGGTCGAGGTAGGGCAAGACGTTACCGTGAGGTCAAAGATGTTAGGGCTTGAAACTCATGGTACGTTGACATATATCGGTCCACTTGTCGGCGAGCAAACACGCACTGCACAGGGGCGAATCGTTGTGCAAAATCCGGAAGGACGTTGGCGCCCCGGTCTCTTTGTTACTGTTGAGATAGTTCAGGAAGAGGTGACGGTACCAATAGCGATATCTATCGGTGCGATTCAAACTATGGGGAATCAATCGGTGGTGTTTGTGCAATATGGAAACGATTTTGAGGCTCGTCAAGTAGAGTTGGGTAGAAGCGATGGACGCAGGGTGGAGGTATTGCAGGGTCTTTCATCAGGCGAGAAATATGTTTCACACAACAGCTTTATCCTCAAGGCAGAATTAGGCAAATCAGAGGCGACGCATGAGCATTGACTAATGATGAATCCATGAAAAAACGCGAACACATAGTTAAAAAACTGCGGGATTGATGAATACTTTAGGAGTAGTAATTCAAAAAAATAAAAATATTGTGTTTCGGAGTTCAATATTCTGATTTCTGTTAAGTGCTTTTTGAAGATCTGAACTTTTAAGAAAAGAAAGTGATGTATGCTTGAGCGAATACTAAAATTTTCAATACGTCAACGATGGGTTGTCCTGATAGCAACAATGGCAGTTGCAGTTTTTGGTATATACAGTTATCAAAAACTTCCCATCGATGCGGTACCTGACATTACCAATGTCCAGGTTCAGATTAATACGGGGGCGCCGGGGTACTCTCCGCTTGAGGTCGAGCAACGTATTACGTTTCCTGTTGAGACATCGATGTCCGGTATTCCAGGTTTAATGGAAACACGCTCGTTGTCACGTTACGGACTCTCACAGGTAACTGTTATTTTTCGGGATGGAACGGACATTTATTTTGCCCGACAATTGATTAATCAACGTATACAGGAAATCAAAGGAAATCTTCCTGTCGGTGTTGATCCTATTATGGGGCCTATTGCAACCGGCCTTGGCGAGATCTTTATGTGGACCGTAGAGCCGAAGGCCGGCGCATTGAAGCAGGATGGGACACCTTATACATCTGTTGACATGAGAACTATTCAAGACTGGGTAATTAGACCACAACTTCGCATAATTCCAGGTGTCACAGAAATAAATACCATTGGCGGATATCAAAAACAATATCATGTAACCCCATACCCTGACAAACTGATTGCGTATGGGTTATCGTTTCGTGACATTCTTCAGGCCCTTGCAAGAAATAATGCCAATGTAGGTGCGGGTTATATTGAACACAGCGGAGAACAGTATTTGGTTAGAGCCCCCGGGCAAGTAACAGACATTGAGGACATACGGCAGATTATCATCGGAAATTATAATGGGGTGCCCATTTATATTAAAGATGTAGCGGAAGTTTTGCTAGGGAAAGAACTCCGGACCGGTGCCGCAACGGAAAATGGGAAAGAAGTTGTCCTGGGTACGGTCTTTATGCTCATGGGCGAAAATAGCCGGATAGTGTCAAAGATGGTGGCCGATAAGATGGTTCAGGTGAATCGCACACTACCACCCGGCGTTGTTGTCAGGACTGTTTATGACCGTACCACTCTTGTAGAAAAAACCATACATACCGTGAAGAAGAATCTGGCCGAAGGCGCCCTCCTGGTAATCGCAATCCTGTTCCTCTTTCTGGGTAATATACGAGCAGCCCTCATCACGGCATTTGTTATACCATTGTCCATGTTATTTACCGTTACCGGAATGGTAAGCAACAAGGTGAGTGCAAACCTCATGAGCCTCGGTGCATTAGACTTCGGGATCATTGTTGATGGTGCGGTAATTATTGTTGAAAATTGCATTCGCAGGTTGTCGGAGGAACAACACCGGCTTGAAAGACTATTAACGCGTCAGGAAAGGTTTGAGGTTGTATTTGATGCGTCAAAGGAAGTGCGACGAGCAACCATGTTTGGTGAATTAATCATTATGATCGTTTATTTACCAATCCTGAGTCTGACAGGTGTTGAGGGAAAGATGTTTTATCCCATGGCATTTACCGTGATTATTGCCCTATTCAGTGCAATGGTCCTTTCAGTCACGTTTATTCCCGCTGCTGTAGCGCTCTTCTTTTCAGGGAAATTATCCGAAAAGGAAAATTTCTTCATGCAATGGGCCAAGAAAACCTATATTCCTGTTTTAAACCTGGCGATGAATAATCGAGGACTTGTTATAGCAATAGCAGGCGTGTTTGTTGTCCTCAGTGGACTTTTAGTGACACGGATAGGAAGTGAGTTTATACCGAGTCTGGATGAAGGTGATATAGCGATCCACGCCCTTCGCATCCCGGGAACAAGCCTGTCACAGGCAATAGAGATGCAACATACTCTTGAGGAGAAGATAAAAGAATTCCCCGAAGTTGATAACGTATTTTCTAAAATTGGAACTGCTGAAATCGCGACCGACCCAATGCCCCCGAGCGTGGCTGATACATTTGTCATGCTAAAACCCAGGTCAGAATGGCCGAACCGGCGTAAATCAAAAGCAGATTTAATACAAGAACTTGAAAAGTCTCTGAAAAAAGTCCCTGGGAACAATTATGAATTTACACAGCCGATACAGATGCGCTTCAATGAGCTCATTTCTGGAGTGCGGAGCGATGTGGCTGTAAAGGTGTTTGGCGATGACATGGAGATATTGCTTGAGACCGGAGAGAAAATTGCTGGTGTACTTGAGAAGATACAGGGGGCATCAGATGTCAAGGTTGAGCAAGTGTCAGGGCTGCCGGTTCTGACTATTCAGATGAACCGCAAAGAAATGGCTCGATACGGCCTTAACATTTCAGATGTGCAGGAGGTAGTCGAGGTTGCGATTGGAGGGAAGAGTGCGGGAAATGTCTTTGAGGGGGATCGGAGGTTTGAACTCCTCGTACGCATGCCAGAGGATATGCGCAGTAATATGGAGGAACTCAAAAGATTACCGGTTCCATTACCGGTCCCAATACCAGAAAGCGGAGGTGGTGCGAATAAGGGAGGAGTATTCGCATCGTATCCTGAGGAAAGCAAACGACTGAATTATATAACACTTGGATCAATTGCAGATTTTGACATTAAACCTGGTCCAAATCAGATTAGCAGAGAAAACGGTAAGCGCAGGGTTGTTGTAACAACGAATGTGCGCGGTCGCGACATTGGTTCTTTTGTTGAGGAGGCTGAAAAAAAAGTTACAGGGGACGTCATTATGCCGGCAAATTACTGGATCACCTGGGGCGGGCAATTTGAGCAAATGATATCGGCAAAAAAACGACTCCAGATCGTCACTCCTATTGCGCTTTTACTGATCTTTTTCCTGCTTTTTACAACATTTGGGACGGTAAAAGATGCCCTTCTCGTTTTCACCGGCGTTCCATTTGCGCTGACAGGTGGAATTATTTCGCTCTGGCTCAGGGGTATTCCGCTCTCGATTTCAGCAGGTGTTGGATTCATTGCACTCTCCGGTGTGGCCGTGCTTAATGGACTCGTTATGATTTCATTTATTAATAAAATGCGTGTCGAGGGTAATCCCTTTGACACCGCTATCTTTCAAGGTGCAATTACGCGTCTGCGTCCTGTACTAATGACAGCCCTTGTCGCTTCTTTAGGCTTTCTTCCGATGGCGATTGCTACCGGAGCGGGGGCAGAAGTGCAGCGTCCGCTTGCCACGGTAGTTATTGGCGGGATTCTGTCATCAACTACTCTCACACTGCTGGTACTTCCTGTGCTCTATCGGGTGTTTCACCGCGCAGATGATAGTGTATCAAACAGAGGGCACGATTGAGGTACATAGCGTACGAATTGCTTTTAAATTCATTTTTATTGACAACAAAGCTTTTGTTTGTGATAATATTTATCACACTATATAAAACGTAGTATGAAGGCTTACAATATAGTTGAACTTTTATAAAGCCGCTACGATTCTTCGTTGCGGCTTTTTTATTGAATAAAACCGGCCCTGTCAGGGTTTCAAGCCCTGACAGGGTTAATTCGATTCGCGATTTTCACGCTTCGGATTTTGCCTTTTCAGTTTTATTCAGATAAGGGTATTGTTTGTATAATATTTTGCAGTAATGTAAGGAGCGATATGACACAACTAGTGAGAGACGACATACGGAATGTAGCGATTATTGCACATGTTGATCATGGGAAGACCACCCTTGTGGATCAATTGCTTAAGCAAAGCGGTACTTTCCGGTCTAACCAACAGATCCAGAATGTAGAAAGAATTATGGACTCCAACGACCTGGAACGTGAGCGGGGTATTACGATCCTGGCTAAGAATACGGCTATTAACTATAGGGGTGTGAAGATTAATATCATTGATACGCCCGGGCATGCCGATTTCGGCGGAGAGGTGGAACGCGTACTGAAGATGGCCGATGGTGTGTTGCTGCTGGTGGATGCGGCCGAAGGAACGATGCCGCAGACACGTTTTGTGCTCCGTAAAGCCTTGAGTTATAATCTCAGGCCTCTTGTGGTGATCAATAAGATTGATAGACCGGACGCCCGTTGCCCGGAGGTATTGAACGAGGTCTTTGACCTCTTTGTTGAACTTAATGCAACCGATGAACAGCTTGATTTCACGGTAATTTACGCCAGCGGACGGGAAGGCTATGCAAAACTCGCCCTGGAGGATGATAATAAAGATATTACTCCGTTGCTTGATACCATGTTGCACTATATCCCGAAGCCCAGCGGTGATCCGAATGCGCCATTACAACTGCAGATCACATCGCTGGATTATAACGATTACGTGGGTAGAATCGGGATTGGCAGGATATTTATGGGCGTGATTAATTCAGGTCAGCAGATTACCCGGATTGACAAGAACAACAAGCAAACGGTGCATCGGGTGACGGAATTATTTACCTTCACAGGGCTGGGAAGACAGTCCGTAGAATCGGCACGTGCCGGTGATATCGTTGCTTTGACCGGAATTGAGGATGTTGATATCAGCGATACGATCGCATCTCTTGAAAATCCGCAGGCCATGCCCAAAATCAGCATCGATGAACCTACACTTTCCATGATATTTTCTGTAAACAATTCTCCTTTCTGCGGACAGGAGGGCAAATACGTTACCAGCCGGAATCTGAGGGAAAGGCTTTACCGTGAACTTCGGTCAAATGTAGCGCTCAAGGTGGAAGACACGGAGACGCCGGATGCCTTTCGTGTGTCTGGCCGTGGGCTCTTACATCTCTCGGTGTTAATTGAAAACATGCGGCGGGAAGGGTATGAGGTGCAGGTTTCCAAACCAAAGGTGATTTTCAAAGAACTCAAAGGGGAAAAGGCAGAGCCGATTGAGTACGTCGTGATCGATGTGCCCAGGGAATATGAGGGACAAGTTATTTCCATGCTGGGCACACGGAAGGGGGAAATGCTCAGTATGGATACCGACAAGGATATTACCCATTTTGAGTTTAAAGTGCCTTCGCGCGGTTTGATTGGTCTGAGGAACCGTCTCTTGAGCTCTACACGCGGCGAAGCGGTGATGTACCATAATTTTTATGACTACGAACCGTACAAGGGTGATATTGCCCATCGCATACAGGGTGTGTTAATTTCTATGGCCACCGGCGAGGCAACCGCTTATGCCCTGGACGGATTGCAGGACAGAGGGATCATGTTTATAAAACCTGGCGATCGTGTCTATGAAGGGATGGTCGTGGGTGAGCATTGTGAACAGAATGATATTTCGGTAAATATCATCCGGGCCAAAAAGGCTACAAATATTCGATGTGCAACGGCAGACAAGGGAATCAAACTTCCGCCACCGAGAGAATATTCGTTGGAAATGGCCCTTGAATATATCGAGGATGATGAATTGGTTGAGATTACCCCAGGAACCTTCCGGTTGAGAAAGAAACTGCTTACCGAGAATGAACGAAGAATTACCCGGCGGCAGCAAGCCTTGGAATCGGTTGAGGCATCCACAGAGGAGGCATAACGAAGGTTCCGATTTTAAAACAAAAAGAAACAAAAAAAGCAGGCCATGCAGCCTGCTTTTTTTGTTTGTATATTTAAGGAAGGATATCTGTCTATTTGTTAACTGTGCTTTTGAAATCTTGTCCTGCGGTAAATTTTACTGTCTTGCTGGCCTTGATATTAATTACAGCGCCTGTTTGCGGATTGCGTCCCTTCCGTGCCTTTCTGCTCCTTACCGAGAAGGTTCCGAACCCGATCAGGCGGACTTCCTTGCTCTTCTTTACACCATTCTTTATGCCGTTTAACACCGCATTTACGGCCTTTTCTCCGCATGCCTTCGATACCTCACACTCTTTTGCCACAATTTCAACTAATTCCTGCTTATTCATCCAACAACCTCCTTTCAAAAAAATGGTTTAATAAAGGCGTTAAATTCTGCGTTAGGATACATTAAATGAACGCCAGAATCAAGTATTTTCTGAATATTTTGGAAATAATATTTTTTCCAGGGTACGGCGTATCTCTGTCATTATTACCGCGGCCTTTAATATCGACAAATGAGATTGCCACGAAACAGGAGCGCGGTTTTACTAACAATCTAAAAGCCATTTTTTCTCTTGGCTATATAATACCGACCTTTTGAAGTCTTTCCTGAGCATCCATCCTACGATAACGAGCGCCGATTTTTTAATGGTCTCTCGCTTAACCTCTTCATAAATATCAGATAGTTTCGTACAGACAATTTTCTGATCAGGCCAAGTGGCCTTATAAACAACGGCAACCGGGCAATCCTTTCCATAATGTGGCAAGAGTATCTTTACAATTTCTTCTATTTTGTCAACGCTTAAAAAAATACACAGTGTGGGGGTAGCCGCCGCCAGGACACTCAGATGTTCCTTTTCAGGGATGGGAGTTTTTCCCTCCATACGGGTGATTACAATTGTCTGAGTAACTCCCGGAAGAGTTAACTCTTGTCTTAAAACCGCTGCGGCGGCAACAAAGGAGCTGACACCTGGAATAATCTCGTAAGCAATGCCGAGTTCATCCAGGACATGCATCTGTTCTTGTATTGCGCCGTAAATCGACGGGTCCCCTGAGTGTATCCTTGCAACGTCCATATTGTGTTGCATTGCCTCCCGGTAAACCACCGCCATTTCTTCCAGGCTCATCGCGGAAGAGTCGTATAACTTTGCATGGGACGGAAGGGACTTTAGTAATTCTGTGTTTACGAGGGAACCTGCATATATACAGTAGCCTGAACGTTGGATGACTTTAAGTCCCTTGATTGTTATTAACTCCGGATCGCCCGGTCCTGCACCAATGAAATATACCTTCATGCCCTTTTAATTCCCATCTTTCCAGTGGATGGCATTGATGCTCACCTTTTTTGATTCTTCACCCATAATCTTGAGCATGCTATCCTTTATCAGATATGTTGACGCCTCTTTACTGCCGATTCTTACGGTAACAACCCAACATCCCCCGTCTCTGCTTACCGATTCAATCCTCCCTTTCTTTACGTTCACACTGATATTTAATACGGCTTCCTCATCTCCACCGGATATTTGCCGGACACTCTCCACGACAAATACACTCGGCAAGCCGGCTTTCAGCCTTATCTCCGGGGATTCATACTCAAAGGACTGAGCAAAGACGTTAAAAGATATACTGCACACGAGAAATATACAGAGAGATATCTTGTTCTTCATCACTTATTATCCTCTTGTCATTTTAATGTTCACAAAAAAAATAAAAAAGATGTCAGCAAACACAAGGCTGTTATTGTACACACAGAATAAACAGGTAGCAACCATTTTTCGCACGATCTATATTATATTGACACTCCACGGATTGTTATTTATATTACATTGCTATAATTAAATTAAAGAGATTGGTGCTCTCTGTGGAAATTTCTACGGATGAGGAGTTGTAGCGCGGGTGGTTAATTCCCCGCCTTTTAGTTGAAGTATTGTGAGGTGTTAAAGATGGTGAACATTGGAAATTATTCAATAGGCCGGGGACAACCTCTGGCATTCATTGCCGGTCCCTGTGTGATAGAGACCCATGAAAGCTGTTTGAAACTGGCTGAGAAATTGAAAAACATCTTTCATGAGAAAAAAGCGCCCTTTATCTTCAAGGCCTCATTTGACAAGGCAAACAGGACATCAGTCACTTCATACCGGGGACCGGGCATCAAAGAAGGGATAAAGATTTTAGCCGACATTAAGAAGAGGCTTGATCTGCAGATACTTTCCGATGTCCATTGCAATGAAGACATTTCAGTCGCTGCAGAAATACTTGATATTATCCAGATACCTGCCTTTCTCTGCCGCCAAACAGATCTCATCCTGGCGGCGGCAAGGACTGGTAAACCGGTTAACGTGAAAAAGGGGCAGTTTTTGGCCCCGTGGGATATGAAGTCCGTCGTTGAAAAAATACGGAGTACGGGTAATGGGCAGATTTTACTGACGGAACGGGGGGCCAGTTTCGGATATAATAATCTCGTCAGTGATATGCGGTCACTGGTTATCATGCGGGAACTGGGTTACCCGGTAATCTACGACGCTACGCACAGTGTTCAATTACCAGGCGGTCAGGGAAGCGTTTCCGGGGGTGAAAGAAACATGGTTGTGCCACTTGCAAGGGCCGCTGTTGCCACAGGGTGTGACGCTCTGTTCTTAGAGGTGCATGAGTCGCCTGAAAAGGCACTTTCAGACGCAGCAACCATGCTGCCGGTAAAAGATCTGCCTCATTTGATTGAACAGGCGTTGGAGATCCACAGGATTGTTCAGCCTGGAGAGTTCACGGGATCGGGTGCTGACGATTAGTCGTTTATTAATTCCGTGCGGGTTGGTTTACGAATTTCACGCTTCCTGCTTCGTCGCGATCACCCGGTGTAACGATTTTATCCTTCCCGTTTACTCAGGTTATGAATAATTTATTGTAAATAAAAAAATAATTCGTATAATTATGTTTTCATTTCTTTGGTGTATATCTTAAGCCCGCGTAGCTCAACTGGCGGAGCACGTCATTCGTAATGATGAGGTTGTCGGTTCGACTCCGATCGCGGGCTTTTACTGCCTTCACCAGAGAAAGATAAGATCGGATCCCTCCAAAAGTTTATTAACAAACCAAAAACACTCCAAAGACGATTTATTAAAGATATTCCCTCCCCATGCAAAGACCCTTGGGAAAAATTCATTTTTTGATGTGCTTTTATGATACTCAGTAGGAAAAAGGTTTTTGTATTGGGTCTCGACTCAGTGCCGCCGGAACTTCTTTTTGACCGTTGGTTGGATCAATTACCCAATATAAAACAATTGATTTCTCAAAGCAGGTATGGAGAAATGAAAAGTACCATACCGGCCATTACCTGCCCTGCATGGATGTCCATGATGACGAGCGCGAATCCCGGCAGGTTGGGATTGTACGGATTTAGAAACCGGACAAATTACGATTATGAAGGATTGGTCTTTGCAAATTCAAAGACCGTCAATGTGGACACCGTATGGGACATCCTGTCAAGGATGGGAAAAAAAGTAGTGGTGATCGGTGTGCCTCTGACATATCCACCCCAACCTGTCAACGGGTGTATGGTCACCTGCTTTATGACGCCTGATACAAGGGGTGAATACACTTACCCGCCAGGATTGAAAGCCGAGGTGGAAGCCGTTTCAAATGGCTACATCCTTGATGTGAAAGAATTCAGGAGCGAAAACAAAGAATCCATTTTAAAAGAGATTTACCGTATGACGGAGAAACGGTTCCGGCTTACCCGGCACTTTATCCGTTCCAAAGAATGGGATTTTTTCATGATGGTGGAAATGGGTCCGGACAGGATACACCACGCCTTTTGGAAATACTTTGATCAAGACCATCCCAGGTATGTGTCAGGTTCTAAATTTCAGGACGCGATCCTGAACTACTATAAATATCTCGACAAGGAAATTGGAGAAACCCTTAAACTTTTCAATGAGGATACCATGGCCCTCATTGTATCTGATCACGGAGCCACGAGGATGATGGGGGGGATCTGTATTAACGAATGGCTTATCCAGAATGGTTACCTGAAACTGGTGCAATATCCGTCAGAGTCTACTCCACTCAACAAACTCATCGTTGACTGGAAGAACACGATGGTCTGGGGTGAAGGTGGTTATTATGGACGGTTATTTATGAATGTAAAGGGCCGTGAGCCGAGGGGGATTATTGCTCCTCAGCAGTATGAACACATCAGGAATGAACTGATAAAAAAACTGGAAGATTTGAGAGATGAAAATGGTAACAACATCCATACGAGGGTCTTTAAACCCGATGATATTTACTCGGAATGTAATGGCATACCACCGGATTTACTCGTCTATTATGGCGATCTCTCCTGGCGTTCCATTGGCAGTGTTGGAAATAGGACGATATGGGCGAATGAAAACGACACAGGCCCTGACGATGCGAACCACTCTCAGTATGGTATTTTTATCATGCAAAATGGCTGGAAACAGGGCGGGGAGCGGGTGAAAGGGGTGACGTTGTATGACATTGCCCCAACTATATTGAATTATATGGGTGTCAACGTGCCCGAGGATATGGAAGGGAAGGTTATTTCGTAACGGACGATGCATTTTGCCTGTACAAATCAGATGCATTACCGTGAAACCCGCAAATGTTTCGTCTCTACTGAATGGATAGATGAATTATTTTGTATCTTTCTTCTCCGCATAGGCGCCTTCTACCACCTTTTTTGTCTTCGTTGCGAATTTGGTAATAAGTTTATCTAACTTGGGATTCAGGATAGGGCCTGCCATTTTAGCAATGAGGCCGAGAAAGGCATTGTCGAACTTCAAATAGACAGACGTATTCACCTCTTCGTAGGGGCCCGCCTCATCCCTTTGTGTGTTGTAGTTAACCTCCAATACAATAGAGCCGGAAAAATTGAAAAATATGGCGGCGTTCCCGTGTCCCAGATAGGTTGCTTTTTGTGGTTGCCGATCCACTAACTCAAATTCACCCGTAATATGTTTTGCGGGCATCTTTATGCCATAGCGTCCGTTTCCTCTCACCTCAAGGATCAAATCTTTTTTCTTAAAATTCTTTCCCTGTTTGGTAAGTTCCTCTACGTGTTCTATAAAATATTCCAGGGTTTCCTTGTCGGCGCGCACTGCTAAGGGTTTTTGAACTCTGGTGATGGTGCTATTTTGAATAATGTCTTGTACCCTGTCGGTTTGTGCAGCCGCTGAGTACAAAGGGCGGAGTAATAATACGCTCGTAAGAATAATCATGGTAGCCGCAGACAAATAAGTTAGTCGCACGGCTGGCCGTGTGCGACGAAGTCTGTGCCCCCCGAAAAGTATGGAATTCCCACTCATCACAGATATTTAAAATGTCTTGCAAAATCTGCCATGGATAAAATTCAGCGATATTCTGCAGGGCGTCATAAGTAAGTTATATTTTTACAATGTGTAAATACTTCTTCCCTGCTTGAAACGATACAAAGTCAGATGGGTTGAGCATCTAAAAAGACACTTGGCAACTTCTTATAGAAAAGATTAAATCCGCTACTGCATTACCGCCCGGGAGGTGGCTTTATTGATTCCCTTTTGAGAGGAGACTAAGGGGCGTTGTAAGTCAGTAGCAAAAAGCTTAAAATTGCATAGCGCGGCTACGCTGCAACCGAAAAGAGATTGACCACAAAGGTCACAAAGAACACAAAGAAAATTTTACAAAAACTTGTCCTCATGAAAATGGGGAAAAAAAGATTGTACACCCTAATACTCTAGCGTATATTGAGGATTCTCCTTAAATCGGCTTTAAACGTAGTCCTATCCTATCACAAAGGGATTAATAAGCAATAAGGAAAAGGACCTATTTTTCTCTTGACAAGAAATTCACTGTTGACATAAATTAATACGCTCATAGTGGACGCTTTTGCTGAGTTCTGAAAGACAGAAACCAATGACAAGGGCAAACCAGGAGTAATCCCGGGACGCAAAGGAAAGGATCTTTTCAGCGTACAGGGAAGTATGCGGGGACGAAAGTAATGAATGTCCCTAAATTATTAAGGGTCTCATAATAGAATATACGTTGAGTTATCTGCTTTAGTGCTTAAACACTAGAAAAGAAGAGCGGGTCATAAATCAATACTATTATGAGACCCTTAATATATAAGGAATTAAGAGAAGAAAAGATAGCCTTACTGCCAAAGGTGTTTAAAGAAATACTTTTGCCGTAAGGCTTTTTGTTTATTGCAGGGGCGAAGCATTTGCCCATTTAAAAGTGTGAATTATGAATAAATCTACCCTGTCAGGGTTTGAAACCCTGACAGGGTTGGCTTTCAAATTTCGTGCTTTCGGACTTCGTCGTGAGCACTCCGTGGACGGTTTTGTTTTTCCCCTAATCTTTCATCTGAGCGCTTGCGACGGGTAATTCAACCGTTCATTGTTGGGTATGATGTTTGTCCCTTGACTGCATGGTCTAGTGGTGTAACAAGCGTATATGAGCGAATAAGGAAATTCTTTGTCATGACAAGCGGGGACGCATGTCCTACCAGGGGAACGGATTTTTTGAGTATACGAGGTGTGCCTCCTCCCCCGTAATCCCCATCACAAGAGGGGCAATTGGTTGTCCTCCGCTGGCGCTTACAGTTGGACAAATTTTTGCTGGACAAAACGGAGTACCCCTGTCATACTAAGGTACATGATACCGAAAGTAAGCCAGAGAGAAGGAGTAGGACATGTGGGATGTCCTGGGGAGAGGAGAAACC
>WBZR01001835.1_pt1 | contig 24571 bp, 16 predicted proteins | sample 5204231 | NCBI WGS metagenome assembly WBZR01 (sample SAMN12412403, study PRJNA552823) | activated sludge metagenome | isolation source: activated sludge from anammox sidestream of wastewater treatment plant... | place: USA: Virginia | collected 2017-08
GCGGCGTCGCAAGAGACGCCCCCGCGCCCGGAGACGCCACGAAGGGAGATTGCAGGAAGCTCGCACAGGGCCCGCCGGCCCTCCAGTACAGGGAGTAACTCACAAATACCCGCCGGCGAGGCTCCGGCGTGCGAGCGAAGTTCAAAAAGCTCGCACAGGGCCCGCCGGCCCTCCAGTACAGGGAGTAACTCACAAATACCCGCCGGCGAGGCTCCGTTGTGCGAGCGAAGGCCCAAAAAGACAGCAGCGGAGGAGTGGGGGAGCAATTGCGCTCAACCTCGCTTGTCTCCTCCGCTGCCGGGCCGCTAGTCGCTTCACCCAAAAGCGTCGCGGCCTGTTGCGCCCGCAGCCCACGTTTGCGGGCGCAAAGTCTAAGTCAATTCGCGCGGGCGGCGGGGATGGGGAGCCGCCCGCGCCGGGAGAGCCGCCAGGCAGGAGGATCAGCCCCGCAAGGCAGCGTGCGTGGCGGCGGGCTTCCGGAACGCTCGCCTCCACAACTCGAACTCAAATGCTCACCGGGTGTGCGAGCATCTTTCCCAAAAATAGGGCGGAGGAGAGCCGGGGAGCGTATGCTCAACCGCGCAACTCCCCTCCGCCGGACCGCACCCGCTCCGCCAAAAGCAGTGCGGTCTTTGCGGGTGGGCCCTCAATTTCCCTCCCGCAAGGTCGAACCGAAGCTCCTAGCGCGCCGCCAACTGCCGGATCGCAGACGCCTTGTCCTTCACCGACATGGCGCTCCCGACCACCCCGCCGACGGCGCTCACCAGTTCAGCGTCGCTCAGCTTCTGCACTCCTCCCGGAGCCACCGGCGCCGTGGGAGTCCAGTCAAAGGGATACTCGCGCACATAATCCGCCCAGTAGAACGCCTCCGGTTGGCCGCTTTGTGGATTGAATCGCAGTGCCATGTTGCTCGGAAACGTGGCCCGGAAGCCTCCCATCGGTCCCGTCGGATCCGCCAGCAGAATGCCCAGCGGATAATCCACGGCAGCGCCGGAATTGAAGTTCAGCCGCCCGGCGTCGTAACGATTCATGGTCTTCAGAACCAGCCTCGGAATCACCGGAAAATGCTTCGCGTACTGCTGATAAAACTGCGCCGTCTCGAGCGAGTAGATGGTGAACGTCGAATCACTGAAGTTGAGCGGCATCCGCACAATGCTGCCATCCGCCGCGCGGTCGATCATCAGGTACTGGAATGCGTCCGTGGTGCTCTGCCAGATGGTCGCGTTGTCCCGCCAATACTTCGCGCCCTCGCCGTCTTTGGGAGCGCCCACGCCCGTGGCCTCAATCCAATTCTGTTCCGACGCGAACGCGCCGATGTTGTGCGGTAAAATCCCTGCCTGCTGCAGGTCCGCCAGCACTTGCTTCGTAACTCCGCCGTTCCGCGGGTCCGGGATGGGGAAGAATTTCATTGCCTCTACAATTCCTTTCATCAACCGCTCGCTTTCGCCGGCGGCTTGCGCTTGTTGTTCCGCCTCGCCTTTTCTTGGGCGGTCAACATTCTTTACCCGATCTCAGACTACTTCACGAAACAAGCAGGAATTGTGACGCGGATTGCTAAATGTAAGAATAAAAAAGAAATAATTTTGTGAAATACCGTGTGAACGCCGCCGGCTCATGCCGCCGGAAAGCCGGACCGTATCGTTTTGTCCAATAGATGCTAATACTTGGCAGCGAAACATTCACCCGATGATGCCGCGCAGCCGCTCCGCCGTCCATTTGACCGCAATGTTGATCATGGCTTCACCCTTCGCCGTGGTGGCGAGTTTCGCCTCCTTGGCGAACTCCTCTTCCTGGATCGCCGACTTCGGATCCTTAATGTGCAGGTGCGGCTTGATCTTCTCGTAGTCCACATCCTCCCAATGGATCCGCTCCGGGAAGGCGGCCATGGCGAAGGAGGTCTCGAATTCCGCCGCGTGTCCCGGCGCCTTGCCGCTCACCATGTAGCGCTTGACGATTTCCGGCGTGTACGCCTCCCAATAGGAGTGCGCTTCGATATGAATCCCCAGCTTCTTGGCGAACTCCGGAACCTTCTGCCGCAAGGGCTGAACGTTTCCTCCATGCCCGTTGAGGACAAGGATCTTCTGCACGCCGTGCGTTTGCAGGCTTTCGCAAATGTCGTACACCACGGCGAGGAACGTCTCCTTCTTCAGCGAAAGCGTCCCCTTGCGGTCCATCCAATGCGGCGAGATCCCAATGGATACGGGCGTGGTCACCATCACCTGCGGATAGAGCAGGAGCGCTGCCTGCTGCGCCACCAGCGTGACGCTCGCCGTGTCGTTGATCATCGCCAGGTGCTCGTTGTGCTGCTCGGTGCTTCCCGTGGGCACGATCATCGCTTTCAGCCTGCCGCCCTCGAGCGCTTCGCGAAACTCCTTGCGCGTGCTCTCCCACAGCAGCACCTTGCGCGGATTGACGTATGTATTGCCCGCGGGTTCCACACTGGCGGAGGCAAGTGCGGCGAGGGAGCCTCCCGTTATCAACTGGCAGAATGCGCGGCGTCCGGATGGTGTTTTCATAGCAACTCGATTATAACCACCTGTGCGGGTAGACTTGCCGGGAAAGCGCGAGGAACACACTACCCGCCGGATCCGCAAACCCCAAGAGCAACAAGTAAACTTCCGGCTGCCGTCATGAAGCGCGCCGATTCTCAAGCGAGCGAAAGGCCGTCATGTTGCTTTGGCCGGCATCACTCGTGCCGCGCTCTTTTCGCGAACCGGCGCCGCGGCCGGAATCAGCAATCGCCGCGCTCTACTTCTCTTCCACCTTCACGCTTACCAGTTTGTCGCCCTGCTTCACCGCATTCACCACGTCCTGACCCTGTGTGACCTGGCCGAAAACCGTGTGCTTGCCGTCCAGCCAGTCCGTGACGATATGGGTGATGAAGAACTGGCTTCCGTTGGTGTTCGGGCCTGCGTTCGCCATCGAGAGCGAGCCCACCTGGTGGCGCCGGGGATTGTCCTTCAACTCGTCTTCGAAGCGGTATCCGGGACCGCCCCGGCCGGTCCCCGTGGGATCGCCGCCCTGGATCATGAAGTCTGCGATAACCCGGTGAAAAGTGGTGTTATCGTAAAACTGTTCGCGCGCCAGGAAGACAAAGTTGTTGACCGTCTTGGGAGCATCCTTGGCGAAAAGGTCGCAAACAATGTTGCCGCGGGATGTTTCAAACGTCACCGTATAGGTCTTGTTCGAGTCGATCGACAGGGCCGGCGCCGCCGGATATTGTTTTGCCATAAACTACCAGTTTAGCAGGGACCTTGCCTATGACTTGCCTGTTTCTCCTATTGCTGCTGGCCCCCGGCGCCGGCGGCCAGAGCCTCAGCGGCGTAGTGGATATCCACGCCCACTCCGATCCGGACAGCACGCCGCGCTCCATTGACGCGCTGAATCTTGTCCGCCTCGCCAGGCAGAAGGGCTTCCGCGCCCTGGTGTTGAAAAACCATTACGAACCGACCGAGGCGTGGGCGGCGCTGGCGCGGCAGGAGGTTCCCGGCATCGAAGTGTTCGGCGGCATCGCGCTGAATCTCACCGTCGGCGGCATCAACCCGGCCGCCGTCGAGCGCATGACGCGCGTCCGCGGCGGCTACGGCAAGGTGGTCTGGATGCCGACATACGACTCGCGGAATCACGTGCGCGTCAGCGGCGAAAAACGGCCCTTCGTTCCCGTCTCCAGAGACGGCAAACTGCTGCCGGGCGTCATCGACGTGATCCGCATCATCGCGCAACATCACCTCGTTCTCGCCACCGGCCACTCGAGCCCCGCCGAAGTGCTCATGCTGGTGAACGAGGCCCGTAACAGCGGCGTTGCCTCCATCGTGGTCACGCACGCCATGCTCAAGTACGTCGGCATGACCGTACCCCAGATGAAAGAGGCCGCGGCCATGGGAGCCATGATCGAGTTCGTAGGAAACGCCGTCGTCGGAACGCAGAAGGAATTCACGTTCCAGCAGTACGCGGACGCCATGCGGCAGGTGGGTTGGCGCTCCGTGATTCTCTCGAGCGATTTCGGCCAGAAAGGCAATCCGCTGCACCCGGACGGGCTCGAGCAGGTGTTCCGGGGACTGCGCGGGCAGGGCGTCACCGCCGAACAGATTGATCAGATCGTGAAGACGAATCCGGCAAAGCTGCTGGACCTTCGATAGACAGGACGAAAAACATGATCCAAGGTTATTTATTACATTCGGTGAGTTACGCGGGCCTTTGGGGCCAGGCGTTCCTGAGCGTGGAGGATTTCGTGAAGAAAGCCGCCAAACTCGGCTTCGGCGGCGTGATGCTCATGGCCAAACGGCCCCACCTCTCCATTCTCGATTACGGACCCAAGGAACGCGCGATTCTGCGGCGCCTGATCGAGAAGAACAAGCTCAACCACGTGGTGATTGCCGGATACAACAACCTCACCGCGGACCTCGAACATGGCGAGGTGCCGCACCGCGAAATCCAGACGCACTACATTCTCGAACTTTCACGGCTGGCGTACGATCTCGGCTCGACGAAGGTGCGCATCTTCACGGGTTACGATAACCCCGCCTCGGACTACTCCCGGCAGTGGCGCCTCATCGTCGAAACGCTCCGCGAATGCGCCCGGCGGATTGGGGATCTCGGCGTCACCCTCGGCGTCCAGAATCACCACGATATGGCGGTCGGCTTCGAGACGATGCATGACCTCATCCGCGCGGTGAACGAGCCGAACTGCCAGGCGATGTTCGATGCCTGGGCGCCGGCGCTGCAAGGCGAGGATGTCGAGAAAGCCGCGCGGCATATGGGAGCCCTCACGGTGCATACGACCATTGCCGATTATCAGACCCGCCCGCGCTTCCGCTACGACGCCCAACTGGTGAACTACGAGCCGCGGACGCCTTTCGTCCAGGCCGTGCCGATGGGTGAAGGCTTTATCGACTACCGCGGCTTCCTGCGCGGCCTGGTGGCCACCGGGTTCAAGGGCACTGTCGCCTACGAGATGTGCTCGCAGCTTGCCGATGGCGGCGACATCGCCACGCTCGACCGCTACGCGCGGCGCTTCCTCGAGTATATGAAGGGCTAAGCGGCCCCGACGCCATTCCTTGGCGGGGAGTTCAAACATTCACTGCGCGAGAAAACGGTCGATTTCCTCCGGCTTCAGGGTTCCGGGCGTCATTCGCCTGGCCATGCGAATAAATTCCTCCGTCGACGGAATCTCAAACAGCGCCACGGACTCGTCGCCACTGGTGGTAACAACTCGTGTAAGATCGGAACTGATCGCTGCCGAACGCAGCCGGAAGCTCATGCTCTTCAGATCAAGGTTGCATGGCTTCTCCCGGCGCGTGCCCTCGAAGGTGTGAAAAGTGAGTAGAGGGGAATTCCAGTGAATGCTCGAAACATCCACGCGTCCGTTCAGGAAAACAGTGACGACCCTTTCGGGATTCCCGCCGATTGCCGCGTGGAGCATTGCGTATGGCCCAAAACAAGGCACGCCGAATGACCGTTCGACTGGTCCGCGGAGAAGCCACAGCCGGGCAGTGCCATCCGCCGCCGGAGTCAGCATACGCTTCCCTTCAGTGGTGAACAGGATCTCCTCAACCGATCCAAAGTGCCCCCTGAAGCAGCGAACATGTTCGCCGCTGCTTCCCTTCCACAAGCAGACAGGATCACGTGGGCCACGACCGCCTGTGGCGACGAAGTCACCGTCCGGGCTGATGCCAGCGATACCAAGTTCGCCTTCGTGAGGGCGCACTGCTGAAATTCGTCTCCCTGTCTTGGCTTCCCACACGCGTGCGCTTCCGTCACTGGAGGCTGTTAGGATCCTTGCGCCGTCTGCGCTGAACGTGAGCTGCTTAATTTCGGCCTCATGCGCGGAAACTATCCAAGCCAGCGTTCCGTTCCCACTCGAGTACCGCAGTTTGTGGTTGCCCGTGGCCGTCGCGACGCCGTCCGTTGAAGGACTGAAGACGCTCAGCAACAAGGGCTCTTCCTTGCCAAGCGTTGCCAACTTGGCTCCGTTATGCGTGGCCCAAATGCGTGCGCTACCGTCGTTAGAGAGAGTCAGAAAGCGGTCGCCGCTCACGTCAAAAGCGATATGCGAGACCGTGCCGCCAGCTTGAACAGCCAATAGCCGCTCCCAGCTTGCTCCATCCCTGATAACGACCTCACGGCCGGCTGCGACGGCTAACCGCTCGCCCTTAGGCCCAATCGCAACTAAATTAACCGCTCCTCTCTCACGCCAATGATGGGTGAGGATTGCCAATGGTCCCAATTCCCAAATCGACGTCTCCAATGCGCCGATAGCCGCCATGCGTTTACCGTTTCCACCCATCGTCAAGGCGTGGAACTCGCCCTTCACAGTCGCCACTTCACTCTCCGTCCCGATGCTCCATAGGTGCATCGATTTGTCGTCGAGTGTAATCAAGATGTTTTGATCGGCTCCGAAACCGATTCCTTGCGGGCGTAGAGATCTGGCTCCGGATTCTCGCCACTGAACTTGGGCCCTTTCGCGGATCGGCGTGCGCTCCCCTCGGGAAGACCATGCTCCCCAGTCCCACACACGCGCAGTTCCGTCGGCCGAGAGTGTTGCCATCAACAGGCCATCAGGACTGAAAGCGAGTTTGCTCACTTCTGCTTGATGAACTCGGATCGAGCCGGCGGGTGAGCCGTCCGCCGATCTCCAACTACGAAGCTCGCCGTCTGCTTGAGCTGTGAGAGCCAGTCGGCCATCCGGGCTGAACCTGGCGACGATGCTTTCACCCGCCGGAATGCTCGCGCTCCGCGGCAGGTTCTCGAACGTAGCGATCGACGATCCGGTTTGTGCATCCCACAGACGTGCTGTACCGTCGAAGGAAGAAGCTGTCATTAACCGCGTCCCGTCGCGGCTATATTGCACGCAGCAAACGCCAAAGTCCTGCTGGTGTCCCTGGAGCACAAATACTGTGGCTCCTGTTTCGCGATTCCAGATTCTCGCCGTGCCATCCGCCGAAGCGGTTGCAATCCGGTGTCCATCCGGACTGAAGATAGCTTGAAGAACCGGCTCTTTGTGGCCTTGGAATACCCGTATCGGGTTGCCGGTTCGAGCATTCCACAGCCGGGCAGTCCCATCGGCGGATGAAGTGAGAATCAAAGCCCCGTCCTGGTCATACACCGCGGACCAGACCATTTCGCTATGACCATCGAGAGTAAGCAGCAGCTTTCCCCCGCGTGCATCCCAGACATAGGCTCGTTTGTCTTCAGCAGCCGTGACAATTCGCGTTCCATCCGGACTGAACGTCGCTTGGTTTGCAGCTACATGTGCATCTGTTGGGCGCGGCAGGCTGGCGAGTTGACCGGCGCTTGAAGATTGCATGAGTTGACAAAGCGCGGCCTCTGCCTGCGGCAGGAACGGCTGGCGCTTCAATGCTTCTAATGCCAGCAGGATGCCTGTATCTACCCTCCCTTTGTTGATCTGCTGGACTGCTGCCTCCGAAAGACGAACTGACCGGACGGTTTCTGCCTCCTCTTGCTTCCGATTTGTCACGTGCACAGCGTAAGCGAGTGCTGATGCAAGCATGGTCAACAATACGATGGCCGCGGTCCTCATTTTGCGCACGCGGCGGACTTGCCTGGCATCTTCTCCGGCCAGTTCCTCCTTGGAGCGGTTGTACAAGGGAGATGCGAGACCGGCAACGCAATCCCGGAACTGAATGTCGCGAATGGATATGCTCTTGCGGTTGCGTGCCCAACGCAGGTCGACCCACAATGGTTCGGATTCGTAAACGCCCTGAAGCGCAGTGTGTAGTGCCGTCGTCCGAGCCCAATCAAAGTCACCTTTTTCTTGATCCCAGGCGATGTCGCCGCCAGTAAGAGCGATGAGGATATTTTGGGGTTTCTTCAGTCGTAGCCAGAAATCAATCTCCCTGGCAACCCACGTTGAGTTAGCGGATTCGGGACACGCCAGCAGGATCAGAAAGGTCGATTGGTTCAACGCATGCTCGATGGATCCTGACAGCGACGGAGTGGCCGGGAGATTGCTTGTATCCCGGAAGATCCTCAGGCCAGATCTCCGAAAAGGGGAACACGCCAACTGTCGCAGTCCTTTGCACAAGCTGGCGCCCAATTTCCAATCTGTGGCATGACTATAGGAGAGAAAGGCATGAAAAGATTCATCCGGCCGATGGCTTACATCGGCCCGCCGAACCTCTCCGGGCGACTTGCTTTTCTGCTCTGGAGGCGTTGCGCCGGCGGCTCCCTTGCCTTGAAAAAATAATAACGCTCCCAGCCCGAAATGCAAGGCTATTTGTCGATGTCACCCGTGACTTCTATGCGGGCAAGCCCCGAGGTCAGGTCAAGCGCCCGGCCATTGCTTTCCGTATCTCATCGGCGATGAGAAGCGCCGGCGTCATCGCCGCCAGCAGCCAGAAATCGGAAGGCCGGATGGGCAGTGTTCCGAAGGCCTTCTGCAGCCAGGGCACGTAGAGCAGCAGGAACAGGACCGCAAACTCCGAAAGAATTCCCCACCAGATCAGAGGATTGCCGGACAACCCCATGCGGAAGATGCTGGTGTACTCGGTGCGCTGGGCAAACAGGTTCCCGATCTGAGTGGCGGTCACCGCGGCCAGCGTAAGCGAACAGGCCTGCGCGTACAGCGCGCCTTCCGCGGGAAGATCCACCCATTGCCCGGCATAGCCGTTGTGCCAGTACACCCAATAGAAGGCCAGCATGGCGAGGACGCTCTGCGGAATGCCCAACAGCAGGTAGGCCCGCGCCAGCATGCGCCAGTGAAAAAGGTGCTCGTCCAGACGGCGGGGCGGACGGTACATGATGCCCGGTTCGGGAGGTTCCGCCCCGAGTGCGAGCGCGGGAGCCATGTCCGTGCCAAGGTCGATCGAGAGAATCTGCATCACGTTCAAGGCGATGGGAACGCGGCCGCCGCTGAAGGCATAGAACAGGAACGGAGCCGCTTCCGGCGTATTACTGGTGCAGATGTAGGTGATGAACTTGCGCAGGTTTGCGTAGACGGCTCGTCCTTCTTCAATGGCATCGACAATGGTGGCGAAGTTGTCATCGAGCAGAATGATGTCCGCCGATTCTCGCGCCACATCGGCGCCGCGCGCTCCCATGGCCACGCCGATGTTGGCCCTCTTGAGCGCCGGTGCATCGTTGACCCCGTCGCCGGTCACCGCGACAATGTGCCCCATGTTTTGCAGCGCGCGCACCACGCGCAGTTTGTCCTCCGGGGTCGCACGGGCCACAATCACGTCCTCGCGCAACTGGCTGATCAACTCCTCCTCCGGCATGGACTGGAGATCGTAGCCGTTAAGGACCACCGGCTCTTTCGCAAGCCCGATCTGGCGCGCAATCGCGGCCCCCGTCACCCCGTAGTCGCCCGTGATCATGATCATGCGGATGCCGGCCCGGTGGCACTTGGCGACGGCGTCGAGAACGCCGTCGCGAGGCGGGTCGGCCATGGCGAGCAGGCCGAGGAAGATGAGGTCTCGCTCGACGGCCATGCTCGAGAGTTCGCGCATTTCGGACGGCAGAGTCCTCTTCGCGACAGCGAGGACGCGCAGCCCTTGCGCGGCCAGGCTGTCCGAAGCAAGCGCCGCGCTCTCCCGATCTTCTGCCGTTATGGTGCGCTCAGTGCCTTCGAGTATCCGCGTGCACAGTGAAATCACCTCATGGGGCGCGCCCTTGACGCAGGCCAGACTGCCGTGCAGCGTGGTCATTCGTTTACGATGCGAGTCGAAGGCTATTTCAGCCGTGCGCGGGTACTGGCGCGACTCTGATTCATAGTGGATTCCACCCTTGCGCGCTGCCACCAGCATGGCGGCTTCCGTCGGGTCGCCGAGAACGCTCCAGGACTGAGACAGTGTGTCCGGAGGCACCAATCTTGCGTTGTTGCAGAGAACGGCGGCATGCAAAAGCTGCGTAACCCCTTTCGGGATTTCGTCCACCTCCTCGCCGTGGGAGAGCAGCCGTCCTACAGGAGAATAGCCGCTGCCGGAAAGTTCGTAGCCGCCCTCCGGTGTCCACAGGGCACGCACAGTCATTTCATTCCGTGTGAGCGTTCCGGTCTTGTCCGAGCAGATGACCGTGGTGCATCCCAATGTCTCGACGGCGGAAAGCCGCTTAATGAGCGTATTGCGCTTCGCCATGCGCTGCGCTCCCAGCGCCAGCGCCAGCGTCAAAGCCGGCAGCAAACCCTCGGGAATAAAGGCGACAATCATGCCCAAGGCGAAGAAGAAGCTCTGCGAAAGCGGCAGTGTGCCGAGCGCGGCGGCGATGACGAAGAAAAGGAATCCCGCCGCGAGCGCGACATACGACACAACCCGCGTGACATGCGTCAGTTCCTGCTCCAGGGGACTCGGCTCTTCGCGCAAGGTCTGCGTCAGGCGGGCGATCTTTCCGAATTCGGTGTGCATTCCTGTGGCAAAGACAACCGCCAGACCATTGCCCGCGGTGACGTTGGTCCCCGCGAATACAATATTCGAAAACTCGCTGATGGCATGTTCGGAATCCGCCTGCGCCTCCGCCATCTTGCGGACCGGGCGGCTTTCTCCGCTCAAGGAGGACTGGTCGATCCGAAGCTGATTGCAGTCGATAACGCGCGCGTCGGCCGAAATGTGGCCGCCTTCGTTCAACACCAGCAGATCGCCCGGAACGAGAGTTTCGGCATCGATCTTCTGCCGCATACCGCCGCGCACCACCTCCGCCACCTGGGGAAGAAGCCTGCGCAGCGCCTGCAATGCCTTTTCTGCTTTGTATTCCTGCCAGAAACTGAACAGCCCGTTGATGAGATTTAACCCGCAAATAGCGAATCCGAGCCGCGGAATTCCCGCGACGAAGGCTATGGCGGCGGCAATCCACAGCAGGACCGCCATCATGTGGGTGAACTGAGCCACGAATTTGGGCAGAAGGGTTTCCTGACGCAGTGTCTCAATGCGGTTGTGATGATACAACTCCAGCCTTCGCAGCGCTTCTTCCTTACTCAGCCCGCTGCGGCTGGTGCCGAGTTCATGCAGGATCTCTTCCGAGGTGCGAACGTGAAAGGACGCCACAAACCTTACGGCGCGTGATTTCGCTTCCACCACGTAGTTCTGATATGCATTCCGCTTGCCGAGTCGAGAGACGCTCGTCCCGTGCCTCTGGCTAGCGAATTGCTCGCAATTGTATTAGGAATTATGCATACGAAACTGAAGGACCGGAGCGAGGCAGGCCGCCTGCTTACCACCTGTCTGACGGACTATGCACACCGCCAGGATTGCGTGGTGGTGGCCCTTCCTCGCGGGGGAGCGGTGGTGGGTATCGAGGTGGCCCGGACCCTGAAATTGGCGTGTTCCGTTCTTTGGGGTCCGCCGGGCGGTGTGAACGGAAAGAATGTCCTCCTCATCGACGACGGCGCGAGCCAAACTCTGGTGGTGGAAAAGGCCATCGCCGCACTGCGCGAAAATGGCGCCCAGGCGGTGATCTTCGCCGCACCCGTGCTGCCACGCGACCGCCTGGCCCGGTTGTGGCCCTTGGCCAATGATGTGATTTACCTTATCTCGCCGGAACCGTTCGGCGTCATCGAGTCGTGGTATGAAAAGTTTCCAACGCTGACCGACGAGGAAGTCCGGGAGTACCTAAACCATCCCCGATCGCCGGTCCGCACGCTTCCGGTGATCACGCCCACCTCCGTGAGAAGGTACTGAACCCGGCCGGGGACTGGGACTCCCCCCTGGCAACTCGAATACACTGGGTTTAGTCGCATGGAATTGTCTCATCCTCTCTCCGGCATCACAGTGCCGATGGTCACCCCTCTGTCGAATGCCGGACGTCTCGACCCGGAGGGCCTCGACAGGCTCACCGAGCACGTCATTCAAGGCGGCGCGCAGGGCCTGTTCGTGTTGGGAACCACCGGCGAGGGGCCCAGTCTCAGCGGCAAGGTGCAGAGGGAGGTGGTGCAGCGCGTCTGCCAGGCCTCCTCAGGCCGCGCCCAGGTTCTGGTGGGAATTACGCATCCCTGCGCTGAGGATGCCCTCGCACTGGCGGAGTTCTCCGCAGCCGCGGGAGCGCAGGCGGTGGTTTATGCCGGACCATCCTACTTCCCCGTGGCTCAGCCCGAACTGCTGCGCCACGTCGCCCGGATTGTGGAAGCTTCCCCCTTGCCCCTGTTCCTCTACAACATGCCGAGCCACACCGGAGTCGTTTTCGAGCCCGATACCGTGCGGCAACTGATGGAGATCCCCGGGGTCGCCGGACTGAAAGACAGTTCGGGGAATCTCATGTACTTTCAGCGCATCTGCCGCCTGCGCGAGAAGCGCCCCGATTTCGCGGTTCTGATGGGACCCGAGGAACTGATGGTTCCGGCAATGAGCGCGGGGGCCACCGGCGGCGTCAATGGAGGCGCGAACATGTTTCCCTCCCTCTATGTCTCCCTCTACCAGGCGTGCGCCTCCGGCAACATCAGCGAGGCCCGCCGGCTCCAGCAGGCCGTTCTCGATGTCAGCGAGGGGATCTACTCGGCCGGTACCTACGCTTCCAGCTACCTGAAGGGATTGAAGTACGCCCTCTCGTTGTTGGGGATCTGCATGGACGCCATGGCGGAACCATACAGCCCCTTCGAAGCCGAACACCGCGAGCGCGTAGCGAGGGCGCTCGTCGAGTTGCAGGCGCGCCACGCCCTTGCGGCCTGAACTATCGGACCAGCCACTTTTCCAGGGACGCGAGCAGCGTCTCCGGAGATATGGGCTTGCTGACGTGGTCATCCATTCCGGCTGCCAGACATCGCTGGCGATCGGCTTCGAGGACAGAAGCCGTCAGGGCGACAATCGGAGTGCGCGCGTTGGCCGAATCCGGGGCGCGAATGGCGGCCGTCGCCTGGTAGCCGTCCAGTTCCGGCATCTGGCAATCCATATAGATCAGATCAAAGGGCGTCCCGGCGGCAACCGCGATCGCTTCCGTCCCGTTGCACGCGAGACTCACGCTACACCCGAACTTTGCCAGCAGAGCTTTCGCCACCGCGCGATTAATCAAGTTGTCTTCCACCACGAGCACGCGCGAGCCGTGGAAAGCCGGCTCTTCGGAATGTTTCAGCGGCGCATCTCTACCCTCTGCCGGCCCGCCGCAATACCGGCTGCCCGGAGACTCCAAATGGCTCAATAGCGCTTTTCGCAGCAGCGATGCGCGTACGGGAGGCGAGAGCAGCGGATGCTTACGCTCGTTGACCGCGCCCTTGGAAGAAATCCACAGCACAGCGGCTTCTGTCTCCGGCGCCGGCCAGCCCGCATCCCAGAGGATCACGTCGTAAGGACTGGCTTTCCGGAGTTTTTGCGCCTCTTGCAGTTCCCCGGCGGAATCCGTTTCCATGCCCCAGCGGCGGCACAGGCTCACCAGGGAAGCCCTCGTATTGGGCGATTTGCACGCAACCAGGACGCGCTTACCGGACAGGGCATGGCCGGCCTCGGCCTTGGCGGGAGCCTGCGGCAGACTCAACTCCAGGCGGAACGTGGAACCTTCTCCACACCTGCTGCCGGCGCTGAGCGTGCCTCCCATCAAATTCGCAAGGCGCCTCGAGATTGCCAGGCCAAGCCCCGTGCCTCCGTACTTGCGTGTGGTGGAGGCGTCGCCCTGCGTGAACATCGTGAACAACTGCGTCAGCTTGTGGGCGGGGATTCCGATGCCCGTGTCCTCCACTTCCACAAGCAGCCGCGGCTCCCCATTTTCTGCCTCGATGTGGCCGATTCGCACCTGCACGTGGCCGCGCTCGGTGAACTTGATGGCGTTTCCGGCAAGGTTGAGCAGGATCTGCCGCACCCGCCCGCAGTCTCCGATGAACTGCCGCGGTGTGTCCGGCGCGTAGCACAGGGCCAGGTCAAGATGCTTGTCCTGGGCTTCGATCCGCAGCAAATCCAGCACATCTTCGGCGGCCGACAGCAGATCGAAGGGCAGAGCCTCCAACTCGAGTTTGCCTGCCTCCATCTTGGAGAAGTCCAGAATGTCGTTGACAATTTTCAGCAGCGCGTCACTCGATTGCCGGATGGCCTGCGCATAGGACTCCTGCTCGGCACTGAGCGGGGAATCGAGCAGTAACCGGGTCATGCCGAGGATCCCGTTCATCGGAGTGCGGATTTCGTGGCTCATGGAAGAGAGAAATTCACTCTTGATGCGTGTGGCTGCCTCGGCGCGTTCCTTCTCTTGCGCCAGTTTCCCCACCAGGATCTCCATCTCGCGGGAATGGCGCTCGGCTTCCTCCTCCGCCAGTTTCCGGGCGGTAATGTCAGTAAACGAGACCACGACGGCGTAGGGAACGGATCCGCCGTCCCGGAAGACAGGTTCGTAATTGACGCTGATCCATGTCGTTCCCGCGCCGGACTCGAAGCCAATTACTGCCCCCAGGATCGACTTGCCGGTGCGAATGACAGTACGAAATGGAAGGGTCGCATGCGTATACGGAGCGCCATCTTCGCCGACAGGATGCAGGTCCAGTTCCAAGAGGCGCTTTCCGATCATATCTTGCGCGCGCCGGCGTATAATATTTTCGGCCGCGGTATTGCACGTCAGGATAATTCCCGTAGTGTCGAGCAGGAGAACCCCCTCCGCCATGGCGGCGATCACCGAGCGGTAGCGCTCCTCGCTTTCCTGGAGTGCCTGCGTGGCGCTCTTTTCTTCCGTAATGTCGCGATTCATACCCACAAGATGCGCGGGTTGGCCTTCCTCATCGAACTGGCAGATGGCCTGCGCCTCGACAATGCGCGTTCCCCTGGGAGTGAAGATTCGGAATTCTATCTGTCCACTGGATCCGGTGCGGCGCGCCACCTCCACGTGCCGCAGAATGATGTCCCTGTCCTCGGGGTGTACTCGGGCGAGAAACTCTTCCTGCGTCCCTTGAAACGCCGCAGGCTCGATTCCAAACAGATCGTGCATGCCGTCGTTCCACACGGAGAGGCCGGTCGCGAAGTCATGGTCGAACACACAAATCCTGGCTGAGCGTGTCGCCAGCACCAGGCGCTCGGTGAGTTCCTGAATGCGTTTTTCCGCCAGTTTCCTCTCGGTGGCGTCGCGGAAGATGGTGAGCACGCGAACCCCTTCCGCGGATTGAATCGCGGCGGCGGACACCTCGAGGAAGCGAGTCTCGCCGTTCCACAATCTCAACTGGCGTTCGAACCGTGGCGAAATTTCCCCGCGCCGCACGCGGTTGCGATAGGCGGTGAGGACGCGTTCGCGGTCTTCTTCGCCGTAGACCACCGTATACAACTGTCCCTCGATCTGCCGGCGATCGAGAGAAACCATGCGGCAATAGGCGTCATTGACCAGCAGCACCACTCCGGAGGCATCTGTCAGCCGCATGCCGTCGCTCGAGTTCTCCCAAATGTCGAGCATGCTCCGCAGTAAGGTATCTCCCGTGCTTCCTCGTCCGGTGATGTCTTCGCAGTTGTAGAGGTAGCCGAAGAAAGACCCCTCGTAATCAAACAGAGGATTGCCGCGGTCCAGAATCTGGCGGTATTCTCCATCATGCCGGAGCAGCCGGTAGCGCAGTTGCATGCTGGCCCGTTTCTGGAAAGCGGAGTCCAGCGCCCGGAGCAGACCTTCTTTATCTTCCGGGTGAACTCCTTCCAGCCAGCCGTCGCAGCATTCCTCATGCAATGCGCGCCCGCGAAAGCCGAGCCATTCGTCGTTGAAGAAATGGCACGTCCCATCTTTACCTGCCGAACGGATCAGGGCTCCACGCCTCGCTCCACTCCCGCCGGTCTCCGCATCCCTGCGCGAGGTGATGTCTCTCTTGACGGTGACGAAGTATCGTACCGCACCGGCGGAATCAAGAACCGGAGTAATGCTTTGTTCTTCGACGTAGTGGGCGCCGTCCTTGCGCCGGTTGATGAACTCGCCCTTCCAGGGTTTGCCGCTTCGCAAGGCGCTCCACATGCGGCTGTAGTATTCCTGCTCATGATGGCCTGACTTGAGGAGGCGCGGAGTTTGGCCGTTGGCTTCCTCGCACGTATAGCCGGTGAGCGCCGTGAAGGCGGCGTTCACCCATTGAAAGGCGCCTTCGACGTCTGTCACCGCAACCGCCGCGTCCATGTTGTATAGCGCGGAGAGTAAGATCTCTATGTCATCTTTCACAGCCGTACTCAGCCGTAAGGGAATTCCATACCGGGCAGAATGCTAGGCCATATCGAGCCGGCCCATCGAGCACTCTCATATATTGTGACTCATCGGTTCGGGAGTGGAAAAGTCCGCGAACAATCAGCATATCTTGTGCAAGATTCACCTGGGAAGGATACCTTTCCTGACAGGTGTTTGCCTACTGGACTGCCAGGGTGACTCCGGACTGGCTGGCGGCTGCCCCCACGGTCACCATCAGCCCGGCGGTTTGACTTGCCATGATTTCACCCGGGACACGGCAGCGGACCAACGTCAGGCTGGGAACGAGTCCGGAAGACGGAGAGAGAGCCAGTATCTCCGCCGCGGTGCCGCCGATCTGAACGGAGACGTCAGCGGGCTGATTCGAGCCGGCGCCGTTGAGCAGGAGGAGGATTTCCGATCCTCGCGAGGCGGGGTTGAGCGCGGAGTTGAGGCTTGCGTCCTGGTTGAACACCACAGCCTGTCCCGCGCCCGTCGCGTCGGCGGTGAAGAGCGCGGGGGAGGCAACCGCGGAAAGGACCGCCGCTTGAGCGCGAGTGGCGCCTTCCGTCTGCACCTCGAGGCTTACCGTTCCCGCGCCTGTGGCTTCCACCGGAACAATCGCATTGATCTGATTCGGGCTGGCAAACAGCAGACTGGCGGCAACCCCGTTCAGCAGCACCCGCGTGCCATTCAACACCGTGTCGAGGTGATCCGCGGCAGCCTGGACCGGATAGACAGGCCCAAGATCCGATCCGATGAGGGTGATCACCTCTCCCGGGGCTACCGGACCAGCCGCCATGCTGGCGGCATTCACCACGCCATCGGAAGAAAGGCGCACCGCCTGATCCTGCCCGCCTTTCACCGTGATGTTACCTGCCGTTATGGAAAGGGGAAGGTTATCTCCGGCGGCATTTGTGGCGAAGGAGCTGGAAATGGTGAGCGCGTACGTACCCGGCTTGGCATTCGAATAGAGGTTGATGAATGTGTTCAGCAGAACGCCATCGGGCAAAGGTTTTTGGTTTGAGCCGATCACCAGGACACGGCGCCGGTTGTAGTCCGGTTGGACAGTGTGGAGGTTCTTCCCCACGGCACGCAGACCTTCCCCGGCGGTGAAGGTGACGTTCATCGCGCTGCTGTCGTATTGCACGTCGAATTGCAGCCCGGTGACGGGGTTACCCTGCGCGGCGAAAGCCAGAGGAGCCGTGAGGCTCGATCCGGGGGCTCCCGTCCGTTCCGGCAGAGACAACTCTGCCGCACAAGTAAACGCCGGGCATGCCAGGAGCAGAAAGGCAAGCGCCTCACGCCACGTACCGCAGACTAAAACGCGGCGCGTCATCTACTGACATTATAGACCCGAATAGGGCAATTTCCTCCCAAATGGTCCTCAGCGGATTCACTAATAGTACCAGTACTCAACTTGATTCATACTGGCCATGATGCCGAGCGCCACAGCTATATCCCTCATCATCCTCTGGCTGGCCGGGCCTGTTTGGGGGCAGAATGCCGCGGCTACGATCACCGTGGATGCGTCCGCGAATCCGCGGCGCATCGATCCGCGCGTTTACGGAGTTGCCTATGCCTCGACCGCGCAGTTAGCCGACCTGAACGTTGCGCTGAACCGCATGGGCGGGAACAACACCAGCCGCTACAACTGGATGCAGAACGCCGACAACCGCGGCAGCGACTGGTATTTCGAGAGCATCGGATATGCGAGCGCCACCGCGGGCGAGCAGGGCGATACCTTCATCAGCCAAAGCCGGGCGGGCGGAGCCGAACCCATGCTGACCATCCCCATCATCGGCTGGGTGGCGAAGTTGGGGGCGGGGCGGTCCAAACTCGCGAGTTTCTCCCAGGCGAAGTATGGGACGCAGACGGGAAATGACTGGCAGTGGTTTCCGGACGCGGGCAACGGTGTGCTCCAGAGCACCGGAAAGGACATTACGGGCAATGACCCGACCGACGCCAACGTGCCGGCGGACGCCACGTTCGAGAAGGGCTGGGCGCAGGCTCTGGTTTCGCGCTGGGGGCAGGCATCGGCCGGGGGCCTTCGCTACTACATCCTCGACAACGAACACAGCATCTGGCACGCCACGCACCGGGACGTGCACCCGGCGGGCGCGAGCATGGAGGAGATCCGGGGCCGCATCCTCGACTATGCATCGGCTTTGAAGCAGGCGGATCCGGCGGCGCTGGTCGTGGGGCCGGAGGAGTGGGGCTGGAGCGGCTATGTGCTCAGCGGGGCCGATCAGCAGTATGGCAGCCTGCACGGCTGGAGCTATCTTCCCGACCGCGCCGCCCACGGCAACATGGACTACCTGCCCTGGCTGCTCGATCAATTGCGCCAGGACGGGCGGCATCTGCTCGATGTATTCAGCGTCCACTACTATCCGCAGGGGGGCGAGTTCGGCAGCGACACGAGCACGGCCATGCAGCAGCGGCGCAACCGCTCGACGCGTTCGCTGTGGGACCCGAACTACGTCGACGAAACGTGGATCAACGACAAGGTGCAACTGATTCCGCGCCTGCGGCAGTGGGCCGATACGTATTACGCCGCGGGCACTCCGATTGCGATCACGGAGTACAACTGGGGCGCGGAAGGCCACATCAACGGGGCTACGGCGCAGGCGGACATCCTCGGCATCTTCGGACGCGAAGGTCTCGACATGGCGGCGCGCTGGACGACGCCCGATGCCTCGACTCCCGTCTACAAAGCGATCAGGATGTACCGCAATTACGACGGCCAGAAGTCCGCCTTCGGCGAGATGAGCGTGTTGGCGGGCGGGCCCAATCCGGACAATGTGTCAGTGTTCGCATCGACCAGGGCCTACGATGGGGCGTTGACGGTGATGGTGATCAGCAAGTACACGAGCGGGAACACTCCGGTGACGGTGAACCTTTCGCACTTTGCCACGTCCGGTCCGGCGCGGGTTTATCAGTTGAGCGCGTCGAATGCGATCACGCGGCTGGCGGATGTGGCGGTGAGCGGAGGGGCTCTGAGTGCGACGGTGCCTTCGCCGAGCGTCACGCTGTTCGTAGTGCCGCCGGTTTCGCGCTGCGACTGCAACCGGGATGGGGCAGTGAATGTCGTGGATGTGCAGCGGTTGGTGAACGTGGTGCTGGGCGTATCCTCGCCGCTCGGGACCGAGGATGTGAACCGCGACGGCCGCACGGACGTGGTTGACCTGCAAGTGCTGGTGAATGTCGTTCTCGGCAGCCCGTGTCCGGCGTAGTCTTCAGGCTTCCGGCTCGTACTCGAGGACGACGGCGGTGATGTCGTCGCTTTGCGGCATTCCTTCGGTGAAGGCCTCGACCGCATTGGTGAGCGCGGTGATCAGTTCGGCGCAGCTTCGTCCGGGGTTACCGCGCAACAGTAACTCGAGGCGTTTGGTTTCGAAATATTGACCGGCGCGGTTGCGGGCTTCCGAAACGCCGTCGGTGTAGACGACGATGCGGTCGCCGGGGTCGAGACGGGTGGTCTCGACGCTGAATTCGGCGTCTGTGAGCATTCCCAGGGGCAGGCTGGTGGCGGGAAGCTTCACGACTTCCCCGGTCTTGCGAATGATGAGCGGCGGGCAGTGGCCGGCATTGCTCCAGCGCATGTGCCCGTCCCTGTTGAGGACGCCGCAAAAGACGGTGGCGTATTTTTCCCCTCCGGTGCGTTCGGTGAGGAATTGATTGACGTGGGCCATCATGGCGTCCATGCGCATTTCGGCGTGTCCGGCGGCGAGGAAGGCTCCCTGGAGCAGGCTTGCGAGGAGCGCGGAGCTGACGCCTTTACCGGAGACATCGGCGACGACGAAGGCCCAGAGATCGGGTTCGAGCTGGCGCACATCGCAATAGTCGCCGCCCACCTGGTGGGAGGGAATGCTGGCGGCGGCGGCGCGGAACCAGCCCGACTCCGGCAACTGGCGCGGCATCAGACTCTGCTGGATTTCGCGGGCGATCTTGAGTTCTTCCTCCATCTTGTTGCGCTCGCGTTCCTGCTCGAGCAGGCGGGCGTTTTCGAGGATGGTGGAGGCTTCGATGGCGAGGGTTTGCAGCAGTTCGCGATCCCCGGCGGAGAGGCTGGCGGCGTCGACCTTCGATTCGAGGTAGAGCACTCCCACCGTGTCCTCGGCGGCGTGCATGACCATGGTTTCCTCGCTGCCCCCCGTACGCACTCTTACCAGCGGGACGCAGACTACGCTTCTGGCCGGGAGGTTGGCCGTGGACAGTTCCGGGTCATCCTGAAACTGCCGCCGGGGATCGAAGTTCATCGAGAGCAGTTCACGGCGGTTGTTGAGGGCCTTGTGAATGAGGCGGGTGGGCGCCTGGAGTTCGCTGGCGGGAATCTGCGCCCCGCGCTGATCGCGGGCGACGACGATATCGAGATCATCGCCGTTCCGCAGCAGGAGAAAGCCGCGTTGGGCCGAGGTAACCGTGAGGGCGGCATCGACCACCGCGGAAAGCACGGTCAGGGTGGAGAGCGAACTCTGGACGGTGCGGGCCACCTCGACGAGCGCCCGGAGCTTCGAAAGGCTGGTGGGAGCGCCGGACCGTGTAGAGGAGGAGAGCTGATCCATCAGACGCTGGATTTCCGCTTCCTCGAGGGTGAAGATGAGCCGGTAAGAATCCTCGACGCCGAACTCGATGCGGTCGCCGCTCGAGAGCTTGCGGCGCCCGGGGACACGGGTTCCGTTGACTTCGACGCCGTGGCGGCTGTTGAGGTCTTCAATGTAATAATCGCCGTTTTCCTCGAGCAGGCGGGCGTGGTTGCGCGAGGCGCGGTTATCGCGGAGAACGAGGTTGCTTTCGGCGTGCCTGCCGATGGTGAAGGGCACAGGCCACACGGCCACCCGCTGACGGTTACCGCTCGGGTCAATCACCAGCAGCGCCGCCTGCCGGCCCATTGCGGCTTCCATGGCGCTCATTCAGGTTTTTCGCGCGCGGGTGGAATGGTCTCCGTCGCGGACTTCGTCGAGTTCCCGCGCCCTTAATACCTGGCAGTGCGAGCAGTATCCGCCGATTTCGGTGCGTGTGATGAGGATCTGGAACCCGAAATGCGACTCGACCTGTTTGCGCAGCCGGTGGAGCGGCTCACCGAAAAACTCCTCCACCTTTCCGCAGCGCAGGCAGATGATGTGGGCGTGTTCCTGTTTGAGACGCGTCTCGTAATAGTGCTGGTCGCCCCCGTAGTGCATGAGGTCCAACTCGTCGACCAGCCCGCCCTGCTTGAGGAGTTTCAGGGTGCGGTAGACGGTGACGCGGTTGAGCTTGGGGTCTTTCTCCTTAGCCAGTTGATAGAGCTGTTCGGCGTCGAGGTGGACGCCGGAGCTGTCGATCAAATCGAGGAGGATCTTACGCTGGCGGGTCAGGCGAACGCCTCTCTCACGCAACGAATCCTTGATGCCTGCCTGTGCCATGGAGCCTCCCTTAGAGGGTAGCATTGAGGGGGCCTGTGCGACTATGTACATTCTGTCCCAGATTCGGACACCGGGAGGGAGGAAAGGACATATGGAGCGGGGCCTTTGTTTGGCACCTGACGTGCTTCCACACAGGTTTAGCCGGATGTCCACAGCTACCGTTACCATGGACAAAGTGAGAACTTCGTCCCAGACCAAGGCCCGGATCCTGATTGCCGATGACCAGATGGATGTGCTCGAGGCGCTGCGTTTTCTACTGAAAGGGGAGGGTTACCAGATCGAGCCGGCGACCTCTCCGGCGGGGATACTGACAGCCTTGGAGGCGCAGGAGTTCGACCTGGTGCTGATGGATCTGAACTATACGCGCGACACGACTTCGGGCCAGGAAGGGCTGGACCTGCTGACGCGCATCCAGGCGATGGACGCCGCTTTGCCGGTGGTGGTGATGACGGCATGGGGGAGCGTCGAGGTGGCGGTGGAGGCGATGCGGCGGGGGGCGCGGGACTTCATCCAGAAGCCGTGGGACAACGCGCGGCTGATGACCATCGTGCGGACGCAGATCGAGCTGAGCCAGGCGCTGCGCAAGAGCCAGCATCTGGAGGCGGAAAACCGGCTGTTGCGGGCGGAAGGCATGCCGACGCTGATTGCGGAATCGCCGGCCATGCAACCCGTGCTTCAGATCATCTCGCGGGTTGGCCCGTCGGACGCCAACATCCTGATCACGGGCGAACCGGGCACGGGAAAGGAAGTGGTGGCGCGCACGCTGCACGCGGTATCGCAGCGGGCGCCGCGGCCGATGGTGACGGTGAACGCGGGCGGGCTGGCGGAAGGGATCTTCGAGAGCGAGCTGTTCGGGCACGTCAAGGGGGCGTTTACGGATGCCAAGATGGACCGGGTGGGCCGGTTCGAACTGGCCGAGGGCGGGACGCTGTTTCTGGATGAGATTGCCAACGTGCCGATGAATTTGCAGACGAAGCTGCTGCGCGTGCTGGAGACGGGGGAGATGGAGAGGGTGGGCTCCTCGAGGACGCGGAAGGTGGATGTGCGGGTGTTTTCCGCCACCAATGCACGGCTGCATGAGGAGGTGGCGGCGGGGCGGTTCCGGCAGGACCTGCTGTTCCGGTTGAACACGATCGAGATCCACCTTCCTCCGCTGCGCGAGCGGCGGGAAGACATTCCGGTTCTGGCGATGCATTTCCTGCGGCAGCACGCGCAACGGTACCGCAAGCAGCTTACGGGTTTCGATGCCGCCGCTATGCAGGCGTTGCTGAGCAACCCGTGGCAGGGGAACGTGCGGGAGTTGAACCACGTGGTGGAGCGGGCTGTGTTGATGGCGGGGGAGAACGTGATCCGGCCGGTCGACCTGGCGCTGCGCTCCGGGCATGAAGGGGCTCCGCGGCTGGAGGACATGAGCCTGGAGGAGGTGGAGTCTTTCCTCATCCGGAAGGCGCTGTCGCGCTATTCGGGCAATGTAAGCCACGCCGCCAAGGCGCTGGGGCTGAGCCGCTCGGCGTTGTACCGCCGGTTGCAGCACTACGGTTTGTGAAGATCCTCGATCCGGTCCGCAGGCGCCTGGCGCAGCACGAATATCGCGTGCTTCTGACGTCGCTCGCCTCCGGACTGCCCGCGGTGATCACCTCGCTGGCCATCCTCTGGTATGGGGATAGCTATCCGCCGAAGGTGCAGTGGACATTGACGGTGCTGATTCTGGGGTGCTGGTGGGGTTTCTCGGCGGGGGTGAGGGAGCGGGTGGCCTCGCCGCTGCGCACGTTGTCGAACCTGCTGGAGGCGATGCGGGAAGGGGACTACTCGATCCGGGCGCGGGGAGCGCGCGGGGAGGATGCGCTGGCGGAAGTGATGCAGCAGGTGAACGCGATGGGGGCGACGCTGCGGGCGCAGCGGTTGGGAGCGCTGGAAGCGACAACGCTGTTGCGGAAGGTGATGGAAGAGATCAACGTGGCCGTGTTTGCCTTCGATGCCGAGCACCGGCTGCGCCTGGTGAACCGGGCGGGAGTACGTTTGCTGGCGCTGCCCGCGGAGCGGCTTCTCGGGCTGAAGGCCGGCGATCTGGGGCTGGCCGATTGTCTGGAGGGGGAGGCGTCGCAGACGAGGCAGCGGACCTTTCCCGGAGGCGCGGGACGATGGGGCATCAACCGGGCGAGTTTTCGCGAAGGGGGACTGCCACACCAGTTGCTGGTGGTGACCGACCTGACGCGTCCGCTGCGTGAAGAGGAGTTGCAGGCATGGCAGCGAATTGTGCGGGTGCTGGGACATGAACTCAACAACTCGCTGACGCCGATCAAGTCGATTGCCGGGTCGCTCGAGAGCATGGTTTCGCGGGACGCGCTTCCCGAGGACTGGCAGGAGGACATGAAGCGCGGGCTGGCGATCATCGCCACGCGCTCGGAGGCATTGAGCCGATTCATGGGGGCCTATGCGCGGCTGGCGAAGCTCCCCCGGCCGCAGTTTGCCAGCGTGGAGGTGAAGGCGCTGGTCCGCCGGGTGGCGAGCCTGGAAACGCGGATGCAAGTGGTGGTGGAAGAAGGCCCGGGGATGACTGTGCAAGGGGACAGCGACCAATTGGAGCAATTGCTGATCAACCTGGTGCGCAACGCGGTGGATGCCGCCAGGGAGGCGGGCGGGGGAGTGCGCGTGCGGTGGGACCGTCTGCCGGGGAATCTACGGGTGGTGGTGGAAGACGAGGGGCCGGGGCTATCGAATACGGCGAATCTGTTCGTTCCGTTCTTTACGACGAAGCCTGGCGGCTCGGGGATCGGGCTGGTGTTGTGCCGGCAGATTGCGGAGGCGCATGGAGGGTCGCTGACGCTCCAGAACCGGGAAGGCGCGCGGGGCTGCCAGGCGAGGCTGCTGCTGCCGTTGTAGGCGGGGAATTTTCAGCACGAGCAGACAGACCAAGGGCGTGCTCCGGCGCGAGGGGTTGCGCCGCGTGAGGAATTTTGGCGGGCTTGGACGGGTTTGAGCTACTTTTTGAACTGGCTGAGCATGTCCCCGATGGTGGCGGAGAAGCCTTTCGCCTCTTCTTTGGCCTGCTTGATGGCGGTGGTGAGTTCATTGCGGAGGTTGGCTTGGGTTCGGGCGGAAAAACGTTCCGCGTTGGCTAATGG
>WBZR01001836.1_pt1 | contig 24561 bp, 21 predicted proteins | sample 5204231 | NCBI WGS metagenome assembly WBZR01 (sample SAMN12412403, study PRJNA552823) | activated sludge metagenome | isolation source: activated sludge from anammox sidestream of wastewater treatment plant... | place: USA: Virginia | collected 2017-08
TTGTCTTTTATGCCTTTTTTTGTCATCTTTTCGTGTCTTTGCTCGTTTTTCCCTCTTCAAACCCCTTCTTTCCCTTGCCCTGACACTCTCTCTTTTTTTGATCATCATGACTTTGACGTTACCCTGCGGTTTCGATGGATTACCCTTGCGCTTCCCGTTGAGAGTATGATATACTCTACAGCCTCACAATTTGTGATTTATAGCAGTTCAACATGGACAAACAGAGTTTGTCCATGCCACCATATTATCAATTTAAAATTCACATTTTATGAACATCTTGAGTATAATATCATCCTGAAAAGCAGGCATTCCCAATTCCAAAGAGGACAATCAGCGCTCCTTTATTTCATTACAACAATTATTTTCAATGACAGCAATAAATCAGTGCAAAATTGCCTCTGCATGCTTAATCTTAATTGTACCCGCATGGCTTGTTCGAACCAGATAACAACAAAGTGCTTTAGGATGTGAAATATGAAGATCGCAAAAAGAAAGTTTTTCATGGGACTGGTAGCGTTAATAGTCCCACTCTTCCTGGTGAATACGGTAAACGCACAAGATGTATCCAACAAATTGAATATGATGGAGATCGTTATTTCAAATCTTATTGCGCGGGTAGAGGCGCTGGAAAAGCGGGTGAACGCATTAGAAAAAAATCTCGCCCCGGGGGTTGGAAAAGCGGCTAAAAAAGAGGTTGCCGGGAAAGAGCCTGCGAGACCCATTCTTACGGATGGATTTGAAGATATTGGGAATGGATTTTTTGTGAGGGGCGTGCGGTTTAATCCGTTTGGTGACAACGTGCTTTTTATGGGCGAGATAGCGAACCGGTCGGAAAAGAACTATCGTTTTGCAAAATTTAAGCTGGAAATCTATGATGATCGTGATCTGTTGGTTAAAAAAGAAGAGTTTACCATACCGGATAGCCCGAAAGATAGCATAAAGCCCTTTGAGACCATGATCATCGGGGTAGACGCTGGCCTTATTCACCGATATGTGCTTCGTGCAGATGATTAGGGAGTACCTGTTTCCGAGCCCAGGACCCTTAAGTCTGCGCGACAAGTGAGGCGATAGGGCGCGGAAATTCTTCATGCTGTCAGCCACCAGCGGTTTTCCTCCTCACTGTTTGCCGGGTAACGGGGCATTCCGCATCTGGTTTTTCGTATGCTGTTCCCGTCGTGCCATCCTGATCCCTGCCTCCTTTTGTCCTCCGTTCCCTTGTTAACCCAAAAAGAAAGTTGCCACCACAAACAGAGCGCCTTCTTCATTTTTGACATTTACTTTTGAAGGAATTTTGATAGGCTTATTACTACCCAACCCGAACGAGTCGGAAGAGAAATACGGTAGGGGCAGGTTTCAAACCGGCCCCTACACAGTGTGAAAAAAACATTTTTGCCGAAAATGTCAAAATATTTTTTATTAGACACTATGGCTACAATGGATACGCTAACAGGCATTGTAAATCAGGCCTTAGATTGTATAGGCAAAGGCATTATGATACAGGATATCAACCGTCGGGTGGTGTTTTTTAACCACGCCTGTGAAGAGATAACGAAATGGTCGCGGGCAGAGGTTATCGGAAAGGATTGCGGCGACATTTTTTTGTGCCATACCTCCACGGGGATGTGTTTGACGGAGAAGTTTTGCCCCGGCATGGAAATATTTCACGGAGGCCTCTCCCAGGGTTCGCGGGAACTCCTGATCAGACGGGGGGATGGAACCGAATCCTGGGTAAAAATGAGCGTTTCTCCTTTAAAAACCCCCGGGGGAAAAGTGACGCATCTTGTTTCCGTAATCGAGGATATTAGTGATATAAAGCGGTTTTCGGATGAGGTGCTCAGGTCGAAAACCCTGTCCACCCTTGGCGCATTTGCCGCGGAACTGGCACATGAGGTGAAGAACCCTTTAAATGCCATGAATATCCAGATGACGGTGCTGGAACGGGAGATCCACGATATCAAGAAGCTCGGCGATCGGGCAAAAAAGGAATTACTTGACGTTGTCACGATCGTTCAGAAGGAACTGCATCGCTTGAGCGGTTTTGTCGAAGAGTGTTTGCATTTTTCAAAGACCGGTGAACTGAATAAGAGCAGCGTTCATGTGGGTGATCTCCTCAGCGAGATTGTTTCGTTGCTCCTGCCCCAGGCGCAATTACAGGGGATACAAATTGAATTCGTAATAAAAAATGCCTTGCCGGAGATAATGATCGACCGGGACAAGATAAAGCAGGCGATCCTGAATATCCTGATCAATGGCATTGAGGCAATGCCAGACGGAGGAATATTGCAGGTAAGTGCAAAGCGTATTGAACAGGAAATAGGTATCTCCTGTCAGGACACCGGGCCGGGGATACCGGATGAAATCAGGGACAAGATATTTCATCTCTTTTATACCACAAAAGACGGGGGTACCGGCATAGGGCTTTCGTTTGCACAGAACATTGTCCAGGCCCATGGAGGTATCATACGGCTGGAGGCATCTTCCAGGGGAAGTAAATTTGTGATTGCGCTTCCTATAAGTTAGGTGGATGGAAGGAGCGTGCAGTGCGGTTAGGGGGCGAGTTAGGGGTTAGATTAGACCTTCAGCAAATTTTTATTATACGATAAAACCCCCCCTGAATCCCCTCCCGGGAGGGGATTCAGGGGGGGTGTAAGGCAGGAGCAGAAACCTTGAAATTCCTTAGTATCAGCCTATGACAAAACCAAGGATCTTACTAATTGATGACGATAAAACCGCGCTCGATGGGCTGGTGAAGATTTTGGCGCACGACGGGTATCCGGTCTCCGGAGCCCTGTCTGGCTATGAGGCATTAAACCTCCTCTCCGGGAAGACCTTTGATATCGTTGTGACGGATATGAAGCTGCCCGGTATGGGCGGATTGTCCCTGATTCACGAATTGCGGAAGAAAGAAGAGCCGATGGCCATCGTGGTTATCACGGCCTATAGCTCGGTTAAAACGGCTGTTGAGGCGATAAAGTGCGGGGCGGACGATTATCTGACGAAACCCGTAAACGTTGAAGAGTTGGAGCTGGTATTGGAAAAGTTGTGGGAACGACAGCAACTCATTTTCCAGAACCGACTATTAAAGGAAAAATTAAAGGACAAGTATAAATCTTCTGAACTGGTGGGAAGCACCCCCCAGATGCAGGGTATCTTCAAGACCATTGAAGACGTTGCCCCCAGCGCCGCATCAATCCTGATCTTAGGGGAAACGGGGACCGGGAAGGAACTCGTGGCGAATGCCATTCATTATCAAAGCGACAGGTCCAGCAAGCCCCTCGTGGCATTGCATTGCGCCGCCCTATCAGAAGGCGTTTTGGAAAGCGAGCTCTTTGGTCATGAAAAAGGGGCGTTTACCGGCGCCATTCAGGCGAGAAAAGGACGGTTTGAGATGGCGGACGGAGGCACCCTTTTCCTGGACGAAGTGGGCGAGATGAGTTTAAAGGTACAGGTGAAATTGCTGCGGGTTTTAGAGAAGGGTGAGTTTGAGCGTGTTGGCGGGGAAAAAACTCTGAAGGTGGATGTGAGATTGATTGCGGCAACGAACCGAAACCTTGAAAGAGAGGTCTCGGAAGGAAGATTTCGCGAGGATCTGTTTTATCGGTTAAATGTCATCACCGTCCATTTGCCTCCGCTGAGGGAAAGGAGAGACGACATTCCCCTCCTTTCTAATTTTTTTGTTATTAAGTACATAAAAAAGTATAAAAAGGAGATCAGGGGATTTGATCCTGATGCAATGGAGGCACTTTGTTTGTATCAATGGCCGGGAAACGTGAGGGAGCTGGAAAACGTCATGGAAAGGGCTGTCGTGCTCTGTAAAAAAAGCATGATCGCCATCGACCTTCTGCCCAAAAACATTGTTCCAAACAAGGAAGATGTCTCTATGATCAAAATTCCCCTGGGCACTTCTCTAAAAGAAGCCGAAAAGGAAATTATCCAAAAGACACTTCAGATGGCGCAGGGAAGTAAGAAGGAAGCCGCAAAAATATTGGGTATCTCGAGCAGAAAAATTGAATATAAAGTAAAGGAGTGGAGTTAGAAGCGAAATTTTTTCAAGCATCTTTTTCCTGTCTGCCTGGATTTCCGCAAAATTTTCATTTAATACGCCCCTCTTGTAAAAGCATCTCTTTCGGGTCATCGCATCACATAAAAAGACGCACGGTTTAAAGATGTTCAAAAAATATACTTATGACTTTTGTGCGGCTTAAAATGGCAATTGGCATATCTTTTGTTATTTTGAAAAACGGCATGAGTATCTTATGGTGAAGATACATGCCGCATTTTAGAATTAACATTTTTTGGTTTTACAAGGAGGGTGAATAGCGTATGTCAATTATGTCAGATGCGTATATGAAAATGTTTCCGATGGAAGCAGAGAAGAAGGTTTCGGCTGGCAAGCGTAATCCTGTTTTGGAAGTGCCTGAGTTTAACACGGCATGGAAGCTTTACCGGGATACCAGTTTGGATATTGTGAAACGTTACGAATACATGGCTCAATGTGTCGGCTTTACTGATAAGGATACTGCGGCTATTAAGGAATCAAAGGATATTATAGCTGCAAATTTGAAGGCAATCCTTGATCATATCTATTATGAAAAACTCATAACCGACCCATGGCTCTCAAGATGGTTCAGAGACGATAGTGGCAAAATAGCCAGGGAGTACGTTGACATAAGACGGGCAAGACAACAAAGGTTCCTGCTTAAGATACTGGAGTGTAAATGGGATGAGGAATTCTGGAATTTTGTGCGCTGGGTGGGGGCTGTGCATGTGCCCATCTTTGGTTTCGAAGATCTTTATATACCGATAAGGCTGAATCTCGCCTTATGGGGGTATATACATCAATATTTGTTCAACCTCTTTGCTCAGGAACTAAAAAATGATCCGGAAAAACTGCGCAGGATCACAACCGCGTGGACAAAACTTTTTTGGATAATTATCGACATTTATCACATCGATTATTTTGGTCCCTGGATGTAATGTTTTCATGAGACATTCGGTGGTTTTCCGCCCCATACTCCCTCGTTTACGCGAGGGAGTATAGGGGATGTTTGAAATTTTTTAGCATCAGGCGTAGGGAGAATATCCTGAGAAATGAGGAGGAGGCGCTCCTATGAAGAAATCTGTTGTCTGGTTTGAAGAGAGTTGTATTAAGTGTGCAATGTGTGCTGAAGAAGCTCCTGAAGTTATTGAGTTTGAAGAAACGGGCGGGCCGAGGTTAAAGGAGGGGGTTGATATTACCCAGCATAGTGAAAAGATCAAGCGGGCTGCTCAGTATTGCCCGAAAGATTGTATAAAACATCATTTATAATTGCCATTTGAATAAATTTTTCTTTGTCAAATCGTTCTATAAAAACTTTTGTAACACTTTAGTTTTTTGAAAAGGTAGGGGCGAAGCATTTGCCTGCTTGGGGTGTGCAGGCATTTATGCCAATTGATGGCAAATGCTTCGCCCCTACACCGTGCGGAAACATCGTTGTTGTTGCCATTTTTCAAAAAATTAAATTGTTACAAACTTTTTTATATGAGATAAATATATTCGGTGTACAGAAAATCTCTGCCCGCTTTTTTCAATGAAAGGTTGTGCTGCGAGACACCAAAAGTTATGATACTATGCGGAACGCCATTGGCATATTGAAGCCACTCTCCCAAGATGAAGAGGAAATAAGGAGTAGTTGATAGCGAAATTTTTAAACCCTTTCGGTTTGCATCTCTATTCCTGAGAAAAATGTCCAGCATATATCAAGATGATTATGAATGTTGAGCTAAATGCAATAGTTATGCCCAATGGCGCATTGCAGTTGGAGTGGAATGAGGTTCCTGAACAGATAGACAAAAGCCAGCAACTATTGCAAAAAGAGATATACAGACGTTTTAAAACCGATCTAAAATCCGGCCTCCTATTTTTGAGTTTTTCAGACCAGACGATACCCCTCTCACCATCACTCGATTATTGGCGTTCGTTTACCGGTGAATTTGCCAGAAGAATTCGCCAGACACCGGAATTGGAAGATATCCGAAGTAAGCTAACTATTCCCTTAGAAAAAGAGAGCATTGCTGAAATGCTGTCCCGCGCGCCATTAATGACGGGGCAGGAGTACCTGAACGCAGAATTTCTCGAACTCCTCTGGTCGATGCTCAACGCGCAGTTTCAATATGAAGTAAGCAATTACAAGGGGACGGTCGAAGATTTTATCCATACCTACAGCCCCGACGTGCACCTTGTGGGGCGCATATATTTTCATCTCGTTGAAAACAAAAACCAGGACTATCCTTTTGCCTTCCTTGCCACCTATTCAACACAAACAGATAAACAGGGCAAGTCAAAACACCTGCCACTGAAACACGCATTGACTGAGTATGGCAAAGAAAGCGGCAGGCTGCTGGAGCTTCTTTCCACCGTTCACCTCGCCGCAAAAGAAAGCGCGCTTATCTCAGGCCTTCTTGAATCCGGCGAACTGTTTCATCCGTTGGCATGGGGCGAGAAGGATGCGTACCGTTTTCTGAAGGAAATTCCCCTCTATGAAAAATACGGTATCTTGTGCCGGATTCCTAACTGGTGGAAACAGGCGTCCTCCCCATGGAAGGTAACCATTCAGATGGGCAGTAAGGGCGAGGCCATTGTTGGAATGGATGCCGTGCTTGATTTCCACGTGGGGCTGTTTCTGGATGACGCGCCTGTTACCGATGAGGAGGCGCGGCGGTTACTGGAGGAAACGGATGGTCTGGCCTTTATTAAGGGTAAATGGATTGCTGTGGATACCGAGAAGCTGAAGCAAACCCTCGATGCTTATGAAAGCGCCCGCAAATTGATGGAAAATCAAAACCTCAGTTTGCGTGACGCCCTAAGGCTTCAATTGTACTCAAACAATATGCTGGGCTTGCCCGGCGATGAAGACGTCATCAGGGTGTCAAATGGCGAATGGCTGGAACAGGTTATGGGGAAGCTGGCGAACCTGGATTTGATCCCACCGGTACGTCTGGATGCCAGCTTTAAGGCTCAGCTCAGGCCGTATCAGGAAAAAGGGGTGAATTGGCTCTGTTTCCTTGATTCTTTGCGTTTCGGGGCGTGCCTGGCAGATGATATGGGGCTTGGCAAGACGATACAGATATTAGCTTTTTTACATATCCTGAAAAACAGGAGGCAGAAAAATGCCAGCCTGCTGATAATTCCCGCTTCGCTTATTTCAAACTGGAGCAGCGAGATAGACCGTTTTACCCCCGGTATGAAAGTCTTTATCGCCCATCCCGAGGCGCACCGTGATAAAAAAGTCGATGTGAAAGACGAGGCGACGCTGAACGAATTGGATCTGGTAATTACAACCTACGCGCTCGTTCAGAGGTATGAATGGCTGAAGACCTATTCCTGGAATTACGTGATACTGGACGAGGCCCAGGCAATAAAAAATCCTGGCACACAACAGACCAGGGGTGTAAAAAAACTGAAGGCGAAAAATAGAATTATCATGACGGGGACTCCCATTGAAAACCGGCTGACCGATCTGTGGTCGCTCTTTGATTTTCTCAATTCCGGCCTGCTGGGGACGGCGAGCGAGTTCAACGAATTTGCAAGTAAGGTGAAGAAATCACACAACGGATATGCCAGGCTGAAGAAGATAATCTGTCCTTATATTCTGCGAAGATTGAAGACTGATAAATCCGTCATCTCCGATTTGCCGGATAAGGTCGAAATGCCCTCGTATGCCGGTTTAAGCAAGAAGCAGATAGTCTTGTACCAAAATGCCGTCCGGGAATTAGCCAAAAGGATTGAAAGTCTGGAGGGAGTGCAGCGCAAAGGGATCGTATTGGCGTCGTTAATGAAATTCAAGCAGCTTTGCAATCATCCCGATCAGTTTCTTGGAACCGGCGTATATGATGAGGCAGACAGCGGGAAGTTTTTACGGTTGCGCGAAATTTGCGAAACAATCCACGAGAAGCGCGAGAAGGTATTGGTCTTTACCCAATTCAAGGAGATAACCGGACCTTTACACGCATTTTTGAAAACGATATTTGAACGGGAAGGACTGGTACTGCATGGCAGCACCGCCGTTGGGATGAGGAAGAAGCTTGTGGAGCAATTTCAGGGTGGCGAGTACATTCCTTATATGGTATTATCGCTAAAGGCAGGGGGGGTTGGCCTGAATCTGACGGAGGCAAATCACGTGATCCACTTTGACCGATGGTGGAATCCCGCTGTTGAAAACCAGGCGACGGACAGGGCGTTTCGCATCGGGCAAAAGAAAAACGTTATCGTGCATAAATTCATAACGAAGGGCACCATAGAGGAGAAAATCAACGACATGCTGTGCGAGAAGGCAAAAATGACGGCAGACGTCATACAGGTTACCGGCGAGTCATTGATTACGGAAATGGGCAATAGCGAGCTGATGGAGCTTTTCAGGCTGACCTTGTAGGTAACGTACCTGGAGAAAATTTAAGGAGGCAATTATGAGTTTCTGGGGGTTTCCGCGATATATCTCCGTGGGAGAAAAACAGCAGCGGGCGAAGAAGAAATTAGAGCAGTTAATGAAGAAAAATAAGGACATCCAGCCCGTGAGAATAGAAGGCACAGCCATTGCAAAAACATGGTGGGGGAAGGCATGGAACAAGAATCTGGAGGCGTATGCTGATTATAGCAACCGCATCGGACGCGGGCGGAGCTATGTGCGCTGCGGATCCGTGCTTGATCTCCAGATACAGGAAGGGCACGTCAAGTCGCTGGTGCAGGGTTCAGATTCAGAACCGTATTCCATTGTTATAAAAATAAAGGCGCTCGAAGAAGATATTTGGAAAGAGATAAAAGATTTTTGTGCGGGCAAACTCGATTCGCTGCAGGAACTGTTGATGGGGAAATTTCCAAATGACCTGGGTGAGATGTTTACCACCTGTGGAAAGGGATTATTCCCGTCACCGAAGGAGATTGATTTTGATTGCAGCTGTCCCGATTTTGCGAGTATGTGCAAACACGTCGCGGCAACTCTTTATGGAGTCGGAGCGCGGCTGGATCATGCGCCGAATCTGTTCTTTCTGCTGAGAAAAATAGAAATCGGTGATTTGATATCTGAAACAATGAGAGACAAAACAGAAGAGTTGCTTACCCTGGCGGAGAAGAAGAGTCAGCGAATCCTTGAAGGCCAGGATTTGTCGTCCGTTTTTGGCATCGAGATGGACACTGTTCCCGATTTTGAAAGGAAAAATGAAGGGGACGCTGCAAGCAAAACTGCATCCCTGGAAAAGATAAAGGCTACGGCAAAAACGCGAAAAACTCCGCCAAAAAAGCCTCTGCATGGACCCAAAAGCCAGGTGATACAAAAGTCTGGAAGGAAAACAACAAAGAAAACAAAGAAGGTCGCCACATCGAAGGCTGTAAAAGGAAAGGCTGCTAAAAAGCCAGCAAAAAAGTTGCCGAAAAAAGCCGCCAGGAAATTCAGAGCATAGTAAAAACAATGGAAGATGCGGCGCCAGACCTCTATGCCGATTTGCTAAAGCAAATAAACGAAACCCATCGGGCTGTTATCATTACCCAGAGGGGGGAGCCCAAGGTTGTCTGCAAGACCCTGAAAGTTATGAGAATGTGCGGAATGCCATGGGAATATTGAAGCTGCTCTCCCAGGTCGAAGAGGGCATGATGAGCAGGCAGGAATAGCGAAATTTTTTTCAGGCCTTTCACTCCGGAATCTTTAGTATCGCAAATTTTTCGTTTTATAAGTATTTCCCCTTTTTCCCCTTTCCGCTACTTTAAAAAAATAACCATTCTTAACATTCTATCAAATACGAGCTTATATCAATTCTTTAATTATCAATTATCCATTGGCACAATTGTTGTTAGTAAAACAAATCAAAGAATATATTTTTGTTACACTTTCGTTTTTTTGAGAAAAATATAGCAGTGTAGAGACATATTGCAATGCGCCCTCACGTAAGACCGCAGAACATCGTTATTGTTGAGGTTTTTTCAAAAAACTAAATGATTCACATTTTTGAATTAGGCCTTCGGCGACTTTTTATGAAAGGTTAAATCCACCCCTGAATCCCCTCCCAAGAGGGGACTTCTTTCGTCCGCTCTCGAGAGGGGGTTGGGGGTGTGTAAGGCAGAAGCAGAAAGTTTGAAATTCCTATACGTTAAATTTTGCCCGATGAACAACTTCTATGACAAAACCCAGGCTGTTGCTGGTAGATGATGACAAGAACTCCCTTGATGGATTAATGAAGATATTACGGCATGATGGATTTTCTGTTTCTGGTGTGCTGTCGGCTTACGATGCTTTGAATCTCATCTCCCGGGAAAATTTTGACATCGTCTTAACAGACATGAAGATGCCGGGAATGGGTGGATTGTCACTGATCCATGAAGTCAGAAAAAAGGAACTGTCGGTGGCAATCGTGGTAATTACCGCATATAGTTCTGAAAAGGCCGCTGCGGAGGCCGAAAAATATGGGGCGAACTATTATCTCAAAAAACCGGTGAATATCGAAGAACTGGAATGCATCATTGGAAAGCTCTGGGAGAAACAGCAGTTGATTGCGCGTAATCCTGCGGCAAAAGGAAATTTGAACAAAACACATAATTCGCCGGCTATGAATAAAAACAGAAAGGTAATCAGGCAATCTGATAAGGAGGGTGAACACGATATACACGAATTCGTTTAGGGCAAGGATTGATACGTTTGCTTAAACAGTATTGAACGGGTTGTTAAAATTTTTTAGAAAGGAAAAGGGGATGAAGGCGTTAAAAAATTTACTCGGTGTTGCTGCTGCAGTGGTATGTATGGGATTTGCGACCTCTTTTGCTGCGCCGGATGTTTTTGCAGGAGAGGCTAAAAAGGCAGAAGATTGGAATATGACGCAGGACGAGCTGGAAGAAGAGGCGTTGATTGACGTTACCAATGGCGATGTCTTGGGTGAGCGCGCAAAAGACGGTGCGTGGGAGTTTCATCTTTACACAACAGACGGGTATATAGAGATGACTAACGGTGAATTGGTATGGGTCTTTGGTTATACTCATGCCAAGGGTAGCTTTGAGAATGTGGGGGAGGTAACGACAAAAGAGGATGCTGAACGATTGCTTGAGCCCGTTAAGGTGCCTTCTGACCCCCTGCATCTGTTTGTGGGGGAAAAGGCGCGCATCGTCCTCCATAATTCGGGGATGCATTATGCCGAGGAGCATTCGGGCATCAATCATGTTGCCCATACGATCCATTTCCACGGGCTGGATTTGGCCCCTGCGGTAGATGGCGTGCCTTCCTTGCCGGTAGATCCGGTGCTTGAGCATAAATCATTTACCTACGAACTCACGCCGCAATATGAGGGTTCGTTCATGGCGCATTGTCACGTGGACAGCTTCAATCATATTTTGGCAGGTATGTATTTCCCCCTTATTGTCCACCATGACAGGACAAAAACAGCTTATGGGTATAAATACGACCGGGATTATACCTTGTTTGTCAGTGAATTGTCCTCCACTGCAAATGAGCAATTGCAGGAATCAGGGGTTGTTCATGGATTGCAGGATTGGAAGGCGGACTACTTTCTGATCAATGGAAGAACGTATACCGACAATCTCTTTCATCCGCGTTCGGTAATAAATGATCCGCGTTCGAGGATTGTCTGTTATGAGGACGAAGTGGTTCTCTTGCGGTTCATGGCTATTGGCGCGGACCACGTCTTTGCATTCCATCCGCATGGGTATCATATGGAAGTTATTGCGCTGGACGGACGAAAATTAAAGAGCACCTATGAGAAAGACACCCTGTGCATTGCAAGCGGAGAGAGGATTGATGTATTGGTAAGAATTCCCCATTTCGCCAGTCAAAGGAAATGCTTGTCATGCAATCTTGGAGCGGGGATATCGATTATGCATGATCACAACCTTCGGGGTATGGTCTCTACCGGTAAATATCCGATGGGCGCACTGACGATCTTCGATGTAAAATCGAAAGCCAAGCCGGTAAAACCGGATGAGCCGCTCATCAAGGAGGGCAAACCGTATAATCCCTTAGAGCACTGATTGCATCCCGGTAAAACCTCAAAAACCTCCCGTAAGGTAAAATATCCTGCGGGAGGTTTTTTCGCTCGTGTAATTTTCAATGGGTACAATGAATTCTAAATCTCCGGTTGTAGAGCGACGAGGCTCGTCGCTCTACATTAAGGAAGTGGTTGCGAACCAAACTGCGGCAAAATCTATTTTCTCAAAAGGGGCACAAACCGGACGGGAATAACGGATTCTTTTACGACCTTTGACGACGCATCCTTGGTAATCAGCATGAGGTCCTGCACTGCATAAACTCCACCCACCGGAATAACCATGCGGCCGCCGGGTTTCAACTGATCAATCAGGGGCTGCGGAATATGCTCGGCAGCCGCCGTAACGATAATGGCATCAAAGGGTGCATGCTCAGGCCATCCTTTGTAGCCGTCCCCAATCATGACTTCTACATTGTTATAACCCAGGGTTTTTAAACGATTGCGGGCTTCTTTTCCCAATTCTTCCACAAGCTCGATCGTATAGACCTGCTTTACCAGCCTGGCAAGGACAGCGGCCTGATATCCGGAACCGGTGCCCACTTCGAGCACAACGCTGCCGGCTTGCGTCTGTAATAATTCCGTCATAAAGGCAACGATATACGGCTGGGAAATAGTCTGACCAAAACCGACAGGAACGGGCTGATCATAATAACTGGAAAAACGGGTTTCTTCGGGGATGAAGAGGTGGCGAGGCACAAATTCCATGGCCTCCAGCACCCTTGTATCCTTTACTCCCCGGCAAGCAATCTGTTCTTCCACCATGCGCTTGCGCTGGCGGGTAAAGGCGTCCTCATCCATCACAGACTTTGCATCACCCATGGCTGAAACCTTGTTTTTATTACCGAAAAACATGAATATGAAAGAGCTTATCAGCACAAGAACCGCACCTGAGATAATACGCATCCGATTGCCGATTTTCACGAATTCCTCTCCTCTCCAGCATCTGATTGTTTCCTGTCCTGGATTTCCGGTATCGTTGCAACGATTCATGGTAAAACGACGATGGAAACATCCCTTCTTTCCCATACTTCACCAACAATACCAACCGTCATGACACCCTTCTCCTGAAGCTTTTTGCAGAGCGTCTCCGCCTTTTCTCGCTGGAGCGAGATAAGCAGACCGCCAGAAGTCTGCGCATCGAACAGGACGTCAATCAACTCTTCCCGCACCGCGGAGTCTATCCGGATGTCATTTTTCAAATATTTTTTACTGAGTTTTGATACCCCCGGTATCAATCCCATCCTGACATAGCGTTCACAACCATCGAATATGGGTATGCGTTCAGCAGAAAAGGATAAGGTTGCCCTGCTTGCTTCTGCCATTTCAAAGGCATGCCCCATGAGGCCAAATCCGGTAATGTCGGTGCATGAATTGGCGCCCACTTCCAGCATCGTTTCCGAGGACGTCTTGTTCAATAACGTCATGCTTCTGGTAACAACGCTGACATCTTCGTCAAAAACCTTGTTGGCCTTGATGGCCGCGATGATGAGCCCTGTGCCAAGTGGTTTGGTCAGCACGAGCGCATCACCAGGTCTGGCGCCTGCATTCGTCACGATCTTCCCGGGATGAATAATCCCGGTGACAGATAACCCATATTTGATCTCGTTGTCTTGCAGGGTGTGACCGCCAACCACGGTTGCGCCTGCCTCATTGATCTTATCCGCACCCCCCTTGAGTATTTCTACGAGCACATCCTTATCCAGTGATTTCAAGGGATAGCAGAGTATGTTCATTGCCGTCAGGGGCTTGCCGCCCATGGCATAAACGTCACTCAATGCATTGGCAGCGGCAATTTGTCCGTAGTCATACGGATTGTTTACCACCGGCGTAAAAAAATCAAGGGTTCCCACGAGCGCCAGATCGTCGTTTATTTTATAAATGCCGGCGTCAGCAAAGGTCTTGGGGCCAACCAATACCCGGTCATTGGGATATTCGGGTAAATGCCTGACGATGTACGCCATGTCTTCGACGGGGATCTTGCCTGCTCACCCGCCGCAGGTGGCGTAATCGACCAATCGTTTCTTTTCCAGAACCACAGGTATCACCCCCTTTCATGAATGTGGTAGGGGCGAAGCATTTGCATAATCAATTATGAATGCATTCATTCTCTGACCGGCAAATGCTTCGCCCCTACGCCGTGCAACGAATATCGTTATTGTTGGAATTTTTTCAAAAACTAAATTGGCACCTATTTTTTACTGAAACCATGAGGTGGATTCCTCTTTGGGGTTGAATTTGGCGTGACACTCGTCGCAGCTGTTTACCACCTTGAAAAAGGCAGCCGTGGCCTTGTCTTTGTTCTTTTCCTGGCTGGCGCTAATCAACTCCAAGGCGCTCATATGAAACCTCACATCCAGATTGATGAACTCAACCGGCAGGTCTTTTTTGTTGGCTCCGGTGAATGCCACCGGGCTTGCCTCTTTGAGTTTTTTCGTGTCCTTTTTAATAGCCTCCCAGTCCTGCTGATGAATGGATGTCGACAGATGTTTCAAAAGCACTTTGATATCTTTCATGTGCACGATGAAGCCCTCTTCGTTCTTGATAAAACCAAGCTCCTCATGGTGTTTCGTCTCTGCTTGCCCTTTTTCTGAAGAAGCGGGTTTTTTCTCTAAAACTTCCGTTTCGTTTTTACCGCAACCAAACAGACCGATCATGAATAAAAGTGGTATAATAAATTTTTTCATGGAAAGCACCCAAGCCTCGTAAATAAAAATATGAAAATTTGCTACGATCTCCTTATTTGCATACTAAATACTTTTCCTCTAAAAATCAATAGAAATGAGTATCTTTGTCACCGTATCCCCAGTAATTCTCCCGTCTTTTCAAAACGTTCCGTCGCCCATGTAAGGTCATCTCTGTTGTGTGTAGCTGAAAGCATTACCCGGATGCGTGCCCTGCCTATGGGAACGGTAGGATAACCGATAGCCTGAGCAAAGATACCCTCCTCAAATAATCTTTGGCTAAAATCCTGAGCGATCTTTACCTCCCCTATGAAAACCGGGGTAATCGGCGTCTTCGTGTTGCCAAGATGAAACCCCGCAGCCTTCATCTTTTCCTGAAAGAATGCCGTATTGTCCCAGAGTCGTTTCACCAGCGAATCCGAAGCGGTCAGGATGTCCACCCCTGCAATGCAGGCAGCTACGTCAGCCGCAGGAACGGCGCTCGAAAAGAGGAGGGGACGACCTCTTTGCGCCAGATAATCCGTCAGCCTCTTACTTCCTGCAACGTACCCTCCCACCACACCAAATGCCTTTGACAGAGTGCCCACCTCGACATCAACTTTTCCATGCAGGTTAAAATGGTCAACGATACCCCTGCCTCCCCTTCCCAACACCCCTTCACCATGTGCATCATCCACTATGGTAATAGCCCCAAATTTTTCGGCAATCTCCACGATTTCCGGCAATGGTGCAATGTCCCCCTCCATGCTGAAGACACCATCGGTGATAATGAGCATTCGGCATGCCCCTTTTTCGTCCGAAATCTTTGCCTGAAGGTCGGCAGGATTGCAGTGCTCATAGCGTATAATCTTTGCCCTGGAAAGACGGCATCCGTCGATAATACTGGCGTGATTGAGTTCATCCGAAAGGACAACGTCCCCTTCGCCGACGATTGCAGGAATAACTGCCAGATTTGCGCAGAACCCGGACTGAAAGGTAATGGCGCTTTCTGCCCCTTTAAAGAGCGCCAGTTTCCGTTCCAGCTCCTTATGGAGAGCCGTTGTTCCGGCAATCGTCCTCACTGCTGCAGGTCCTACACCATACTCCTCAATTGCCTTTTGAGAAGCGGACTTTAGCTGGGGGTTATTGGCAAACCCCAGATAATTATTTGAACAGAGATTGAATACCTTCTTTCCATCCACCGTAATCCAAGAGCCCTGAGGTCCTTCAATGGTGCGGATGTTGATCAACAGCCCGGCATCTTTCAGTTTTTCTAATGCTTCTGTGACAAAATCTAGTTTGTTCATACTCAACGAAATTTACTCGTGGTTGTACAAAAAAATATGTTGTTGCGAAAAAGTATGCACTTTTATTTACGTTATATTGCTTTAAAGAAGTCAATTAATGAGTGCCTTAGTTTTTCTGTTAAATCCTTCAGATGATAACAAAGTAGAGAAAATTGTTCCCACTTCAAATTAAAACCGTAGATATGCCTGAAAAGATGGCGAAAACTTTTGTGAGTCTTTGCAGATTTTCCAACTCTATTTCTATGTCTTTTGTCAAACTTTCCTTATCCGTAGACAAGTTCCCCTTCCTTTAGTGCCTTCTCTTTTAAGCTTTCAAAGGCATCTTCAAATGGAATAAGATTGATTTCAACCCCTGCCGGCATGAGATACCAAAGTTCTGTTAATGTTTTTATATAAAGATCAGGTGGTAATCCATCAACAACCAGGTCAATATCTGATTTTTTATGGATAGTGCCTTTTACTACAGAACCTAACCCGAACGAGTCGGAACAGGTGGTAGCGCAGGCATCCAGCCTGCGTGTTAATTGAATTTAAAAGCAGGCAGGATGCCTGCGCTACACAATATTTTTGCTAAAAGGGTCAAAATAGTTTCTGTAAGATACTATAAGGAAAATTTTTTTGACATGATATTTTTCTTTAAGTAATTCAATACATTTATCCGTCAGCAATCTTAATTCTTCTCTTTTATTCATTCGGCTACCTCCTTGACGTTTGATGGTATAAAAGTATTGTCTGTTATACAATGCTTCTCATGCAAGCATTTGAATGTTTCTTCAATATTTATCGTATCATTCAGCTTTTTATTCGTTGGATGATCTTCTATAGTTTTTTCATGCGTGTCTTTAATGAAAACTTTTCCATTCCCTCATTTGCAGCTCATTCTTCATCAAAAATTGAAGTTTTATAGATTATTTTATTCAAAAGTTCATCTACCAAGAGTATTTCCTTAGAAGTAGGCCTGATACCTTCCTTTAATTTTCTTCTGAGATTGTGAACAGCATTGGTAAAATAATCCGGAATCTCATCATTCTCCTTGCAATATTGGCAAATTACTTTCCATTTTTGTGTACTTATATTTTTAATTGTTGCCTCTATTTCCTTAAAATTTGAATTTTCAACTTCTGTATCACTTATCCTGCGCCGAGGTCTTGTTTCCGGATTAACTAAATCCTCCGGTGATATCGGAATTGGGGTATTCTTAAATTCCTCTTTCATTGTAAACCAACAATCCTGCTTTTTTCCCCACTCTCCGAACAAAGCACCCGGAGCAGAGTTCTTAATGAAATTTTCAACTAAACGCATTAAATCTCTTAAAGTACTTTGAAGTCCCTCTGATATGGATTGGTTTGTCCATATTTTATAAAGATCTAATTTATATTCAGTTAAATAACCTAACAAAGAAATTGCATAAGGTACAGTTATGTACCGAAGATCACCTATAGCATTAGGTTTCACACCATATAACTTTTCTGCTGTCCTGAACAGGATTGCTTTTGAAACAATATCCTCAAAATATATATTGTCAGGCTTATCAATAAGATTGTTATTAAGGAATTGCGCATAGTTCTTCTGATTGCCCTGAACTACAAGGTGAGGACCGATTCTTAATTTATTTCCATCGCAAATCTCCCGGTATGCATTTACATACTTCGCCAAATCTTCCTTGTTAAACATTTGCTTTTTTGGATTCTTCAAGTCAAAGGCTTTTTGTTTCGCCTTGGTAAAACCCTCTTTAATTCTAGCATTCTTATACTGACCTCTTGCTCTTTCATAGAACCATCTTGTTTGATTAATTTGCCCTGTTACATGTGGTGTAAAAATGGTGCGTGATAATTTTTCCAGTTCAATGTGGTACGGTATGTTTGAACTCAGATCAGAAACAGACACCTTGTTTTGTGTGTTTGCATATTCTGATATTCTTGAAACAATTTTGCTGAAATCGTTTCTGTTTTTAACTACGGTCAATTTCACCTGCACAAATACTCCTGAAATATCCGCCTTGTCTTTTTTTAATGTATGATAAATCGATGCTGTTGTCTGCCCTCCGTTCACAATCTGAAAATCTTTGACTTTTGAAATAAGATATCCTTTTCCATCTTCTGATTTTGCAATTTCAATCTCTTCAGCAGTCACGGCAATTCCATTGTTGAAAGCAAGAAACATGTGTGGTTCTTCATTTATGGTTTTTCGCATTCCTTTATTAATCTTGCCAGTAAATTGCAGAAACGAACGAACATTTTGTTCTAGCAAACGTGAACCATATCTTTCATAAATTGTCGCTAGTGCTGACCCTGAAATGATAGCAAGATAAGATTGATACTGGTCGTTTTCTGATGGTGAAATGATACAGGGGATCTCAAAGCCATCTTTTTTAAAATCAATTTCAATCAGAATATGAGATTTTTCTGTAATATTGTAAAGGTACGCAAGGTCAATGACACGAAAGAAAACCGGATAACCGGCAATATTTTGATTTTCCGGAATTGCACCTGGATATAAGCCATCTGTGAGTATAATGGCATTTACTCTCACCATATTTTCCGTTAAATCCCCGCATGTGCTTAACATGTGGGCGAAGTCAAATATCTGCGAAGACTCCTCAATTTCATTTACATAATCTTTGCACTTTGCTTTACGGAAAAAGTTCGTAATTCTTTTTGCGGCTGTATCTATCTCCTCTTTTGCAAGTCTTGTTGGCTCGTCTTTCCCTTTGTAAATCGTTATGAATAAATCAATCGTTTCATAGTTGTCTGGTTCTGCGTATGCATTTATCTTATGCTGGTTTTTTGTTCCAAGATATCCTTCGTCATGTGCTACTCGTACATTTTCAGTTTCACCTGCATCAGCAAGTAAGTCAACTGCCGTCTGTGTAAAAATCTGTTCAAGTATTCCGCCTTCTTCCTCGGAAACCTGTGTTGATTTTAAATCCTGAATCAGCGATTGATAAAATCTTTTCAGCTCGGTATCTTCTATTGAATCACTCATAAGAAAATTAAAGTCTGAAATACTTGCTGTTCCGATCTGATGAAATCAGAACATTGCGAAATAACAATTGAATAATTTACATCGCCGACTCCGTTACGAATATCTCTCTCCTCGATTCTCGGGAAGTCATTTTCCACTTTGTAGAATACATCCTGCCTAATGAAATATCCGGTGTGTTCATAAAGATGCTGGTGCTGGTCAAAATATCCCGCTTCAAGTAATTTGTTTTTGAAACGGTTTAGTGAATTGAAATCAGTACTTAAAAATTCTGAAACAGAATCAACAATTTGATTTAATGTTTCGCCCGATTGTTGTCTTGCTTCCAATGAAAGATGATAGAGAAAAAGATTTCCCAGATTACGTGTGTCAAGTTGTCTTTCGCTGTTTATGTGAACTTTTTGATGATTGTTTTGATGAGTTGTTTTTATCTCAACGCTCCATGTTCCTGACTGAAAATCCCTGATTTGCTTTTCTGGTCCAACCCAAGAATTAATAATGTTTAGAAAGTCAGAATTGGCTTGAAGAAACTTTCTAAGTATAGCCTTGTCCGCTTCATTCAAGAAAATAGAAATTACTGCTAAAGAGTTTTGATACCGATACTTTTTAGATAGTTGAAAGTTTTGTCGTAGTATTCTGGCTTTCTGGTATGGTCTTCAACATTTCCTTCCGGGAGAACGATTACCATTCCTTGTCGAGCTCTGGTTAACAATACTCTGTAAGCGTTAATCAAATATCTTTTTCTTTCCTCCTTGTGAATGTTTTGCCATTTATTACCAACAAAAGAAAATGTTCCCCATCCGCTTTCAGAATATCTTAAATCACCGTCCCAAGTAACACAAGCCCAATCCAATTCCAAACCCTGAACATGAAATTCCGTTGCAACATCTTCCAAATAATATGAAGAACGAACATCATCTTTACCCTCTAAAAACCAGTTTACAGGATTCATTGGGGATTTAACATCAATTGCAAGGGGCTTTAATCTTTGGGCTTGGGAGGATACTACTATTCCGTATCGTTCAGTTCCTCTTGATTTTTGTTTCAACCATTTCTTTGCTTTTGCTAAATCTCTTGTTAACATAATTGGATAATTTTCTGAGATAGATGATAGCGTTTTTTTTACTTCATCTACGTTTAAGTCCAAAAGTGATTTTACAAAAAAAGAAACTTTCTCTGCCCTGAAAGACCGCATTGAAACAGAGAGATGTAAATCTTTATTATATTTTGTAACCCCTCTTTCTTGAAGTTTACTAATAGATTCGATTGCCGCATATTCACTATCAGTTAGGTTTGGTGAAATACAAACTTCCCAGTCAGTAAATTTACTGTAAATGGCATTTAACCATTCTGATATTCCTGCCTCTCCAGTATTTATTTCCTGCCCACCTCCAACTAAACAAACGATAACAGCCCAATCTTTATGTCTATCAAGGCAAGAAATGAGAAACTCTGGCTCTGAATAATTAAAATTACTCTGATTCTTTTTTTGCCTCATGAATTTAACGGTCTGATCTTTATTCCATGCCCTTTGTGCTTCATCAAAAATCGCAACATGATCATAAGGTGGATTTGGGTCAACAAGATAAGCATCTCTGTAATAATGAATTATTTGTATGAATGTTTTTACTCCTTTTTTCGCCTCTGACTTAGTTATTCTATTTCCAAGTTCTCTTTCCCGATTAACTTTGTCTCTTATCAAAGCTTCTTGAAGAATTGCTACTAAAGGAGCATTACCAGATAAATAAACACTTGTATTACTTTTTTCATTATCTAAATGTAAGGTTGCTACTTTTAATCCTACTAAAGTTTTTCCAGCGCCAGGGACGCCCGTTACAAAACAAATTACTTTCTTGTTTTCGGATTTAGCATAGTCAATTATTTCAGATATAGCCGAACTTGTTTTACTCAGATTTATAGCTTCTGCGTCATTTCTGGTAATTTCTTCAACTGAATGATTGTTGTAAAGTGAAACGGCTGCTTCTATAATCGTTGGGGTAGGAGAATAACTTCCTTTCGCATACTCATCTCCATTTATTATTGTTTTACCACGAAAAAACAATAATGTATTCTTGATTGCATCATGTAAGTTATCCTTATTCGACTTTATAGGAAAAATCAAATCATCATTGTGCGGTGTTAAAGAAATCTCGGTTAATAAATATTTTGCTTCTGTTGCTACTAAAATTGGTGCTAAAACCGCGGAATGGCTTGGCTTGTGGAAGTTTTTCAAATCAAGAGCATAATCCCAAACTTGGTCAATGTTGTAACTTAAAAATTCTTTCTCCCCAACTTTAAATTCAATAACGAAAACAATATTATCAATAATAACTAAACAGTCTACACGCTTTCCCATTCTTGGGATTGAGAACTCAAAAAAAATTGTCCCGTAATATCCATCTAAAGCTTTCTTCAGAATAGGTATTTGTTGTTCCCACGACTTGTTCTGATTAATAGTAGAATCAAATTGATTAGATAAAGCAATCAAACCAATTATCTCTTCTATGCTTTTATTTAGAAAAGTTTCGATAGAATCCTTGTAATAAAAATTAAGCATATAGCTATTCTTTGGTTTCTACTGAATCATAGTTTTCAGTCTTACTTTCATCCATAAGTTTCAAAATATCATTTATCGTTTTCAACCTTTCCCGATACCAGTCATTTCTTCCATACACAAGAGGTTCAACTCGTTCTCCATTTCCGTTTCTCCAATTCATTGTCAAAATATTTTCAACTGCCTTTTGTGAAAACTGTGTAGGATATAAAACATTTTGGGCAATAATTTTTCCTTTTGAATCAGTTCCAACAGTTAAAGCGCCAACTTCAACAATTTTGTTTGCTTCTTCCAAAGTATTTAATTCCAATTCATGAGAGTAGATTTTATCTCTTTCTCTCAATTCCACAATTGTATTTTTAATGTATTGTAAGTCCATTTTTAAAATTATTGTTTGATGTTTATGCCGCCTTACCCATCAGTGGCGGCACGGCATTCCCAATTTGTTTAAAAGCAGCAGTTCTGTTTTTCCCCTCTTTTACTCCCTCAAAATAATAATCGTCAGGAAATGACTGTAGCCTGGCAGCTTCCCGAACTGAGATTGAACGATTCTGTTCTATATCAGGATGGATGTAATAATGACCGTCTTTAGCAATATGCGCAACAACTGTTTGTGAGTATGGCACATCATCAGCCACAACCTTGAATCTGTCTGGGAAAGCATGTCTGTTTTTATGAGTTTTAAGCCTTTCGGGAAGATCGTTGTAATCAAGTCTTTCTTTGCTTCTTTTCCATTTTCTTGCAGCAATACGATAAATTTCTTTATCCTGCTCTGTGTGCGGCCTTGTAATGTGTTGAGTCAGGACGTCAAGACCATTTCTTATTCTTGTAAAGCTCAGATAATCATTGATTCCTTCAGCGTATTCATAATATTTATCTTTGCCTTCCCCGGCACTTAATTTCGGTAAGTCATTAAAAATATTCCCAACCTTATATTCAACCCTGCTTTGACATTTTAGCTGGTCAAACGAAAAATTTATATCCTTTTTCCATCCAATAATGATTACCCTTTTTCTGTTTTGAAGTACTCCAAATTCATTCGCATTTACAATAAATGGTTCAACTATATATCCAAAACTCTTAAAATCTGCCTGAATATTCTTGAAATATTTCCCTTTTTCTGCTGAAAGCAATCCGGGTACATTCTCAAAAATAAATAACTTAGGGCTGTATTTTTTCAGGAATCTTCCATACTGGACGTACAGATGATTTCTTGGATCATCCCGCATTCCGTTTCTGTCTCTTGCCCGCCCTGCCAAAGAATATGCCTGACATGGGGGGCCACCTACTATCATATCTATCTTTTTCCTGCCAGCGAGCTTTTCTACCATCTGAAAAATCTTAAAATTGTTTTCATCGCCAATAGACAGATTGATTACAGATTCCAGTATATGGGAAGGAATAACGGAATAAAGCAGATTTCTGCTTATTTCTCCTTTAAGGTATTTAATGTAAATATCCAATTTTTTATTTTCATTGAGATAATGACAGGAAAGCCTTGTTTTTAGTGTAAAACATGCGGCAGGATCAATTTCAACATGGGCAACAGGTTCAAAACCCGCCCTTTTGAAACCTTCTGAGAAACCACCGGCTCCTGCAAATAAGTCGATATATCTCATTTTGTTAATCTCGTTGCTAACTGATTCAGGGTTTTTTCGGTTTTCTTTGGTCTTAATTTGCACTCAAACACGGTAAAGACCTTCCAACCAAGTTTTTTTAATTTCCTAATGTTTTCAGCATCAAGCTGTTTATTCCGGTTAATCTTCTCAATCCACCATTTTGTCCGTGTTTTTGGTACCACAAAATATTTGCAACCTTCATGGCCATGCCAGAAACAGCCGTGAATAAATACAACCGTTTTATATTTTGGGAAAACAAGGTCTGGCTTGCCAGGCAACATTTTATCATGAAGTTTATACCTGAATCCATTGCCAAACAGGAATTTTCTGACCATGATTTCCGGCTTTGTGTTCCTGCTCCTGATCATGGACATATTATAACTTCTGGTTTTCCTGTTGTGAACGTCTGCCATGAATTTTCGTTAAATTCAAATTAAACACGGACAAACGAAGTTTGTCCATGCCACCCATGAACCTGCATAAATAAAATGAAAATTCCTTGTACGATGGACATAATTATAACTTCTCTGCCTGTGCAGTGTCTGACTGCAAGCGCCCACGCTCAGGCAGGCACTTGCCTGCATGTAACACGCAAGCAGGCGCAGACAGGTGGTTTTCCTGCTGTGAACTTCCGCCATGAATTTTATTGCTCACTCAAAAAGTTACGGAATAGGCGGATTTTTTTCTTTTACCCTTTTTGCTGTTTCTTCTCAAAATATTCTTCTGCCTTCTTGTAAATTTCATCCACAGTCATGCCTTCAAATAATTCTTCCTGAAGTTTCAAAGAGTCTCTCTTTTCATAGGTAATTTGGGACAGAAATCTCATAGCATCAACTTCACCCAGGTTTTTAAACAGAACACTCAACCCTTTCTTTCTTATTTCAAAATCACTTGCCATTTCAGCCATGTTAACTCACCTCCCAATCTTCGATAAACTTTAAAGGATTCATTATCTTAAGATTTATCCCCAATTTCGAAGCTTTTTTTATTAGTTTATTATCGCAGGTTAAAAAATATTCAGCCTCTCCTTTTAAAGCACAAGCAAGATGGATGGCATCTCTTGGTCTTATGCCAGGCAGAAAATATCTTGCGACCGGTAATCCCGTACATACGGATTTTTTTGAAGACGACGTCCTTGTTCAGGTCGATGTTAACGCGTCTTTCATAAATACCAAAATGGAAACCCGATGCATCTCTCGAAGTAACGGTAACTAATGCAATTGAGCGACTGGCGTATCTATGCTTTTATACTGGTTTTGATCAGGCATTGACTCATATAGCAAGGCTATATCTAGTATAACGTTTCATAAAAACCTTGACAAATAAGTATCCGGCATTTATATTGGCCTTAAAAAAGGAGGCCAAGGTGTCGGGAATTAGTAAAAAGCCAAAATTATCTCTTAGTCCGGAACAGTTAT
>WBZR01001838.1_pt1 | contig 24533 bp, 26 predicted proteins | sample 5204231 | NCBI WGS metagenome assembly WBZR01 (sample SAMN12412403, study PRJNA552823) | activated sludge metagenome | isolation source: activated sludge from anammox sidestream of wastewater treatment plant... | place: USA: Virginia | collected 2017-08
AAGAGCAGCCTTTCTTGTCTATCACGATGAGGTACAGCATGTAGAATGCTGTGTTCATCGGTATCTTCATGTTTTGGAATAAAGTATCGACTTTGACGCTTTCGACCTTATTGCATCGGGTGCATTGTCGGGAGCCGTAGGCGGAGCCTTTGCAGTAATTGGTGTGGCCGCATTGTTTGCAGATGTAGCCTTCGGCCCATTTGACAGATGCGATGTGGTCAATGCATTGTTCGACCGTGGAAAATCTTTGCCTGAAATCGTCGATGGTTAGTGATTGGAGTTCATCGTACATGGTGATCAAAGTAGGTTAGTGATTATCAAATAAGTTTACGAGGTGAAGGTAAGAAAAAGGGTTGGATTGTGCAAGGGGTGGTGGGGAGAAAATTGAAGTATGTAGATGTTTAATAAGCTCAAAATCAGTCTGGATGCATGTTTTAAGAAATGATAAAAAATAAAATAATTGAAATTTAGAAAAAAATTGCAGGGTAAATCGGGAACATCTTGCTACTGCTTGTTTTATGGCTATTAAAGATCTACCTACTTCAAGATGGTCGCCAGGCCAATCTCGCTAAAAATTGAAGTATATACATGTTTAATAACTCCAAACCCCCACACCAACCACGTTTCCGAAAATCAATAAAAATAAAATCATTGAATTCCGGCCATAAATCTCAGTTAACTTCAGAAACAGCTTCTCAACACTCATTCTCAACCTATTAAACATCTACCTACTTCTAAGTGGCCACCAGTCCAATCCCGCAAAATTCAAAGTATATACATGTTTAATAACCTCAAAACCCAACAGCAACCAAGTTCCCAAAAATTTACAAAAATAAAATCATTGAATTCCGGCAATAAATTTCAGACAAGTTCAGAAACAGCTTACCAACACTCATTCCTAACCTATTAAACATCTACCTACTTCAAGGTGGCCACCAGTCCAATCCCGCAAAAATCGAAGTATATACATGTTTAATAACTCCAAATCCCCACACCAACCACGTTTCCGAAAATCAATAAAAATAAAATCATTGAATTCCGGCAATAAATCTCAGTTAACTTCAGAAACAGCTTCTGAACGCTCATTCACAACCTATTAAACATCTACATACTTCAAGTGCCCCCAAAAAATTTTTATTTATCCCCCCCCAATAACCAAAACAAACTCCACATTCCCTTATAATAGTAATCCATGACCCACAAAATTCCTCTACCGTTCCCTACCACACCTTTCCTCAAATTATATTTATAAGCTTTATTTCGCTCACTTATCTTACTTTTGTATTTTACTTATAATGTCATCATGAATAATATTTGGGTCAAGATATTAACAGTCGCCCTTCTTGCATATACTTTTATCTTCGGTATGCTAAGACCCCTGAATCCGGGAATAATGGACGTCGAGCCAACCCGTATTGAATCCGGCAAAAGTGTCGATTTAAAAATATCAACTTATAATTCACATCTGGACCAATCTGACAACATAGCTTATCTGTCCATCGATAGCTTGAAAAGCATCAAAGCCAGGTCCATCAAAGTCAATGGCTCCAATGAGGCAGTTCTAACCTTTGACATCCCCGAATTCTTACCGGATAAAGCTAAATTCAACGCTGCAAGCCTCATCCTGGCCAATGACATTGACGGAGGATTCGCAAGGCCATCGTCCATCACCATAGCTCAGGACTCTGTAAATGCAGAGGTCGGCAAGGACCTATGGACTAAGGAAAAAATTGGCCATATCCCTGAACCAAAAAGCAAGGGATTCCCGTTCCGTTTGATTCTTGAGGAAACCATACGCAATATATATTATCACGTCCCATTCTGGATGGCAATGATCTTTCTTTTCACTTGCTCCGTCTATTTCTCCATAAAATTCCTGGTCAAACCACACGAAGACGATGCCCTTAAAGTATATGCCTTCAACAGAGTAGGGCTTTTTTATGGAATCATGGGACTCATCACCGGAGCGATTTGGGCCAAGAACACGTGGGGGCAATATTGGAGTGGCGACATCAAACAAAACATGACCGCCATAGCCCTCCTCATCTACGCCGCCTATTTTATCCTATGGAAATCATTCCGCGATGATCAGATCAGGCTTAGAATATCTTCTGTTTTCACTATTTTTGCTTACGTTGCTATGATACCCTTGATTTTCGTGATTCCCAGACTTTATGACAGCCTGCATCCGGGAAATGGAGGCAACCCGGCGTTGGGAGGAGAAGACCTGGATAACACCATGAGGATGGTATTTTACCCCGGTGTGATTGGTTTTATCCTGTTAGGACTTTGGTTGGCAAATCTATACTTCAGGATGAGCAAGATTGAAAATTCATTAAAACAATAAATTGCAAATAGACTAAAATTACAAAATATAGTTCTGTAAATAAAATAAAAAACCTACCTTTACATACCGAATCAGGAAACTGTTTTCACAAAAGCTATAACAATGAACTTAACATATTTTGATTTTCAGGCGATTATACTTACAGTGGCCAGAAACACTTCACTGTATGACAACGGAAAGATTTATGTTGTTGTCATTGTGATAGCTGTAGTCCTATGTGGATTCTTCCTTTACATCTTCAATCTGGATAAAAAGTTAAAATCATTGGAAAATAAAATTAAATCAAATGAGTGATAATAAAAGACCGAGCTTTTTCGAAAGCGTAAACAGGAATTTCGATAAAGCTGCTGTTCATACAGGCCTGCCTAAAGGCCTTCTGGATCAAATTAAAGCTTGCAATGCTGTATATCAGATGCGTTTCCCTGTCAAGGTAGGCAACGAATATCAAGTTATTGAAGCCTATCGCGTTCAACACAGTCATCACAGACTCCCTACAAAAGGTGGAATCCGCTACAGCGAAATGGTAAATCAGGACGAAGTGATGGCACTTGCAGCCCTTATGACCTATAAGTGCGCCATCGTAGATGTACCCTTCGGCGGCGCAAAAGGTGGTGTAAAAATTAATCCACGAAATTATTCCGTAAAACAACTGGAGAAAATTACCAGACGTTATACTGCCGAATTGATGCGTAAAAACTTCATCGGCCCTGGTATTGATGTTCCGGCACCGGATTATGGTACAGGAGCACGAGAAATGTCTTGGATTCTAGATACATATACTACCATGAAACATGGTGAAATCGATGGCGTCGCATGCGTTACTGGTAAGCCGGTTACTCAAAACGGTATCAGAGGTAGGGAAGAAGCCACAGGTCGAGGCGTTTTCTACGGTATCCGCGAGTTACTCAGCCACAAGGATGATTGCAAAAAATGGGGCTTGACTCCAGGAACAGAAGGAAAGCGAGTCGTTCTCCAAGGCCTTGGAAATGTAGGAAGCCATACAGGTAAGATTTGTCATGCCGAAGGAGGTATGAAAATAATTGCTGTGTCTGAATATGAAGGTGCAATCTACAACGAAAACGGTATCGATATCACTGAACTTTTAAAACACAGAAAAGAAACCGGTTCCATCCTCAACTTCCCGGGTACTAAGATTATGCCATCACGAGAATCAGCTCTCGAGTTGGAATGCGATATCCTGATACCTGCAGCCATGGAAAACCAGATTACTTCAAGTAACGCAGACAGAATAAAGGCTAAAATTATAGCAGAAGCTGCCAATGGACCTGTTTCTGCAGATGGAGAGGCTATCCTTTTAAAGAAAGGTATTGTCATCATCCCTGATATGTATTTGAATGCCGGCGGTGTTACCGTTTCATATTTTGAATGGCTGAAAAACCTTTCACATATGCGATTCGGAAGAATGGAAAAGAGATTTGACCAAAATACTTATTCCAATCTCGTCAACGCCATCGAGAACACAACCGGTAAGAAAATCAACGCACAGGAAAGAGAAATACTCACCAAGGGTGCTGAAGAAGTGGATCTTGTGAGATCTGGTTTGGAAGAGACAATGATTAGCTCTTATAACCAAATCCGTGAAACATGGAAAAAGAAGAAAAGTATCGAGGACTTAAGGACAGCAGCCTTCATATGTGCTCTGAATAAAATCAGCAGCGACTATTTGGCCATGGGTATCTTCCCGTAATTTTGAGATCAACATTCTACAATATAATTTCCAAAACTTAAACGAAATTTTTATGATTCAAAACCATTCAGATAATAAACTCGATAAAATCGACCTGAAGATCATCAAGATTCTACAAGAAAACAGCAAGATAACCAATCTGGATTTATCCAAAAAAATTGGTCTATCACCGGCTCCAACTCTTGAAAGAGTCAAAAAACTTGAGTCCACAGGTGTAATCGCCAGCTACCATGCCGCTATAGATACACTGGCACTTGGTCTTAATGTAAAGACCTTTGTTCTCGTATCTCTTGCCTGGCAAAGGGAAAACGCATTGGATAAATTTCTTATGAAAATCAAAGGCATCTCGGAAATTACGGAATGTTACATCATCACCGGTGAAGCTGATTTTCTGATGAAAATTGTATGCAAGGATATTCCTTCCTACGAGCACATCTTGTTCAAGACGCTTAGTCAGATTGAGGAAATAGAACGTCTTAAGACACTAATGACTCTTTCTACGGTTAAGGATTCCAAGATTCTCCCTTTCGATTACGAATAATCATGGCGATCTTCTATAAAGTCACCTGCCCATCAAATAGCAATAAAAGTTATTTGATGGGTACTTTTCATGTTTTCGTGCCGGAATTCGGTTCATTGATCAAGAAAGCCGAAAAGCTTATCGCCAAGTCCCGTAACTATTATGGGGAAATGGATTTGACACAAGTTGATCCCCATATTATCAATGAAACCATGCAGAACTTGCCCAAACCCGGTAAGGAGGTTTTATCCCTGCTTGAAAAACAACAACCTTATTTTGAAAAAAATGGGCTGCCCTACCCTGCCTATCCGGCGCAAAACTCCGTATTCAACCTTTACTCAGAACTAACCATGAGTATGTGGCGTAAAAAAATTCTCATCGGGAGCCTCGATGAAGAACTTTTAAAAATAGCCATGAAAAATAATATTCCGGTAGGCGGGATAGAAAGTTTCAACGATCAGATAGAAATCATGAAATCAATCGATTATGATAAAATGGAAAAGCAGATCATTAAAATGCTTACAAAGCCCAAATTATTCTCCTCCAATATGGATAACCTTTTGTCCACCTACCTCAAAGGCAAAATGAATATCCTGAGCAAAAAATCAAAAGACTCCTCAAACGGAAATAAGAAACTGATGGTCAAGGACCGCAATAGAATTTTTGCTGATACCATCGCGCAAATATGTGAAGAGTCAGACCGCAACTTCATTTCTTTCGGTGCCGGACACCTCGGAGGCAAGGGCGGGGTCATCCATAGACTGAAAAAAGCCGGTTTTAAAGTCAAAAAAGTCAAGCTTGATTGAGTACCGACCAGCTCTTTATCTGGATTTCAAACGGATCACCGGACATACCATTTCTTCCAAAGACGCCCCACCATGCTGAAATGTATCCTTATAATAGTTGTTGTAGTAATTGTAATTATTAGGATACAGGAAGAACTTATCCTCTTTGGCAAAAATGAATGACGAACTCACATTTGGCCTGGGCAAATACACTTTAGAAGGATCTTTAAATTCAATAACATCATTCCCAACATAATTTAGATTCCGCCCCAATTTATACCTAAGATTGGTAGTTGTTTCCCGATCTCCCACCACCTTGGAAGGAGATTTGACCTTGATAGACCCGTGATCCGTTAAAATAAATAATCGGATAGGCTTTTCAGCAAGACGTTGAAGAGCTAGCCATAATGGAGAATGGATAAACCATGATCTGGTAAGAGAACGGTACGCCTTTTCGTCATCAGCTAACTCCTTAAGCACCTCCATTTCCGTACGTGCATGTGATAACATATCAATAAAGTTGTACACAATTACACTCAGATTATTATTTAGAAAATTCAACGCATTGTCGGCCAAAGCCTTACCATTCTGAATATTCGTTATCTTTTGATACTCGTGTCTGATGGGTTTTCGGAATACCCTGCTTATTTGATCTGATAAAAAAACATTTTCAGAAAGATTCTTTCCACCCTCATCCACATCATTTTTCCACAAATCAGGATACTTTTTCTCGATCTCACTCGGCATCATGCCCGCAAAGATCGCATTGCGGCTATATTGCGTAGAGGTAGGCAGAATACTGAAATAATAATCTTCCGACTCAACCTTATAGCACTCATTGATAATCGGCTCAATAACCTTCCACTGATCAAACCTCAGATTATCCATCAATACCACAACAGTCGGCATCTCGTCATCAACCCATGGAAAAACCTTCTCCCGTAGCAAATTATAGGACATCACCGGGGCTTCCTTGTTGTCCTTATCCAACCAATCCATGTAATTTCGGTCCACAAATTTGCAAAAACCGGTATTGGCCTCACCCTTCTGAGAGCTCAGTATATCGCCCATCTCAAGGGACTGACTTTGATCCAACTTGATCTCCCAATTGATAATCTTCTTATATACGTCCACCCATTCATGATGATCTAGCCCACTATTGATCTGCATGAATATTTGTCGAAAGTCCTGTTGATAATCACTGGAAGTTTTCTCCCGAATCAGTCGCTTTTCATCCACAATCCTCTTGAGAGACAAAAGAATTTGATTGGGATTGACGGGCTTTATAAGGTAATCAGCGATTTGTGCACCGATGGCTTCCTCCATGATGTGTTCTTCCTCATTCTTGGTGATCATTACGACAGGAATATTGGGTTTAATCGCTTTGATCCTCGATAAAGTCTCCAAGCCTGAGATGCCTGGCATACTTTCATCCAAAAATACAGCATCGAAATCATTGTCACTTTCAAACTCCTCCAAAGCGTCATAACCATTAGTCACCGCGGTAACTTCATATCCTTTCTGTTGTATAAACATCAATTGAGGCTTGAGTGTCTCAATCTCATCATCAACCCACAAAATTTTTATTTTCTCCATCAATTATTATTATTCGCTGAATGAAAAATGTTAATCTATATTTATTACTACAAATAAACGACAAGATTCGTTCATTATTTGATGGTTACAATTTTTTTTCAATAAAAAAGAACTGGCCAGAGCATATTCCTTCCATTCCAATCAATCAGAAAATCTAATTGCAATAGAATTCGCTGAGCAATGACAACCAAATCACAATTCATTATAACTGCTGATATACAATGACCTCTGGGTATGAACAATTTGAAGAATACTTTGCGTGGTCAATCCAGACTCCGCCCTTGCAGCACATAAGCCATGATGTACCTTTGATGGATAAGCCAATACCCGCTAATGAATATTATCCACATATTTTTTCTCAATCATACGCAATTTAAGCCGCCGGTCAGTTACCTTTATGTCTCAAACTATCTGCAATATGCGTTTTCCGATCAGAAAAATAATCAATGATCCCGTGTATGGTATGGTTAAAATTCCCGATGGCATCATCTTTCGGGTATTCGAACATCCATATTTTCAGCGACTTAGACGAATAGGCCAGGCAGGTCTGACCAACCTCGTATATCCGGGGGCCAACCATACCAGATTCCATCATGCACTTGGAGCCATGCACCTCGCTATAGAAGCTTTGGATATGCTCGAACTTCGTGATATTGACATATCCGATGAGGAAGCTACAGGACTCATCCTTGCCATCTTACTCCACGATGTAGGACATGGACCATTCAGTCATGTGCTGGAGCACAACCTCACAGGACAGCATCATGAAGTCCTGACCCTTGCCATCATGCATAAAATGAATACAGAGCTGAATGGCGCGCTGGACACGGCAATAAAGATATTTACCGATACCTATCCTAAAAAATTTCTACATCAATTGGTCTCCGGTCAACTTGATTTGGACAGGATGGATTATCTCAACCGCGATTCTTTCTTCACCGGCGTGGCTGAAGGAAAGATAGGCTATGACAGGATAATCAAAATGATAACAGTCGTGGACAACAACTTAGTAATCCAGGAAAAAGGGATATACTCCGTCGAAAACTTCCTGATGGCCCGCAGACTGATGTATTGGCAGGTCTATCTGCACAAAACAGTATTGGCTGCTGAGCACATGCTTATCCAATGTCTGCGCCAGGCAAGAGAGAGTGTTGAGCTGGGTGAGAAATTCAATGTTTCGCCTCACTTCGAATACTTTATGAAAGAGCGCAACTTTGAGGATAAAGATGAAATGCTAAGCCATTTCCTGAAGTTGGATGACTATGATCTTTGGTGGGCAGTCAAACAATTTGCCGAAAGTCGCGACCAATCACTGGCATTTCTGGCCGATGCAATCCTCAACAGGAAGATATTCAAAATAGAATTGGGTAAAACAGCCTACCCCACCCAAAGAATTGAGGAACTGATCCAACAAGTGGGAGAAAAATTCCATCTGGATGAAAAACACGCCTCCGCTCTTGTCTTCCATGGTTCTGAAACCAATGTAATGTACAATAGCAAAAAGGATGAAATCATGGTACTGATGAAAGATAATTCAATTAAGCCATTCTCTGAAGTATCTGATTATCCGGTCGATAAAACAGAGGTTGTAAAATTTTTTCTATGCTATCCTAAACTTTCTTGAATAATTTAAAGTTGTTTAGTTGATTACTTCTCAAATGTTTACCCGGGCAAATAATTTTTAACTTTAAATAATTATACAATGGCTTTTTCACTTCCTGATTTAAGTTATGAATACGATGGACTTCAACCATACATCGATGCCGAAACGATGAAGATCCACCACACAAAGCACCACAACGGCTACGTCAACAATCTGAATGCAGCCATAGAAGGCACTGAGTATGCAGGTATGTCTATCGAGGATATTCTCAAAAACGCAGGCAAGGCAAGTGCTGCTATAAGAAACAACGGTGGCGGCCACTACAATCACTCCCTTTTCTGGAAGCTATTGTCTCCCAATGGAACGAAACCATCCGGTGAAGCTTTAGAAGGCATCAACAAAAAATGGGGCTCATTTGACGCCTTCAAGGATGCTTTCTCTAAGGCGGCTGCAACTCGATTCGGCTCAGGTTGGGCTTGGCTTGTTGTTAATAAGGACGGATCATTTGATGTCAACTCTACAGCCAATCAGGACAATCCCCTGATGGGCAAAGAAGTGAGCGGTGCTGAAGGCTTCCCCATCTTAGGTCTGGATGTTTGGGAACATGCTTATTACCTTAAATATCAAAATAGAAGGCCCGACTATATTGAAGCTTTCTTCAATGTCATCGACTGGGACGAAGTCAACAGCCGCCTGGTACAATCTACCGAATACTATAAATAAAAGTCCGTGATAATGGATAGTCCTGCGAATTATTCAAATTTCTAAGGACGACAGGAAATAAATCAGCTGCAATTGTAGCTGATTTATTTTTTGATAACTATATTTACCATTTACTTTTTATCCCACGACATGCTCATCGAAATAGCCGCCAACAGCCTGCAATCAGCACTAAACGCCCAAGACGGGGGTGCATCGCGTATCGAACTATGTTCCGCACTCGAATTAGGTGGTATAACTCCGGGAGCAGGTCTCATTCGCAAGGTTAGGCAAGCTCTTGATATTCCGGTATTTGTGCTCATTAGACCTCGAAGTGGCGACTTCATATTTACGGAACGGGAAATGGAAGTTATGCTGGAAGATGTAAAATTTTGCGTTTCTGAAGGAATCGATGGTATAGTATGGGGCGGTCTCAACGCCGACGGTACCATCGATGAAGACCGGTTAAAGATAATGAAAAGAGAAGCTAATGGCTTGCAATTTACCTTTCATAGGGCATTTGACCACTGCGTCGATCCATTGGAAGGGTTAAATACTTTGATCAAAAACAAGATTGACAGGCTTTTGACCTCAGGCCAGGCAAGCAATGTGGTCGATGGCAGGATGATGATCAAAAAATTGATAAATGAAGCAAAAGGTAGGATTACAGTAATGCCGGGTTGTGGTCTCAATGAAAACAATATCCAACCTATTGCAGCATTTACCGGCGCAACAGAGTTTCATGCATCGATGAAATCTCTCGTCAAAAGTCAGGCACAATTTAATCATAAAAATGTGTTGTTGAGCTCCGGAGCCGATATTCCGGAACATGATTATTTCATCTCCGATCGAAACAAAATTGAAAAATTGGTTTCTGCTTTAAAGGACTAACCGACATAAATAATCAATAGGGCAATTCAACATTGCTACAATCTTGCTACGACAATGGAAGAATGCAATGAAAGTAAAACGAGCCAAAATCGAAGTAGGTAGATGATTAATAGTCTTAAATCCAGCACAGGCTACCGTCTCCAAGAATTGAATCCATAAATTTTTCACAATCTCGGACGTATTTCTCTTCCTCATGTCCCGAATGCCCTGATATTGCTAAAGAATCAGTTATTAATCTCGTACATACTTCGGATTCACCCTCATTCTCCCTCATTCTCCCTCATTCTCCCTAATTCTCCCCCATTTTCAACACACTTCAACAACCTTAACAAAGCCATATAATCCGAGCTCCCCATCTGATCATCATCTTTGGTCAGTTCTATCCAATGAGATCATGACCGACAAGACACTCATTTTGACAAACCATGCCATCTTTAGCATTTCATTAAAAAATAAGTATTGAAATATTTATTCGAAATGACAGCAAATAAGTACCTTTGCAAAACCAAATAACATTTCATTATCTTCAAGTATTCTGCTATGAAATTTTTTACTTTTTTACTTAGTTGCTTTCTTTTTACTACCCTTGTTAACGCTCAGACTTTCAAGTTTTCTCAAGACTCAATGTCAACAGCCGTTGATAAGGACGAAACCGAAAATTACATCCAGAACTTTGGTTTCAACCTTACAAATGAGACAAAAGTGCTGCGATGGACTCAAAAAACCATCTTCAAAGGTTCAGAATGGAGCAATTCACAAGTGTGCGACAACAACCTATGCTATACAGATAAGATTCTCTCTAAGACGATTGAGGTGCCAGCAGGAGGAAATACATTGCTGAAACTACTTTTCAGACCTAATGGACAAGACACCTGTGGATATTATACAATAGGAATCAGGGAAGAAGGTAAGGATGTGGACGAAGCCGTAGCGCACTACTTCTTCAACGGTACAAGTTGTGAAGCAGTTGCTTCCGGTTTTACAAGACTCACCAATGTTGAGACTGTCAGGATATACCCTAATCCGGCCAAAGACTATATCCAGTTAAATTCACCAGAAGCTGTTAAAAATATAGTTATATACAACACGGAAGGCAGAATCGTTAAGGAAATCCTAGACTACCGAAATGGCCTGATTCCTGTCAACGAACTTAACCGTGGTAATTACTTTATGATGTTTTCGTTCTATAATGGCAAAATGGGCGTATCAAAGCTTTATAAAGACTAATTTGAAAATTTGTTTGGAAAACTGAATGAATAAAAAAAGGCCGTTTGAACGGCCTTTTTTATTATCTATCAGTGAGTTGCCCTCAGCTTTTCTTTCTTTTTAATCAATTGTCGTTTAAGATTATCTATGCCCTTATCGACAGACGCCTCAAAGGTTTTGTCTGTTTCCTTGACAATCACTTTATCTCCCGGCACGTTCAGGATGATATCCACCACCTTATCCTTCACCTGACCTGCATTCTCCAATTTGAGAATTACATGAGCATCAATAATTTTGTCAAAAAACGTGTCGAGCTTAGACAATTTTTTTTCAATAAATTCTGTCAAACTTGTGTCAGCCTTAAACTGATCCGCTTCAATAGTAATTTTCATCTGCTTACATTTTTATGTTAAACAATATTTTTGATCATTCTTCAGACCTTGGATGAGCCTTCAAATACACCGACTTTAGCCTCTGCGGTGCATTATGCATATACACCTCTGTCGCAGCAAGACTGCTGTGACCAAGCAACATCTTTATAGCATTAATATCAGCACCGGCATCAGAAAGGTGCGTGGCGAAAGAGTGTCTTAGTATATGTGGGCTTCTTCGTTCCAAATTTGGAATATTTTTAAGATAACGGTTTACTATATTGTAAACCAATTTTGGATACATAGGTTTCCCGGAAGTGGTTAAAAAAATGGGGCCATTTTCTACAACATTGATAGTCTTGTTTTTAAGCTCAATAAAATCATCAATTTTTTTTAGCAAATCAGCCTTAATTGGAACGAAACGCTCCTTTTTCCCTTTTCCCACAACTTTCAATACCATCCTTTGCCGGTCGATATCTTCCTCCCTCAATTGAATCAGCTCTGACCGACGCAATCCGGCACTGTATAGCATCAGAACAACCATCGCTTCCAGATTTGCCCGATAATCATCAGAATCAGCCTCCTCCAATGGTGAGTGCTCCATCAATTCATTGGATGGTACACTTACCGGAAGCCTTTTCATGCTTTTTGGCCTGACGATCTTTTTTAACGGGTCGTTTGCCAGGCCTTCGAATCGGCGCAGATACTTGAAGAAAGTACTTAACGAAGAAATCTTTCGGTGAATGGTCCTTACAGAATGTCCTGTATCCATCAGGCTGACTATCCAGGACCGTATGTGAAAATGGGTGATATCATGCCAGGATTGAAGTTGATAGGTTATATACAAAAAAGAAGCAAAGCCATCTAAATCATTCTGATAGCTTTGCTTTGTATTATCACTATACCGCTCTACAGAGACGATATAATCGTAAAATCTCTTCAGTACATCCTGCATATAAGTGTGAATATATGCAAAATGTCACTAATGTCAAAATCTTTTTTTACTGGGCGTTGTCGCCGTAAGTTGCCTGCTTGTACACGGCCTTCAAGATTTCCTGTCTTCTGAGGATTGACGGCTTGGTGAAGTGCTTGCGTTTACGCAATTGCTTAATCGTACCGGATTTTTCATATTTCCTCTTGTACTTCTTTAGCGCTCTGTCAATAGTTTCGCCGTCTTTTACATCAATAATCAGCATAAAATGAAAACTTCTTTTTTGTTTTTTATAATTTTGAGCTGCAAAGGTACACTTTTTCAGGAATTCATTATTATTTTTTATATTATTATTTTAAATCAACAGTAATTTGTTGACCATGTCCAACAATTCCACCATTTAACGGAGTGATATACCAGCCAAACTTGATCTTATTCTCCCGTAAGGCGAATGGAGAAAGCATACTCAGTACATTCATATCTACAACGGCTGTTTCAGGGTTCTGATTGATGATGATGCATCTGGAACACTGCTTGATCATCTCTGTTTCAACTTCCTCCATACTCACACTCATCCAACCTTCTTCTTCAAATGCTGCGTCACCTTCAATCACTATGTTCGGCCTGAATCGACGTATATCGATCGACACATGATATTCCTTTTCCAATGCTCTGACAGATGCTCCATTGATGATTAATATTGGTGAACTATCATGGAATCCCGGGCCGAAAGTATCGGTATTACAGCGTAACAGGCGCACTGCCTTTCCAAAATGTGCTGAAAAGAACGAATCAATTTGCGGATCGATCTCATTTGCCGCCTCCACCCTATTCCAAATATTGGCAAGGGTTTCACTGCCATATTCTTTAAAGTTGATTTCAATGCCTCTATTCAACCTTGCTGAATATACGCTGACACCAGACTCGCTCAAAGCCATATCAAAGTCGGCCATCCCTTCAATATTTCGCCTGGTAAGCATCCTGCCATCCTGGTCAAATATGGCATATAATCTATCATAGTGAAAACCGGCACAACTGAATTCCACTTCCATCAAAGGTATCCCCGGCAAACCCTTGACCGGATACACAAACAAATGGGAAATTCCGTAACTCTTCTTCATGATGCAGTAAAAATCGGAAGATTTCACAATTTTCAAAGAATTTTCTAAAGCAGTGAACTTTTGAAGACACCTTTTCGTTGTATACAATAGTTCTTTGAAAAATATGGGGCTGACCGGAATCGACAGGAGAGTTATGATCGGTTAGTAAGCATGCAGGAGTATGATAGCTACCTTCTTCAACAAAGTGCTATTGAACAATAATTGGCGAAACTAATTTCGCAATCGCAGCTTAATCTAGTAGATTAGCAAGCGTTCATGCAATTTACCTGACACCTGATATAAGGTAATGTCGCATGTCATCAACAATTCAGGTATGGAAATATCCCGCTCCGAGTTATTTCCGAGATTTAAGGAGCTAAGGTTGGGATCTGGTGTGTTTTTCCACTTGTCCCCGCTCGAAAATTCAAAGAAAAACTAAGCATGTAGAAAGCTTTCAGGCGCTTTCTCTGGACGAGGGTTCGAATCCCTCCAGCTCCACTACTTTTTCCCCATAACACACCCATGATGCGTGTAAGATGATCTTGTCTCACGTCGTGTGTGATCTTTACCATCAAATTTCCCTGAGATTTCATTTTTTCAAAAACAAGTATTAACTTTATCCTTTAACGGTGTATCCGTTGATTAGAATAAGATTTTCATCCTATTCCGTAATCACTATTCAAACAAAATTTAATATTTAACAATACTGTAAATCATGATATTTCTCATTAATAAAAAAATGATAGGCACAATTCTGGCTTTTGCATTGATCTTGTTCAGCGGTTTTACACTCAGCCCCAAGGAAACCTATGAGGCTAAGGATGATGGACTTAAAGTTTTGTCAAAAAATATCTCTCAGGAAGACCTGTTCGGTATTATGGAGAACTTCAGCAGATCACTCGGCTTCAAATGCAGGGACTGCCACGTTCGCTCAAAAACTGATCCGGAAAGATTGGATTATGAATCATACGACAACCCCCATAAAAAAGAAACCCTGGAGATGATGAAGATGACCATGCAGATCAATGCCCGCGATTTTAAGATAAAAGGGGATTTTACTCAGAATTTTACTAAAAACAATTATGTGGTTACCTGCTATTCGTGTCATCACGGTTCATCCCATCCTGATACAGAACTCCCGGAAGAATTAATGAATCAAAAGGTGGACGAATCGGCTTATTGACCTGAGTACCGTATCCCCGCACTTCTTTATCGAGTGTAGCTAGACATTCAAAGACTACAACCGATGTAGGACCGGTCATGCCGTGGAGTGGATTTGCCTTTTGCCATTGGGAAGCATATTTATAAAGTAGGTAGGAGATTAATACGCTGATCATGCCGCCACAAAAGCATTTTTAAACACCCTTAGATCAAAAAGTCTGTGATTTTAAGCAAATCTCAAAGTAAAAATCATTGGCCTCCACAATATGATTGGCAATGAAGGTATTAATCATCTACCTATTTAAAAATCTTGTCTCCGCCCGTTCATTCATCCGCCATGGTCCTTTTTCACTCCTCCCGCTTGACTCGCCAGTCGCACATGACGTCCGATCAACTCCGGCACTATTCACTTTTTTCAAGCTTATGCCTCTCAAACACCTGTCTTGAAACTGTCCAGTATAACATAAGTGCTATCACACATAAGCCGGCTGTTATCAAATACATATTGGCAAAACCCAATGCTTCCTCAATATAGGCACCCAACAACATGCCAATACCAATACCCAAATCAAAACCCAACAAATAAGTGGAATTGGCCGTGCCTCTTCTGGAGGAAGGTGCCATATCGACATAAATAGTCTGTAATGCCGGAAATAAAGTACCATACCCTATCCCTAGCACAAAGGCAGAACCCGAATAGGCATATATATTATGTAGGAGTGCAAAACAGACAAACCCAATGATAATGGTTGCAATTGCCACCATCATAACTATATGAGTATAACCCTTATCGACGATCTTGCCTGAAGTAATCCTTGAAAGCACTATGCCGGATGCAAGAAAAAGAAAGAACACACCGGCATTTGATATGGATATTTCCTTTCCATATAAGACTGCGAAGGCAACGAGTGTGCCCCAACCGAAAGCAAGAAACAACTGGTTGATGAGAATAGGGATGGCTTTGACCAGTACAAATCTGTCAAAAGATATAGGAGGCACTTTCACTAACTTGGGCTTGCGGGGAGTTTTCAGGAACAGAGCAGTCCCAACAGCAAGCACTCCCATCAATACTGCTGAAGTAACAAGGGTATGAAAACCATAGCCATCATAAATAATTACCGCGACATAAGGTGCAATAGCCATCGCAATATTGGTATTGACACCAAAGAAACCAATACCTTCAGCCCGTCTGGAGGCAGGAATGATATCAATGGCAATGGTATTGGCTGACACGGTAGAAAGTCCCCAAAACAAGCCGTGAACAAACCGGAGGATTACAAAAAACATTACGGTGACTGCAAAATAATAACCCGCAAACATCAGGGTAAAAAAAGTCATGCCAATTAAATATAAGGGTTTCCGGGAATAAATATCAACCAGATACCCACTGAAAGGCCTTATGATTAGCAAGGCAATGGCATAGGAAGAAAGGACGATCCCGATTTGTGAATGTGGTACCTTGAGCTCCTCAGCCAGATAAATCGGAATGGTAGGCATCAAGAGGAAAAAGGAACATGCTATCAGAAAGTTCGAAATACTCACATTAATGAAGTCCCGACTCCATAACCTGTCTTTAACGGCCATACATCCATTTTTTTAAAAGGCGCAAATTTAGAATAATCCGAAACTATTGGATGGACAAATACCCCTATATTAATAAACCAGTAACAATCGAAGTGCAGAATATTGGTAAAACGGGATTGACAATTCATCCAATCAAAAAGACGATCAGCCGATCTTTATATAACTACGCATGGCCCTTTGCCAAAGTTAACCCACCCCAATTAGCTACTTAGCGAAACTTCCATGACCGGCAAGTAATAAGATCTTCCCGTCATGATAACATTTGTAAAGGTTAGAGTTTAGTTGACGTGAAAAGTCACATAACGTATGGCCCCTCGATAATATACTGACACGCATCACTTATTTTCTTGCCTTTGTTTTATAATCTGGTAAACAATTCACAAATCCGTAATGTTAAATAATGAAATATACCAGGTGTGAAAAAATATTTTGACTGACCTTCACATTTACTCCGAAAAGATTCTTTTGAATGATTTTCCACAACATTGAGATTATTAAATCATAATTAAATTTTTATCATTATGCCAGTAGTTAAAGTAATAGAGGTAATAGCCTCTTCTGAAAAAAGCTTTGATGATGCCGTTCAGAATGCGGTAACAGAAGTTTCAAAAACAATCAAGAACATTGATTCAGTGTATATCAAGGATTTTAAGTGTCATGTTAAGGATGGTAACATAGTATCCTATGGCGTCATCTGCAAGGTTTCCTTTAGGGTAGAGTCCTGATTAGCATAAAGATACTTAGTGGGAATGCAAGAGTTGTAGTTAGCTCTTGCATTTCTTTATGAACAATTATTTACCAATCACATACCTGTCCCCCCGCTTCGACGCACCATTAAGAACCGAAATCAATATATTGTCCCATCATTATAAGTAAATTCCCTATCTTAGAGTGGAATTTCATTCTTGATGCATTCAGGTAAATATATATTGATAAAAGGATTCTTTCTGACGATTTTAATACTGTCAGTTTATTCTGCCACAGGGCAACAAATGGTTCAGCACGGTCTGTATATGTTGGACCCTTATAGTTTCAATCCGGCTTTTGGAGGTCTGAATAATGATTTGACACTGACAGGAAATTTTCGAAGACAATGGTCCGAGATTCCAGGGAGACCATCCACACAATATCTCTCCGCACATATGCCACTTAGGGAATTGAATAGCGGAGTTGGGCTGATGTTTACACATGACGAATTGGGTGCCAGTAAAATGAATGCTGCCACTTTTAGTTATAATTATGTACTTCCTATCCATTTTTTCGTATCGTTAGGGGGCGGATTGGGGTTGATATCAAGATCTATCGATGGAGAATTGCTTAGGACACCCGAAGGGAATTATGAGAATACAATCAATCACAATGACCCCAATATCCCGGTCGGCAATTCAGGAAGCACCAACGGCATACTCAATTTAGGGTTGCTCACCAGACTCAATGCATTAGAGATCGGTATTTCCGCTTATCAAACCACTAAATTCGGTAAAAGGAACAAAGACCAATATTATTATAAGCCATATACTCATTTAATATTATATGGTACTTATTATTATGAAATGAATGAAAATTGGAAACTTCTTCCCTCAGTGTTGATAAAATATGATCTTTCAACCATACAGTCTGAATTGGACATTCATGTGTATAACAAAAATTTATTTGGAGGAATAGGTATCCGTGGTTACAATAAGACGTCAGTCGATGCGATCAAATTCATATTAGGAGGGCGCATTTCTGAAAGAATCATGCTGTCCTACAACTTTGAAAGCTCAATCAGCCCAATAAAAGTGTACAGCGGCAACACACATGAATTGTTGCTTCAGTATAGGATAAAGACAAATTTTAAAGAAAGGAAAAAAGAAAAAATAATATATCATCCAAGAATTTAATTACAATTCAAAATATTGTAATACTTTTGCCACAATTTCATACGTTATAGACTTAGGTCAGAAAAATATTGAATTGAAAGTAAGTAATGCAACATATCACAAGTAATTGATTATTATATACTTAAAATATTATTAAAATAAAAATCGTTGAAATTATTGCGTTAAAGGAACTTTGTTTTGGAAAAAATCATGAAACAAACTAATTTTACGCCCTTAATTGGATTAGCCAAAATTTTAGGAAAATTATTTTTATCAAATGAGTAAGAACATTGCATTTTTATTTGGATTAGCAATCCTTTCGATTTTCGCTGCGTCGTGCGGCAGAAGCAGTAAGATGGATGGCCAATTGATCGGTGTTACCAAGCGTCCTTCCTGGAAGGGTATCAATCCCTACGGAATGATTTACGTCAGGAGTGGTACACTTACTATCGGATCTGACGATCAGGACCTGAGCAGCACTTATATCTCCAGGCCAAAGAGTATTTCGATTGCCGGATTCTTCATGGATGAAACGGAAATTACTAACAATGAGTACCGCCAGTTTGTCAATTGGGTCAGAGACTCCATCGCTCACACTATTTTAGGTGATATGGATGAGGACGATAACGGAAAGAGTCATATCAATTGGGATGCCGATATCGATTATACCGATGAGGCTCTCGCAGATATGTACTATACCGGAGACGATGTACTCAATGGAAAAAAGGAATTTGATGTGGACAAACTCATCTTCAACTATGAATGGCTGGATTGGCAAAAAGCAGCCGCGGATAGAGGAAAATCTACCAGGAAAACCTATATCAAGAAAGAAAAAACAAAGATCTATCCGGACACAATGGTTTGGATAAGAGACTTCGCATATTCTTACAACGAGCCTATGACTCGTAACTATTTCTGGCATCCGGCTTATGATGATTATCCCGTTGTGGGAGTCAATTGGAAGGCCGCTACTGCGTTCTGCGCATGGAGAACTAAGATCTGGGATATGTACAGGCCGCAGGATGTACAGACAGAGGGATTCCGACTGCCTACCGAATTTGAATGGGAATATGCTGCAAGAGCAGGCCACAACAGTGCTCCATATCCTTGGGGTGCATACGGTTTGAGAAATTCAAAAGGTTGCCTTTTGGCCAACTTCAAGCCTAGAAGAGGTAATTATCCTGAAGATGGTGGTCTTTGGACCGTTAAGGCCAATGCCTACTTTGCCAATGATTTTGGATTTTATTGCATGGCAGGCAACGTGTCTGAATGGACATCAACTGCCTATGCAGAAAACGCATACTCCTTCATACATGACTTGAACCCGGATATTCGTTATGATGCAAAGGATGAAGATCCTGAAGGCTTAAAACGTAAAGTAATCAAAGGTGGATCTTGGAAGGATATCGGTTACTTCCTAAGAAATGGTACAAGACATTATGAATTCCAGGATACTGCTAAGTCCTACATTGGATTCAGATGTGTACTTACGCATATGGGAAGGTCTCTTAATGATTTCTAACTCACAGAGAAATAGATTTTCAAATAACAATTCTAGATAAAGTGCAAATCTTTATCCTATCAAAAATATATTGTCAAAATTCATTAAATAATTATTAACCTATTTAAAATCAAAGATTTATGTCATTTGTTCATTCAAATAAGTTTAAATACCTCAAGAACTTAATCATCGGTGTTGGTGCATCTGTAGTAATGATCGGAGCTTTGGGTAAGATTCAAAGTTATGACTGGGGTGGTTACATGATCGTAGCAGGTCTTGCAACCGAAGCTATTCTGTTCTTCTTTCTGGGTGTACTTCCTCCAGAAAAGGACTATTACTGGGAAAAATTATACCCGGGATTGGGTGATTATGATGCAAATGTTCAGGCTCTTACAGCCGGACCTGCTGTCGGAGGATCAAGTGCTGTAAAACCACTTAATGGTGAAGTTGTAGAAAAACAATTGAATGGAATGCTGACAGAACTTCAGGTAATGTCAAAGAGCATGAGTTCACTGAAAGCTTTGCAGGAAGTTGATTTTTCTAAAACTCAAGAGCAAATAAAAAGCATGGGTAACTTCTATGATAATATGAATAAGGCAATTTCTGCAATGGCCGAATCACTGGAAGATACTAAACGCTACAAGGAGCAAATGGCTACTCTGAATAAAAATCTTACCGCACTCAACGCAGTTTATGGCAACGTATTGTCTGCAATGACAGGCGGCATTAAGGCCTAATTATAAATGGCCCCTGGTTATCAAAGATTTTTAAATTTTAAAAGAGTAAGAAATGTCAATACCTAAGGAACCGAGACAGTTGATGATCAATATTATGTATATTGTATTGACAGCGTTGCTGGCACTCAACGTTTCGGCAGAAATATTTAATGCATTCAAAGTCGTAAACGCCGGTTTGGTTAAATCAAATGCGGCATTGGACAAATCAAATGCTGAATTACCTAAGCAAATTGAGGAATTCTCAAAAAAGAAGGCCGAATTTGCTAAATACGCAGAGCGAACGGGACCTGCAAAAGAAGCTACCGAGGAATATACCAATTTCATCGATGGTTTGATTAAGGAAATGGTTGATGCTTCAGGAGGTATGGTTCCTGATGAGCACTCCAATGACCCAAATGATATGAGATTAAAAGGTTACAAAGATAAAGATGTAACTACTCGTGTTTTGGTTGACGGAGGTAAAGGTGATGAAATAGAAAAGAAATTGGCTGTCTTGAAAGATAAGCTTTCTACTCTTTTCGATCCTGCCGATAAAGAAGTTAACGTGGCAAAATTGGCATTGGATATCGATCCTGCATGGAAACAAAGTCGATTCCACAAAAGTTGGGCATCATATAACTTTTCTCATATGCCTTTGGGAGCTGCTTTACCAATCCTTAATAAGCTTAAAAATGACGCGAAAGCTTCTGAAGCAACAGTTTTGAATTATTTGATGAACAAAATCGGTGCAACCACCGACGTTGTATTCGATAAGTTCCAGGTTGTTTCTGCAGCTAAGAAATCATATGTGGTACTTGGAGAGAAATTTGAAACTGATATCTTCCTTTCTTCATCTTCTACCAACATTAAGGGCATGTCTGTGAGTGTAAACGGAGCATCTGTGCCAAATGTGGACGGAGTTGCCAAATATTCAGCTGCAGCTAACGCACCTGGTATCAAGAAGTATAATGCAAAGATATCCTTGATGAATCCGGTTACAAAGCAAACTGAAACATACTCAGGCGACTTCGAATATGAAGTAGGTCAAAGATCGGCTACAGTCTCTGCGGATAAGATGAACGTATTCTATACCGGAGTTGAAAACCCGATTACAGTTGCAGCAGCCGGAGTTTCTTCCAACGATTTGAAGGTTTCCGTTACCAACGGACACGCAACTAGTACTGGTAAAGGCCAATATAACATAACAGTATCTGATCCGGGAGCTACTTGTACAGTAACTCTTTCTGGTGGTGGTCTGACAGCTTCGTCATTCCCATTCCGTATCAAAAGAATTCCTAGTCCTGTTGCTTACATTGCAAACAAATTGGGTGGTGCTGTAGGAAACGGTGAATTTGCTGCTCAAAGAGGTATAGAACCAAGATTGGAAGGATTTGAATTTGACGCAAAATGTCAGGTTCAGGGCTTTATGTTAACTTATGTTGCACGAAGACAAGACCCAATAGTGGTTACAAACCCTGGTGGAACATTTGGCGGCCAAGCAAAGGAACTGATATCACGAGCTAAGCCTGGTGACCTTTATATCTTTGATAATGTAAAAGCTAAGTGTCCCGGCGATAACGCAGGAAGAAACATTAACTCATTATCTTTCAACATAAGATAAGACCATTTAAAATATCATATTTATTATGAAATCATTTTTTAGTTTTCTGTTTTTGATTTTGGCAGTCACATTGGTTACCACTACCGATGTGGACGCGCAAAAAACAAAAACAAAAAAAACAACCAAAAAGAAGGACAGCGAATATGTGCCGGATGATTATGTCCCCGATACATATGTCCCGGATGATTACGCACCTGAAGCCAATCCTAAGGTAAAAGGCAAATCAGTTACGTCATCCAATCCGAAGTCAACTGGTCCAAAGACCACTACCCCTGTCATCGTTGCAGCTCAGGATACAGTTAGGAAACCTGACCCTGATGCACCATTGGATGATATCTTAAAGAGGGAAATGATTAAGCAAAAACTTGTTTTGGCTTATGAACCTCTGAATGAAAGAGATATCTTTTGGGAAAGGAGGATATGGCGAGTGATCGACTGTAGGGAAAAGATGAATCTGGCGTTTAAATATCCAGAACACGAATTTTATACTATTCTGAAGGATGGAATAGAAAAAGGTGACATTCGTTGCTATACAGATGAATCATTCCAGTTCAGAGCGTCAACAGAGGATGTTAATAAAATGGTATCCGGAATCGATACTTCGGAAGTATATGATCCTGAGACAGGTCAATATGTCACGACAATAACCAAGAATGACTTTGACGCACAGCTTATCAATCAGTACCGTATAAAAGAAGTTTGGTTCTTCGATTCCGAATCTTCAACCATGAAGGTTAGGATTCTGGGAATCGCTCCGCTCTATATCAAGATTGATCAAAATACTGGTCTGGCTCTTCCTGCAATGCCTTTGTTCTGGATATATTATCCTGACTGCAGAAAATACCTGTCTCAATTTCAGGTATTCAATGAGGCTAACGTAGCGAGCCCCATTTCTTGGGATGACTTGTTTGAGAATCGCCATTTCTCCAGCTTTATTACAAAAAGATCAAATGTCAATGACAACCGTTTGGTCGATTATGAAGATCTTAAAAATAATGGTGTGGATATGCTTCTTGAATCGAACAAAATCAAGGAGGAAATATTCAACTTCGAACATGATCTCTGGTCATATTGATTTTAAATATAATTTCTTTCATAGCAAAAGGCTCTCAAAATTGAGAGCCTTTTTTATTTGTACCTGCATAGGATGCTATATCAAAGGCTTTCTGAATTCAAAAAATTAGCATACCCTCGATTTTTAATCAAACTCGCAAATCAATTTACACTACAGGTTGCAAATCACTCAAAAAAGCAATAAAACTGTTTGTTAATAAACTTATTAAGATTATCTTAACATTTTATTTGTTTTTATCGTTATACATTAAATAATTGTATAATGTGATAGCTATAGCAATGGTTTTACTATACATTAATTTATATAAATATTAGTATTACAAGAAAATATGAGGATAATTCGTACTTATATTTGTTTTTCAAATGTGTTGCCTTATCTTTGTGAAATCAATTAGTCCCAATTGTAGATAATTTGGTTATTTACAATTAAGAACATATACGATTGTGATTTCATATCATCAGGGCTTTTTTAGTAAGCCCGAAAAGAAATCTTATTACTAAACCTAAAGACTGCGAATAGATGAGATCTATCCTGCTTAAGTCAATAGTGGCATTATTTTTATTGGCGACCATCCCTTCAGTTTCTCAAGCGAGAAATTTAAATACTGAGACTTCTACCATTCCACCCTTCCTGTTGAATACCATCAATATGATGTTCAACATGTCTGCAAAAGTGAAAGTTCGGGCAAATATCGTTGATTATGCGAGTAAATATCTCGGTACACCATATCGATCAGGCGGTACATCTCCGGCAGGATTTGACTGTTCAGGATTTGTAGGTTATGTTTTCAATGAATATGGTTTTGCTTTAGCCCATAGCTCACGTACTTTGTCAACTCGCGGAGAGACCATAAAAAAAGAAGATGCAAAGCCGGGTGATTTGGTATTTTTTGCTGCAGGTGGAAGAGTCCATCATGTAGCAATCGTTTACTCAAACTATAATAATGATCTAAAAATCATTCATAGCAGCAACAGTAAAGGAGTCACCATCGATGCAGTGAATGCTTCCGCATACTGGTCAAGCAGACTGTATTGCATCAAGAGAATCATTTGATTTTATTAAAATGAAATATATTAAGCCCGTAAGACTTTCTTGCGGGCTTTTTTGTTTTATTCCAAGTATGACAACTAAGGAACATTTTTTAATTAAACTCCCCAAAAAAAGCTTATCTTTGTCGCAGACAAAAATAAGTAAAATTACAATGATTACATTATCGAATGAAGCAATAAGGCTCATGCAGCTACATTGTAGTAGGC
>WBZR01001842.1_pt1 | contig 24492 bp, 26 predicted proteins | sample 5204231 | NCBI WGS metagenome assembly WBZR01 (sample SAMN12412403, study PRJNA552823) | activated sludge metagenome | isolation source: activated sludge from anammox sidestream of wastewater treatment plant... | place: USA: Virginia | collected 2017-08
AGGCGCCTGGTCGACACCACGCTGGAGGCGATGCTGCTGGGCATCGAGCAGGTGCGCCCCGGTGCCACGCTGGGCGACATCGGCCATGCGATCCAGCAGCACGCCGAGTCACGCGGCTACTCGGTGGTGCGCGAATACTGCGGCCACGGTATCGGAAAGGTGTACCACGAGGACCCGCAGGTGCTGCATTACGGCAACCGCGGCGCCGGCATGCGCCTGCAGAAGGGCATGACCTTCACGGTCGAGCCGATGATCAACGCCGGCAAGCCGCACACGCGCCTGCTGCCCGACGGCTGGACCGTGGTCACCAAGGACCATTCGCTGTCGGCGCAGTGGGAGCACACCATCGCGGTCACCGACGACGGCTACGAGATCCTCACGCCCTGGCCCGAGCCGGCCTGAGGCATGCCCGCGTCGCTGCCCGCGCTGCCGCGCCTGCCAGCGGCGCCCCCGCGCAGCGGTGTTTCCAGCGATGCCCGCCTCGCGCTGCGCCAGTGGCTGGGCGACGGCGAGCGCGCGCTCGCGGCCGCGTTTCGCGCCGGCGTCGCCACCGATGCGCTGCTGCGCCGGCGCGCCGAGTGGGTCGACGCGGTGGTCGGCCACGTCTGGCGTGCGTGCCTGGGCGAGGCAGCCGGGTGCACGTTGCTGGCCAGCGGTGGCTACGGCCGCGGCCTGTTGTTCCCGCACTCGGACGTGGACCTGCTGGTGCTGGGCGAGGATGCCGTGCTCGCGCGCCAGCGGCGCGCGCTGGAGGCGTTCTTCGCCTGCCTGTGGGACATCGGCCTCAAGCCCGGCCACGCGGTGCGCACGCCCGCGCAGTGCCACGACCTGGCCGCGCAGGACGTGAGCGTGTACACGAGCCTGCTCGATGCGCGCGCGCTGGCGGGACCGGCAACTGCGCTGCAGGTCATCCTCGACGACCCCGCGTTGTGGCCACCGGCCGCCTTCCTCGCCGCCAAGGTGGCCGAGCAGGCCGCACGCTTCGCGCGCTGCCATGACACCGCCTACAACCTCGAACCCGACCTCAAGGACGGCCCCGGCGGCCTGCGCACGCTCGACCTCATGCGCTGGCTCGGACGGCGCGTGGCGCAGGCCGGGGATTTCGCCGCGATGGTCGCCTGCGACCTGCTCGATGCGACCGAGCACGCCGCGCTGCTGCGCGCGCAGGCGACCCTGCGCCGCTACCGCATGGCCTTGCACCTGGCCGCCGCGCGCGCCCAGGAGCGGCTGCTGTTCGACTTCCAGCGCACGCTCGCCACGCTGCTCGGGTTCGAGGATGAGCACGCGGGCAACCTCGGCGTCGAACGCTTCATGCAGGCCTACTACCGCGCGGCCACCATCGTCGAGCGGCTCGGCGCACAACTGGTCGAGCGCTGCACCGAACTGCTCGAGGCCGACGCGCCGCTGCGCGTGCTCGGTGCGGACTTCCTCGCCCGCGGCCAGCGCATCGAGCCGCGCGAGCGCGACCTGCTGCTGCGGCGCCCGGCCGCGATCATCGAGCTGTTTGCGTTGCCGCTGGAGCAGGACGGGCTGCGCGGGCTGACGGCGCAGGCGATGCGCCTGTTGCAGCAGGCGTTGGCCCGGCATGGCGATGCGCTGGCACAGGATGCGGGCGTGCTCGCGGCGCTGCTGGCGCTGCTGCGGCGCGGCGCGGCTGCGGTCGAGGCGCTCGCGCAGATGAACCGCCATGGCGTGCTGGCGGCGGTGCTGCCCGCGTTCCGGCGCGTGGTCGGGCGCATGCAGTACGACCTGTTCCACGTCTACACGGTCGACGAGCACACGCTGCGTGTGCTGCGCAACGTGGCCAGCTTCGCCCAGCCCGACGCCCGCGAGCGCTTCCCCGAGGCCGACAGTGTGTACGCGGCCTTGCCGCAACCGGAACTGCTGCTGCTGGCGGCCCTGCTGCACGACATCGCCAAGGGCCGCGGCGGCGACCACAGCGAGCTGGGCGAGGTCGAGGCGCGGGCGTTCTGCGCGCGTCTGGGGCTGCCCGCGCACGACGTCGAGCTGGTGGCCTGGCTGGTGCGCCACCACCTGCTCATGAGCGTGACCGCGCAGCGCCAGGACATCACCGATCCGCAGGTCGTGCATCGCTTCGCCAGCGAGGTGGGCGAGCGCGCGCGGCTGGATTACCTGTACCTGCTCACGATGGCCGACATCGCGGGCACCAACCCGAGGTTGTGGAACGGCTGGAAGGCGCGCCTGCTGGCCGACCTGCATGTGGCCGCGCGCTACGTGCTGCGTGCGGGCCTGCAGCAGCCGCAGCACGCCGGCGAGCGCATCGCCGCCAAGCGCGAGCGTACGTTGGCGCTGGCGCGCGACCAGGGCGTGTCCGCGGCGGCGATCGCCGCGCTGGATGAACTGCCCGACGATGCGTTCCTGCGCCTGCGCGCCGAGCAGATCCTGTGGCAGGCGCAGGCGATCGCCGGCCGTGCCGACGACGAGGTGATCGTCGCGATCGACACCGCGCCCGGCCGCGGCAGCAGCGAATTGCTGGTATGCGCGCCCGATCGCGACGGCTTGTTCGCGACCATCGTGACCACGCTCGACCGCTTCGACGCGGGCGTGGTGCGCGCGCGCCTGCTGGTGTCCGCGCGGCGGCGCGTGTTCGACACCTTCGAACTCATCGACGCGCGCAGCGCGGCACCGCTCGAACGCGAGCGCGCGGCCGAACTGCGCGCGGCACTGTTGCGGGCGCTGGCGCCGCGCGAGCTGCAGCCGCGCGCCGCACGGCGGCAGGTGCCGCGGCGCCTGCGCCATTTCCAGAGCGCGCCGCAGGTCGTGTACAGCGACAGCGACCACGCCACCCAGCTGGCGATCGTGTGCAGTGACCGCCCCGGTGTGCTCGCGCAGATCGCGCTGGCATTGCGCGAAGCGCGGGTGCGCGTGCACGATGCGCGCATCGCCACCTTCGGCGAGCGGGTCGAGGATTTCTTCACGCTCACCGACGGCCATGGCAATGCGCTGGACGAGGCGGCGCGCGCCGCGGTGCGCGCGGCACTGGCGCGCGCGTTCGGTGCCACCGATTCCTGAACCTTGCAAGGACATCCGCATGCATTCGCTGCAATCGCTGATCAACGATGCCTGGGAACGCCGCCACGAGCTGGATGCGGGGCAAATCGAGCGCGAGCTGCGTCCTGCGCTGGAGCGCGTGATGGACGGGCTCGAGCAGGGTGCGCTGCGCGTGGCCGAGCCGGTCGACGGTGCCTGGCAGGTCCATCCATGGCTCAAGCAGGCCGTGCTGCTGTACTTCCGCATCCACACCAACCGCATGATGGATGGCGGGCCGATGGCCGCGTTCGACAAGGTGCCGCTGCGCTTCGCCGGCGCCGACGAGGCGGCGCTGCGCGCGAGCGGCGCGCGCATCGTGCCCGGCGCCCTGGTGCGGCGCGGCGCGCACATCGCGCACGATGCGGTGCTCATGCCCAGCTACGTCAACATCGGGGCCCATGTCGGCGCGGGCAGCATGGTCGACACCTGGGCCACGGTCGGTTCCTGCGCCCAGATCGGTGCCAACGTGCACCTGTCCGGCGGCGTCGGCATCGGCGGCGTGCTCGAACCGCTGCAGGCGAGTCCGACCATCATCGAGGACGACTGCTTCATCGGCGCACGCTCGGAAGTGGTCGAGGGCGTGGTGGTCGAGCGCGGCAGCGTGATCGGCATGGGCGTGTTCCTCGGCCAGTCCACCCGGATCTACGATCGCGCCAGTGGCACGGTGAGCTACGGCCGCGTGCCGGCCGGCAGCGTGGTGGTGGCCGGCTCGTTGCCCGCGGCCGACGGCAGCCACAGCCTGTACGCCGCGGTGATCGTCAAGCAGGTCGATGCGCGCACGCGCGCCAAGACCGCGATCAACGAGTTGCTGAGGGACTGAGCGTGAAGATGTACGGGTTGGACAACTGCGATACCTGCCGCAAGGCGCGCAACTGGCTCACGCGTTTTGGCATCGCCCACGAGTTCATCGACTACCGTGCGCAGCGCATCGCGGCCGACCAGCTCAAGGCGTGGGCGCGCGCGGTCGGCGGCTGGGAGGCATTCGTCAACCGCGCCTCGACCACCTGGCGCACGCTGCCGGCCACGCGCAAGTCGCCGGGGAGCGATGCCGAGTGGACGCTGCTGCTCAAGGAATATCCCGCGCTGGTGCGGCGGCCACTGCTCGTGCTCGATGATGGCACCGTGCGGCAGGGATTCACCGACAACGCCTTCAAGAAGCTGTTCGGCAAGTGACGGGGAAATCATGTCGTCCGTGCTCGATCTGACTTGCGAACTGATCCGCCGCGCCTCGGTGACGCCCGATGATGCGGGTTGCCAGGCATTGATTGCCGCCCGCCTCGAAAACGCCGGCTTCACGATCGAGCATCTGCGTTTCGGCGAAGTCGACAATCTGTGGGCCGCGCACGGCAGCGGCGCGCCGGTATTGGTGTTTCTCGGCCATACCGACGTGGTGCCGAGCGGGCCGGCCGAGGCGTGGTCGTCGCCACCGTTCGAGCCGACGATCCGCGACGGAGTTCTCTACGGACGCGGCGCGGCGGACATGAAGTCGGGCGTCGCGGCGATGGTCGTTGCGCTCGAGGACTTCGTCCGCACGCAGCCCAGCCATCGTGGCACGGTCGCACTGCTGTTGACCTCGGACGAGGAAGGCGCCGCCGTCGACGGCGTGCGGCGCGTCGCCGACCTGTTCCGCGAGCGCGGCCAGCGCATCGACGCCTGCGTGGTGGGTGAGCCGTCATCGAAGGAGCGGCTGGGCGACCTCATCCGCATCGGCCGGCGCGGCTCGCTGACCGGTCGGCTTCTCGTGCGCGGCGTGCAGGGCCACGTCGCTTATCCCGACAAGGCGGACAACCCGATCCATCGCCTCGCGCCGGCGCTGGCCGAACTCGCCGCGACGCGCTGGGACGATGGCAACGAAGCGTTCCCGCCGACCTCGTTCCAGATTTCCAACCTCAACGCAGGGACCGGCGCCGACAACGTGATTCCCGGCGAGCTGCGCGCGGTGTTCAACTTCCGCTTCGGCACCGCAAGCACGGCGCAAAGCCTGCGCGAGCGCGCCGAAGCGATCCTGCGTAGGCACGGCGTCGATTTTGCGATCGACTGGTGGTTGTCCGGCGAACCGTTCCTCACGCAGGACGGCGCGCTGCGCCGCGCGACGCTCGCCGCGATCGGCGAACACTGCGGCATCGAGCCTGAGCAGAGCACCGGCGGCGGCACCTCCGATGGCCGCTTCATCGCCCCGCTCGGCGCCGAAGTGGTCGAGCTGGGCCTGTGCAACGCGACGATCCACAAGGTCGATGAGTACGCGGCGGTGGTCGACCTGCAGCGCCTGCCGGTGCTGTACGCCGCACTCGCGCGTGGCTACCTCGCGTTGCAAGGTGCTGGTTGGGACGAGGGTGACGTGGTGGCTTGATCCGCATCGGTGCGTTGGCATACGGCGCACCCGAACCACGGACAGGAGCCCGACCATGCGTGCGACCGGGCTGATTGCGGTGTTGGCGTTGCTGGGTTCGACACATGCGGTGGGTGCGGACCGCGTGCCGTCGCACGTGGACACGGCCTGGGTGGTCACGAGCGATGCAGAGGGACATGTGGTCAAACTCATGCAACACACGCGCTACAAGGCTGAGGTGGCCAAGCCGCTGGCCAAGTTGATCCGCAGCTGGGCGTTCGAGCCGGGCAGCATCAATGGGCAGCCGCAGGTGACGCAGACGACGCTGCACGTGAGGCTCTCGGTTGAACCGCGACGTGAGCGCTACCTGACGCGAGTGGCGGATGTCCATACGGGTCCGCGAGTGGTCAGGACCGCCGAGCTGCGCTTTCCCAACAGCCAGTTGAAACCGCGCGACGGCCACAACTACTCGGCATTGACGGTCCTCAAGGTCAAGTACAACCAGAACGGCAAGGTCACTGCGGTGAGCGCGGCACCGGGCACGCCGCCGGGAAACGAAGTATTCATGCGCGTTTCGATGGCGTCGGTGAAACGTTGGTCGTTCGAGCCGGAACGTGTGGGCGGGCACGGGGTGGCGGGCGCGGTCTACCTGCCGATCGGCTACGCGTTGTGGCATCCCTCGCGCAGTTCCGCCGGTGCGGAGTGCGGGTCGTGGCAGGTGCCGGGCCGCGAGCGCGCGGTGCGCGGCGGCGAGGTGCTCAGCGAGAATCCGGTCGCGAGGCTCAACAGCGAGGTGGTGGGGAGCGCGCTGTAGCAGCCCACCGAGGCGCACGCCACGCGATGCCCCGCACCGGCGCGAGGCATCGCGTGTGGCGCATGTGCATCAGCCGGCGAGCTTGCGTGCGTACTCCACCAGCCGGCGCGCCTGGTGGCCGATCGCGGCCTTGCTGTCGTCGCCGAAGGGTTGGCCCTGGGTGTGGCTGTAGCCGTAGGGATTGCCGCCGGTCTTGAAGATCACCGGATCGGTGTAGCCGGGCGCGACCACGATGCTGCCCCAGTGGATCGCGCTGGCGTAGAACGACATCAGGGTCTGCTCCTGGCCGCCATGGGCGTTCTGGGCCGAAGTCATGGCCGAGATCGCCTTGTTGGCGAGGCCGCCCTTGGCCCACACCGGGCCGAGCGTGTCGATGAACGCGCGCATCTGGCTCGCCTGCACGCCGAAGCGGGTCGGTGCCGAGAACAGGAACGCATTGGCCCATTCCATGTCGGCCGGCGTGGCGGTCTGCACGTGTGCGGTCTGGTCGGCGGTGGCCTGCCAGCCCTGCACCGAGGCGACGATTTCGGCAGGGACCGTCTCGGCCACCTTGAGCAGGCGCACTTCGGCGCCGGCGGCCTTGGCCGCTTCGGCCGCGATCGTCGCCATCTGGTAGTTGGTGCCGTAGGTGGAGTAGTAGATGACGGCGAGTCTCACGCTCATGATGTCCTCCGGTCAGGGAATGCGCCGAATGCGGCGGGGTCGAATGCACCGCTCACTGTATGGCCAAGCCGGCGCTAAGGGAATGGCCGCGCGCGGGCCACAGTGTTGCGCGTGCGACATCAATCGCGTGGCGGCGCGCGCGACTCAGCCCGCGGTGAGCAGTTGCAGCTGGTCGGCCTGGTCCTCGCGCGCGAGCGCGTCGATGAGCTCGTCGAGGTCGCCGCCGACGATGTCCGGCAGGCGATACAGCGTGAGGTTGATGCGGTGGTCGGTGATGCGGCCTTGCGGATAGTTGTAGGTGCGGATGCGCTGGCTGCGGTCGCCCGAACCCACCTGCAGGCGGCGCGAGCGGGCCTGCGCGTCGACCTGCCGGCTGCGCTCGGCGTCGAGCAGGCGCGCGCGCAGCAACGCCAGCGCACGCGCGCGGTTCTTGTGCTGGCTGCGTTCGTCCTGGCATTCGACCACGATGCCGCTGGGCAGGTGGGTGATGCGGATGGCCGAGTCGGTCTTGTTGACGTGCTGGCCGCCCGCACCGGATGCACGGAAGGTGTCGATGCGCAGGTCGGCATCGCTGATGGGCACCTCGTCGATCTCGTCCAACTCGGGAAGGATCGCCACGGTCGCGGCCGAGGTGTGGATGCGGCCCTGCGACTCGGTCAGTGGCACGCGCTGCACGCGATGGGTGCCCGATTCGTACTTGAGGCGCGAATAGGCGCCGTGGCCTTCCACGCGTGCGATCACTTCCTTGTAGCCGCCGTGCTCGCCCTCGCTGGCGGACAGGATCTCGACCTGCCAGCGGCGCCGCTCGGCGTAGCGCAGGTACATGCGCAGCAGGTCGCCGGCGAAGATCGCGGCCTCGTCGCCGCCGGTGCCGGCGCGGATCTCCAGGAACAGGTTTCCCTGGTCGCGCGGGTCGGTGGGGATGAGCGCGCAGTTGAGCTCGTGCTCGAGCCGCTCGCGGGTGGATTCCAGCAGCGGTATCTCGGCGCTGGCCAGTTCGCGCAGCTCGGCTTCGCGCAACATCGCCTGGGCCTCGACCAGCGCGCGCTCGTTGGCGTGCCAGGCCTGCAGCGCGCTGGCCAGCGGCGTGAGCTGGGCATGCTCGCGCGACACCTCGCGCAGACGGCGCGCGTCGGCGAGCACCTCGGGGCTGGCCAGTAGGTGTTCGAGTTCTTCGTGGCGCTCGGCCAGTTGTTCGAGCTTGCGGCGGATGGATGCGTGCATGGACGGAACCGGCGAGGGTGGACGGGTGTTGGGGCGCACTCGGCGCCACGGGCACCCCGCCGCTAACGCTCGCGCTGGTGGTTGGCCGCGTGCTTGAGGTCGAACAGGCGTTCGGCGGTCTGCAGCAGGTCGTCGTCGCCGCGCAGCGCGGCTTCGCGCAGCTGCGCACTGGGGGCGTGCAACAGCTTGTTGGTGAGGGTGTGAGCGAGGAACTCCAGCGCCTGTTCGGGCGAGCGGCCACGCGCGAGCAGCGCGCGCGCCTTGGCCAGCACGAGGTCGCGGTCGTGCTCGGCATGGCGGCGCAGGTCGACGACCGGGTTGCCGGCGTGCCAGGCATGCCACCAGCCCATGAAGTGGTCGACCGACAGCTCGATCATCGCCTCGGCCTGCTGCGCCGCCTCGCGGCGCGAGCGCAGGTTGTCGTCGATGATGCCGCGCAGGTCGTCGATCGTGTACAGGTACACGTCCTCGACCTGCGCCACCGCGGGATCGATGTCGCGCGGTACCGCGATGTCGACCAGGAACATCGGCCGCCGCCGCCGCCGCGCGATCGCCGTCTCGACCTGGGCGCGCGACAGGACCGGATCGCGGCTCGCGGTGGAGGCGATCACGATGTCGGCGTCGGCCAGGTGCTTGTCGAGGTCGGCCAGCGCGATCGCATAGGCGCCAAAGCGCGTGGCCAGCGCCTGGGCGTTGTCGAGCGTGCGGTTGGCGACGATGAGCCGGCGCACGTTGGCTTCGCACAGGTGTCGCGCCGCCAGTTCGATGGTTTCACCCGCGCCGATCAGCAGCACGCAGGCCTGGCCGAGGTCGGTGAACGCGCGTTCGGCCAGCCGCACTGCGGTGAACGCGACCGAGACCGGGTTGGCGCCGATCAGCGTGTCCGAACGCACGCGCTTGGCCACCGCGAAGGTGTTCTGGAACAGCCGCTCCAGCGGCGAGCGCAGCGTGTGCGCCTCGCGCGCGAAGGCGTAGGCGTCCTTGACCTGGCCGAGGATCTGCGGCTCGCCCAGCACCATCGATTCGAGGCCGGTGGCGACGCGGAACAGGTGCCGCACCGCGGCCGCGTCGGCGTGGCGGTAGAGGAACTCGTCGACCCGTGCGTGGGTCAGGCCATGGTGGCGGTTGAGCCAGTCGGCGGGAACGTCCTCGGCGCCGGCCTCGACCGTGCAGTACAGCTCGGTGCGGTTGCAGGTGGACAGGATCGCCGCTTCCTGCACGCCGGGCTGCGCCGCCAGTTCTCCCAGCGCGGGCGGCATCGCCTCGACCGCGAAGGCCACGCGCTCGCGCAGCGCGACCGGGGCGGTCTGGTGGTTGAGTCCAACGGCAATCAGCGCCATGAGCGGAGTCGAGCGATGCGCTGCTGCGTGCAAGCGGGAGAACCTGCTGCACGCGCAGGATCGGCTAAGCTAGAACCTCGTGCGGCAGATGGCGCAAATTGTGCGGTCGCCGCCCTTCGATATCAAGCAAGACAAGGCGTTGCATGCGATTCTTGTTTCCATTGCGGGGTGGTGCGGCGGTGCTGGCGGCGTTGGTTGCGGCGCTGCTGGCCGGCTGCGCGAGCCCGGCGCCGCGACGTTCCGCCGCAGCCGCGCCGGTCGAGACGATGGTGCGCCCGGTCGCAGCCGAACACGACCTGCTGGCCAGGCTGCTGGTGGCGCAGTTCGCGCTGCAGCACGACGACGTGGCGGGTGCGGCGCAAGGCTACGCGCAGGCGGCCGCACAGGCGCAGGATCCGGCCGTGGCCGAGGCCGCGACCCAGCTCGCCCTGGCGCAGCACGACTGGGCCCTGGCGCAGCGCGCGCTCGCGCGTTGGCAGACGCTCGCACCCGATGCGCCCGGGGTGGTGCAGGCGCAGGCCTGGATCGCACTGGGCCAGGGTCGCGGCGACGAGGCCTTGCGCCATCTGCAGCAGCTCGCGGCCCGCGACGACGAACAGGGTTGGCGCCTGGTCGCGCAGATGCTCATGAATGCGCCCGACAAGATCGCGGCGGCGGTGTTGCTCGCGCGCCTGGTCGCAGCCGCGCCGGTACAGGACAAGGAAAGCAATGCGATCGCGGTGAGCCAGCTCGCGTATCGGCTCGGCGATGCCTCGCTGGCACGGCGCCTGGCCGATGCCAGCGTGCGCCGCTTCCATGGCGAGGACGGCTATGCGTGGAGTGCGCATCTGGCGTCGGTGGCCAAGGATGGTGCGCGGGCCAGGGCGATCTACGACGAGGCGCTCAAGCAGCATGCGGGCAGTCGCCGCCTGCGCACCGGTTATGCCGCGCTGCTCGCGCAGGAGGGCGACAATGCCGCCGCGGCGAGGCTGCTCGCGGTGGGTCCACAGGACCAGGCCAGCTACGCCGCGCGCGCAGCCTATGCGGCGCGCGCCGACGACAAGCAGCTCATGGCGCGCCTGTACCGCGAGCTGGAAGCGGCGCCGGGCCGGCGCGATGGCGAACGCCTGTTCCTGCTCGGCCAGCTCGCGGAAATGCTCGACAAGGCGCGCGCGGCGCTGGACTGGTACGGCGCGATCCGCGACGGCGACGAACGCCATTTCGATGCGCAGATGCGCAGCGCGATCGTGCTCGACGGCGCGAGCCGCACCGACGAGGCAATCGCGACCTTGCAGCGCCTGTTCGCGCACAGCCAGGGCAACCCCGAGCGCCAGCGCGACCTGCGTCTGCTGCAGGCCGACATCCTCGGCAAGCGCGGGCGCGATGCCCAGACGCTGGCGGTGTATGCGCAGGCGCTGCAGGACCAGCCCGACGATGCGCGCGTGCTGTATTCGCGCGCGCTGTACCGGATCGGCAAGGGCGAACTGGACGCCGGCGAGCGTGACCTGCGCCGCATCGTCGAACTGCAGCCCGACAATGCCGACGCGCTCAACGCGCTCGGCTACACGATCGCCGACCACGCCAAGGACGACACGGCGCGGCAGCAGGAAGCCCTCGCGCTGATCAAGCGCGCGCTCGAACTCAAGCCCGACGAGCCCGCGATCATCGACAGCATGGGTTGGGTGCAGTACCGGCTCGGCCAGCTCGATGCCGCGCTCAAGGACCTGCGCCGTGCCTACGCCAAGCAGGCCGATCCCGACATCGCCGCGCATCTGGGCGAGGTGCTGTGGGTCAAGGGCGAGCATGCCGAGGCCCGCAAGGTGTGGGAAGCGGCGCGCGAGAAGCACGCCGACAACAAGGCCCTGCTCGAAACCATCGAGCGGCTGAGCCGATGAGGCGCGCGAGCGTGCGCCTGCTGCCGGCGCTGCTGCTGGCGGGGCTGGCCGGATGCGTGGCGCAGCCGTCACGACGTCTCGTCGACGCCAGCCAGGTGCCGCCGGCGCAGCTCGAGCGCGAACGCGCGCTCGCGGCGCACACGCAGTGGTCACTGCAGGGGCGATTGGGCGTGGCCGACGCCCATGACAGCGGCAGCGGCTCGCTGCAATGGTCGCAGCAGGGCGATGCCTTCCGCTTCACCGTGCATGCGCCGGTGACCGGCAAGACCTGGGTGCTCGCGGGCGATGCGCGCGGGGCGCGCCTGGACGGCTTGCGCGACGGGCCGGTCCACGGCAGTGACGCGGCGAGCCTGCTGCGGCGTGAAGTAGGCTGGCAGGTGCCGTTCGCGCAACTGGTGGCATGGGTGCGCGCGGCGCGTGCGCCAGGCCCCGCGCGCATGAGCTTCGATGCGCAGGGCCTGCCGGCGCAGATCGAGCAGGACGGCTGGACCATCCGTTACGGCGACTACGACCTCACCCGCTCGCCACCGCTGCCGCGGCGCGTGTTCGCGAGCCGCGGTGATGAGCGCGTGCGGCTGGCGATCCGCGCATGGCAACCATGACCGGCGCGGCCGATGGCTGGAGCCGGTGGCCGGCGCCGGCCAAGCTCAACCTGTTCCTGCACATCGTGGGTCGGCGTGATGACGGCTATCACTTGCTGCAGAGCGTGTTCCAGTTGCTCGACCGCGGCGATGCGGTGCACCTGCACGTGCGCGAGGACGGCCGGATCCGGCGCGTGCGCGGCGCGACCGGCGTCGACGAGGTCGACGACCTCGCGGTGCGTGCGGCACGCGCGTTGCAGGCGGCCAGCGCTTGCCCGCATGGCGTGGACATCGCGATCGACAAGCACATCCCGCTCGGTGGCGGCCTGGGGGGCGGCAGTTCCGATGCCGCAACCGTGCTGGTCGCGCTCAACCTGTTGTGGGCGACCGGGCTGGAGCCGGCACAGCTCGCGCGACTGGGCCTGGCGCTGGGCGCGGACGTGCCCGTGTTCGTGCACGGCCACAGCGCCTGGGCCGAGGGCATCGGCGAGCAGCTCACGCCGCTCGCGCTCGCGCCCCGCTGGTACGTGGTGGTCGATGCCGGCTGCAGCGTGCCCACGCGCGAGCTGTTCGCGGCGCCTGAATTGACACGCACCGCAGCGCCGCTGACAATCGCGCGCTTCCGCGCCGGCGCAGTCACCGGCAACGCGTTCGAGCCGCTGGTGCGCGCGCGCTTCCCCGGCGTCGCCACGGCACTGGACTGGCTCGGCGGATTTGGCGTGGCGCGCCTGTCGGGCAGTGGCGGTTGCAGCTTCGTTGCGGTTGAATCGGCAGCACAGGCCGAGGCGATCGCGCAGCAGTGTCCGGCACCGCTGCGCGCCTGGGTGGCGCAGGGCGTGGATCGCTCGCCGCTGCTCGCAGCGCGCGCGCAGTGGCTCGACGCGAGGCGCGACGGCCCGCCTGCGCCGCGGGCCGGTCCGGCGCCGGGATAGCGCCATCGCAGGCATCCAACGCGGGCCAGCGGCCCGCACCGTGTTCGCTGGGGCGTCGCCAAGCGGTAAGGCACCGGGTTTTGATCCCGGCATTCGCAGGTTCGAATCCTGCCGCCCCAGCCATTTCCTCCCGTTCCCGTCGCGATCGCTCGCCGCGTCAGCAGCCGTGGCGCGTGCAGACGCCTGCGGCGTATCGTTGTTTTGACATGGATCAGTGTACAAAGTGCGCGCACCGGATCATCATGGGCGCGTCATCCGTTGCGGCCCCGATTCCGTCCGTGCTGCGCTCGCCTTCGGCCGCCGCTCTCCGCAATGGAGGAGCTACGCGTGGACATCCAGGATCCGTCGTTCTGGCGCGCCGGCGCAGTCAGCACCACCTTGGTCATGCTCGTGGTGCTGGCGTTCCTGTCGGTGGACAGCATGCGCTACATCACCGCCGGCGGCATCAACGTGCCCGGCTATGAGGTGATCAACCAGCACATCGGCTACGAGTACGACTGGAACCGGCGCGCCGACGTGCCGGTGATCGGCGGACCGGAGCCTCTGTTCGGCAAGGTGGTCGCGCCGGCCGAGGCCGCCGCGCTCATGCGCACCGGCAAGCTCGTGATCCAGGGTCGCGCCTGCATGGACTGCCACACGATCTTCGGCAATGGCGCCTACTACGCGCCCGACCTCACCAAGGCCTGGCTCGACCCGGCGTGGTCGCAGATCTGGATGCCGATGACCGGCAAGGCCACGCGCGAGGAGGCGATGGTCGAGTTCCTCATGCATCCGGACAAGTACCCGACGTGGACGCGCGCGATGCCGAACCTGGGCATCACCGAGGCCGAAGCCCGCGCCACCGTGGCCTACCTGAAGTGGCTGTCGGCGATCGACACCAACGGCTTCCCCGCCAACTTTGGCAGGAGCATGCAATGAGCACCGCGGCCCAGCCCCTGTACCGCTCGCAGCGGCTTGCGCTGCGTTACTTCACCGCCGCGATCGCGCTGTTCGGCGTGATGATCGCCTTCGGCCTGCTGTCGGCGGCCTATTACCTGTTCCCGTCGATGCTGTTCAACGTGTTCAACTTCAACACGTCCAAGATCATGCACATCGACATTCTGGTGATCTGGCTGCTGATGGGGTTCCTCGGCGCGGTCTACTGGTACCTGCCCAAGGAACTCGGACGCGAGGTGGCCGGCATCCGCGCGGCCGAGATCACCTTCTGGGTGTTCTGCCTCGCGATCGCGCTGGTGGCGGCGACGTTCCTGTTCGTGCAGTACGGCAGCGCCAACGAGTTCACCCTGTGGTTCATCAACCAGGGACGCAAGTACGTCGAGGCGCCGCGCTGGGCCGCGATCGGCATCGTGGCGATCCTGCTGGTGTTCTCGTGGAACGTGGTCGGCACCTGCGTGAAGGCACACAAGATGACCGGCATCATGTGGGTGATGGTGCTCGACCTGATCCCGCTCGTGGTCGTGTACCTGGACGCGTTCCCGGCCGACACCAACATGTCCACCGACCTGTACTGGTGGTGGTGGCTGGTGCACATGTGGGTCGAGAGCACCTGGGAGGTGCTGATCGGCTGCATCATGGCGCTCGTGCTCATGGACGTGATGGGCACATCGCGCCGCATCGTCGAGGCATGGCTGTACATCGAGGTCATGCTGGTGCTCGGCGCGGGCATCCTCGGCCTCGGCCACCACTACTTCTGGATCGGCACGCCGCAGTACTGGCTGGCCATCGGTGGATTCTTCTCGGCGCTGGAGCCGTTGCCGCTGCTGGGCATGGTCGTGCACGCGGTGTACGACGCGGGCATGCATCGGCTCAGGACCAGCAACCAGCCCGCGTTCTACTGGATCACGGCCGAGGCCTTCGGCAACTTCATCGGCGCCGGCATCTGGGGGTTCATGATGACGCTGCCGCAGATCAACCTGTTCTCGCACGGTACGCAATGGACGGTGTCCCATGGCCACTTCGCGTTCTATGGCGCCTACGTGTGCGGCGTGATCGCGGTGCTGTACGTGGCCAAGCAACGCGTCACGGGCGTGCCGCTGCTGGCCGGACACACCTGGCGCTGGGGCTTCGGCCTGCTCAATCTGGGCATGGTCGGCATGGTGATGGCGTTGCTGCTGGCCGGCATGGCGCAGGCGTTCTACGGCCGCGCGATCGGCGGCTCGACGCTGATGGCATTCACCACCGCCTCGGAGAACCTGTGGTTCAAGTCGGGCATGTATGCGCGCATGTTGTTCGGCGTGATCTTTGCGGCGGGTTATGTCGCCCTCGTGTACGACCTGCTGCGCGCGCCCCGGTCCGCAGCACTGCCCGCGGCACAGCCGCAGCCCGCATGAGCCCGGGCGCGCTGTTGGAGACGGCCGCGCTCATGGGGCTGTTCGTGCTCGCCGGCGGCGCCTACGGCGGCCTGTACAGCATGGGACGGTTGCGCGCGCGGCCGCACTGGGTGCGCGCGGGACAGGCCTGCTGGCTGCTCGCGTTCGCGATCGCGGTGCTGATCGCACTGCGCAGTCCGCTCGACCTCGGCTGGAAGCTGCTGATCCTCGCCAGCGCGATGGTCTACGCGGTGATTCCACCGGTCACCTGGCGCTACCTGCAGCGCCTGCACGCACACGAGGAGACGCAGCAATGATTGCCAATCTCGCCAACACCGTGGTCGGGCTCGTTCTGGCCTGGGCGACGATCCTGCATCCGACCTGGGTCGAGCAGCGCTACTTTCCGCTCGCGGCGTTTGCGCTGGTGATGCTCGCGTTGGCGCTGTGGGCGCGCCGCACGGATCCGGCGCGCTGGTTCAGCAACGTCAACATCGTGCTTGCGCTGGCGCTGGGCGTGCTGTCGCTGCTGCCGTTGGCGACGCTGCCCAACCTCACGTTCTGGGGCGGGTTCTGGGTGGGTTGCCTGGTGCCGACGATCGCGCTGTGGGCGGCGCTGTACAGGCCCGCATCTCAGCCCTGCGCCACCGACCCTCCGTCGCCGCAGCAGTCCGCACAGGAGCACGCATCATGACCCGAGCCATTGTCATCGCCATGCTGGCCAGTGCCGCGTGGCTCGCCGCCGCACCCGCCGGCGCGGCCGATCCTGCCGCAGGCAAGGCCAGATACGACACGACCTGCATCGCCTGCCATGGCGCGGCGGGCATTTCGGTGGCGCCGATCTATCCGAACGTGGCCGGCCAGAAGCAGGAATACCTGGTCTCGACGCTGCAGCAGTTCCGCGATGGCGAGCGGCCCAACCCGATCATGGCGCCGATGGCGCAGGGCCTGAGCGACACCGACATCGCCAACCTCGCCCTGTACCTGTCGTCGCTCAAGCCATGAGCGCAACGGCCCACTGCGTGGTGGCGTCGTATTAGAATTGCAGCGGCCGCCGCCGCCTTCCAGGAGACCGCCGTGACGCACGTCGTCACCGACAATTGCATCAAGTGCAAGTACACCGATTGTGTCGAAGTCTGTCCGGTGGACTGCTTCCACGAGGGCGCCAACTTCCTGGCGATCGACCCGATCGAGTGCATCGATTGCACACTGTGCGTGGCCGAGTGTCCGGCCGAGGCGATCTTTGCCGAGGACGACGTGCCGGCCGGCCAGGAGAACTTCCTGCAGATCAATGCCGAACTGGCCCCGCAGTGGCCGGTCATCGCCGCCCGCATCGAGCCACCCGCCGATGCCGATGAGTGGAATGGCGTGGCCAACAAACTGCCCATGCTCGAACGCTGAGGACCCGTGAGCCAGCCACCCACCAAGCGCGCGCTGCAAAGCGGCGAGAAGTTCACCACGCCCGAAGGCATCCGTGCGGTGCACGGCGGCATGCGGCCCAATGACAACACCGGCAGGCCCGACGTGGCGCGCAAGCCGCCGTGGCTGCGCATCCGCCTGCCCAGCGGTGCGCGCTACGAGGCGGTGCATGACATCGTCAAGAGCCACAAGCTGCACACCGTGTGCGAGGAATCGCGTTGCCCCAACATCGCCGAATGCTGGGACAGCGGCACCGCCACGATGATGCTGATGGGCTCGGTGTGCACGCGCGCATGCCGCTTCTGCGCGGTGAGCACCGGCAACCCGCATGGGTGGCTCGACCCGCTCGAGCCGATGCACGTGGCCGACGCGGTCGCGCTCATGAAGCTCAAGTACGTGGTGCTGACGTCGGTCGACCGCGACGACCTGGCCGATGGCGGGGCCGCGCACTATGCCGCCTGCATCCGCATGATCCACCAGCGCGCGCCGCAGACCGCGGTGGAGGCGCTCACGCCGGACTTCTCGGGCAACCAGACCGCGGTGGCGGCGGTGCTCGATGCGGGACTGGCCACCTACGCACAGAACCTGGAAACCGTCGAGCGCCTCACGCGCCGCGTGCGCGATCCGCGCGCGGGCTATGCGCAGACGCTGGACGTGCTCGCCTTCGCCAAGCGCCACGCGCCGCAGACACTGACCAAGACCAGCCTCATGCTCGGGTTGGGCGAGACCGACGCCGAGATCGAACAGGCGTTCGACGACATGCGCGGGGCCGGCGTCGACATCGTCACGCTCGGGCAGTACCTGCGTCCGACCGAACACCACCTGCCGGTGGAACGCTTCGTCACGCCCGACCAGTTCCGCCAGTACCGCGACCTCGCCCTGGCCAAGGGTTTCGTCGAGGCGGTGTCGGGGCCGCTGGTACGTTCAAGCTATCGCGCCGAACGCGTGCTGGAGCGCAACAACGCCGGTCTGTGAGCCGGCGCAGCGCAGGCGCATTCACCCAGGCCATGCCCGGCAGCGGACGGACCCGGCCGGCATCGCCGCACGGAGACATCGTCATGGATCAGCCCATGTTCCCTCCTTCCAGCGCCGAGATCGCGCGCAAGCGGCGTGAACTCGCGCCCAAGCCGCTCGAGGCGTTCAAGGCATTCAGCGCCGCGGTGTTCGCCGATGGCGCGCTGCCGGGCAAGACCAAGCAGCTCATCGCGGTCGCGGTGGCGCATGTCACCCAGTGCCCGTACTGCATCCGTGGCCATACCGAGGCGGCGCTGCGCCATGGCGCGAGCGAGCAGGAGCTCATGGAAGCGATCTGGGTCGCGGCCGAGATGCGCGCGGGCGGCGCCTATGCGCATTCGGCACTGGCGATCGACACGATGCACCAGCACGCCACCCACACCGGCTGAGGTACGCCATGGACGCCCGTCCCAAACGCTATACCGCGCTATCGCACAGCATCCTCGATGCCATCGGCGACACGCCGCTGCTCGAAGTCGATGGCATTTTCGCCAAGTGCGAGTTCCTCAATCCATCCGGCTCGATCAAGGCGCGCATCGCCAAGTACATCATCGAGCGTGCCGAGCAGAGTGGCCAGCTCAAGCCCGGCGACACCATCGTCGAGGCCACCAGCGGCAACACCGGCAACGCATTCTCGATGGTGGCCGCGGTCAAGGGCTACCGCATGATCGTGGTGATGCCCGAGGGCCTGTCGAGCGAGCGCGTGGCGATCTCGCGCGCATTCGGCGCCGAAGTGCTGTTCTGCGGCACCTTCCATGTCAACGACGCACTCGAGCGCGCGCGCGAGCTGGGGCGCCAGAGCGGCTTCTTCTTCCCCGGCCAGTTCGAATCGGAATGGAACGTCGAGGAGAACCGGGAGTGGCTCGGCCCCGAGATCCTGGCCCAGTTGCCCGACGGGCGCGTGCCCGACGCCTTCGTGCATGGCGTGGGCACGGGCGGCACCCTGATCGGGGTGGGGCAGGCGTTCCGCAAGGTCAATCCGAACGTGCGCCTGTTCGCGATGGAGCCGTCCGAATCGCGCACGATCCTGTGCGGCGAGGTCGCGCTGCACCAGATCGAGGGCATTTCCGACGGTTTCGTACCCGGCATCTTCGCCAAGCACCGCGACCTCGTGCGTGACACCACCAGCGTCGCCAGCGCCGACGCGGTGGCGATGATGCGCCAGCTCGCGCGCACGCGCGGGCTGTTCTGCGGCCCCAGTTCCGGTGCCCACCTGCTGGCCGCGCAGCGCGTGCGGGCGCAGTTCCCCGAGCTCAAGACCATCGTCACCATCTTCGACGACGAGGGCGAGAAGTACATGCAGGACTTCTTCATGCGCCCGGCCGCTGCCACCGACGCGCCCGTGCCGTTCCATTGATGCCATGCTGCTGCTCGATGCACTCAGTCCGGCGCCGCGCACGGTGCGCATGTTCCTGCTGGAGAAGGGGTTGGACCTGCCGACGCGCCAGGTCGACGTGTTCACGGGCGAGAACCGCCAGGCGCCGTATCTGACCCACAACCCGGCCGGGCAGACGCCGACGCTGTTGCTCGACGACGGCAGCGCGATCAGCGAGTCGGTCGCGATCATGGAGTACCTGGAGGAGCTGCATCCGACGCCGGCGCTGATCGGCGCCACGCCGGCGCAGCGCGCCCTCACGCGCCAGTGGCAGCGCCGCGTCGAGCTCAACATCACCGAGAACATCCACAACGCATACCACTATGCGGAAGGGCTGGCGCGCTTCCAGGGGCGCATCCCGCTCGCGCCGGAGGCGGCGGTCGGCCTCAAACGGGTCGCGCAGGACCGCATCGGCTGGCTCGACAAGATGCTCGACGGGCGCGAGTTCCTCGCCGGCGGCCGGTTCAGCATCGCCGACATCTGGCTGTACGTGTGGCTCGACTTTGCCGATTCGGTCGGCCAGCCGTTCGACCGCGGCTTGGCGCGGCTCGGCCCGTGGTTTGCGCGTATCGCCGCGCGGCCGTCGGCGGTGGCCAGCCTGCATCCGGCCTGCCGGCCCGGTGGCGTGCGCGGCTGAACGTGGCCGCGCGCGCGGCGGGAAGGCGCGCTTTCCATGCTACACTTGCCGGCTCGTTGCGATCGCGGGGTACTGCGTCGCGCGGATTCCGGTGCTGCCAGCGTCGATTGGGACGCGCCCCGTTCGTTGCCCCGCGGGGTGGCGGCCATCGGACTCGAACCCGGGCGCCCTCCGCGGCAGCGGAGCGCCGGCAGTGGAACCAGCGGAGCGCGGCCGTGAACACCAACTTGGATACCTCCAGGATGCTCGTCTTCGCGGGCAACGCGCATCGCGCGCTCGCGGCCGCGACCTGCGAAGAGCTCAACATGCCGTTGGGCAAGGCCCTGGTCGGCCGCTTCAGCGATGGCGAGGTGCAGATCGAGATCGAGGAGAACGTGCGTCAGCAGGACGTGTTCGTGATCCAGCCGACCTGCGCGCCCACCGCCGACAACTTCATGGAGCTGCTCGCGCTGGTGGATGCGCTCAAGCGCGCCTCGGCCGGCAGCGTCACCGCGGTGATCCCATACCTGGGTTACGCGCGCCAGGACCGGCGGCCGCGCTCGGCGCGGGTGCCGATCACGGCCAAGGTGGCGGCGCAGATGATCGGCGTGGTGGGAACCGACCGCGTACTCACGATCGACCTGCACGCGGACCAGATCCAGGGCTTCTTCGACATGCCGCTGGACAACGTCTACGCCTCGCCGATCCTGCTCGCCGACATCTGGCGCCACTACTACGCCAAGGGCGAACTCATCGTGGTGTCGCCCGACATCGGCGGTGTGGCGCGCGCACGCGCGGTGGCCAAGCGGCTCGATGATGCCGACCTGGCCATCATCGACAAGCGCCGCCCGCGCGCGAACGAGGCCACCGTGATGAACATCATCGGCGAGGTCAAGGACAAGGTGTGCGTGCTGGTCGACGACATCGTCGACACCGCGGGTACGCTGTGTGCCGCGGCGGTCGCGCTCAAGAAGAACGGTGCGCGCAAGGTGGTGGCGTACTGCACGCACCCGGTGCTGTCGGGTGCGGCGATTTCCAACATCGAGAACTCGCTGCTCGACGAGCTCGTGGTCACCGACACGATTCCGCTGCGCGAGGATGCGCGGCGCTGCCGCCGGATCCGCCAGCTGTCGGTGGCCGAGCTGCTGGCCGAGACGATCCGGCGCATTGCGTTCGGGCAGTCGGTGAGTTCGCTGTACGTGGATTGAGCCTGCGCACCGGCGCGGCTGCCGCAGGGGCGGTCGCTGCGCAGGCGCGGGTGGAAATTGAAACAACGCTCTCCTGGTCGCGGGAGAGTTCCATCGCCGCCGCGAGGCGGCATCAACCGAAGCAAAGGCAATAGTGCAATGGCCATCACACACAACATCAATGTCGAAAAGCGCAACGACGAGGGCAAGGGTGCGAGCCGCCGCCTGCGTCGCGCTGGTTACGTCCCCGCCATCGTCTACGGCGGCGAGCTCAAGCCGGTCAGCATCCAGATCCAGCACAAGGATGTCTGGCACGCGAGCCAGAACGAGTGGTTCTATTCCTCGATCCTCGACCTCAACCTTGGCGGCGACGTGCAGAAGGTGCTGCTGCGTGACCTGCAGCGCCATCCGTTCAAGCAGCTCGTGATGCATCTGGATTTCCAGCGCATCAACGAGAACGAGGCAATCCGCCTGCGCGTGCCGCTGCACTTCCTCAACCAGGAAGTGTCGCCGGCCGGCAAGACCTCGGGCGTCATCATCATGCGCGAGCTCACCGAGGTGGAAGTGGCGTGCCTGCCCAAGGACCTGCCCGAGTTCATCGCGATCGACCTGTCCGAACTCAAGCTCGGCGACATCCTGCACCTGTCCGACATCAAGCTGCCTGCGGGCGTCGAGATTCCGGCGCTGCGCCTGGGCAAGGAATACGACAGCGCGGTGGTGGTGGTGCGTGAGGTGCGCGAGGAGGTCGAGCCGGTCGCTGCCGAAGGCGATGCCGCCGCAGCCGCTGCGCCGGCCGCTGCCGCCGCTCCCGCGGCCGCGAAGAAGGACGACAAGAAGTAAGTGGCAGCGCGGCCCGCGGCAGCGCGCCGCCATGCGACATGTGTTGACGGCGCGGGACCGGCGGTCCCGCGCCGGCACGTGCAGCCTCTGCCGGGTGGATCAGGGCGTTGGCCGACGTCACAGTCATGACACCGCTTCGTCTCATCGTCGGGCTCGGCAATCCGGGCGCCGAACACCTGCGCACGCGCCACAACGCGGGCTTCTGGTGCGTCGATGCGCTGGCTGCCCGTGAGGGCCTGCGCTGGGGCATGGAGTCCAAGCTGCGCGGCGAGACCACCAGGCTCACGCTCGGCGGGCAGGCGTTGTGGCTGCTCAAGCCGATGACGTTCATGAATGCGAGCGGCGCCTCGGTGGCCGCGGCGCTGCGCTACTGGAAGATCGAACCCGAGCAGATGCTGGTCGTGCATGACGACCTGGACCTGCCGGCGGGCACGGCGCGGCTCAAGTTCGACGGTGGCCACGGCGGCCAGAACGGCCTGCGTGACCTGTTTGCGCAATTGGGCCACGGTCGCTTCCATCGCCTGCGCATCGGCATCGGCCACCCCGGCAGCAAGGATCGCGTGCTCGGCTGGGTGCTCGGCCGGCCGTCGGTTTCCGACGAGGCCGCGATGCTGCGGGCGATCGGCAATGCGCTGGAGGTGCTGCCGCTGGCGGTGGCAGGCGACTTCGACGCCGCGATGCAGCGCCTGCACACGCCGGCGCCGGAGCCGTAGCCGCTGCGCGCGGGCGTCATCCGCGCACCCCCACGACCCGCGGCCATCGCCGGGCCGCCGATTTCCAACCCCGACCCCAGGATCACAGCATGGGCATCAAATGCGGCATCGTCGGTCTGCCCAACGTCGGCAAGTCGACCCTGTTCAACGCACTCACCAACGCAGGCATCGCCGCGGCCAATTTCCCGTTCTGCACGATCGAGCCGAACGTGGGGGTGGTGCCGGTGCCCGATCCACGGCTGGCTGCGCTGGCCGGCATCGCCAAGCCGCTCAAGATCATCCCGACCTCGATCGAGTTCGTCGACATCGCCGGACTGGTCGCGGGCGCGTCCAAGGGTGAAGGGCTGGGCAACAAGTTCCTCGCCCATATCCGCGAGGTCGACGCGATCGCGCACGTGGTGCGCTGCTTCGAGCATGACGACATCGTGCACGTGGCCGGGCGCGTCGATCCGATTGCGGACATCGAGACCATCGACACCGAACTCGCTCTGGCCGACCTCGAATCGGTCGACAAGGCGCTTGCGCGCGTGGAACGCGCGGCCAAGGCCAACGACAAGGACGCGATGGCGCGCCGGCCGGTGCTGCAGAAGCTCGCGGCCGGCCTCAACCAGGGGCGCGTCGCGCGCAGCCTCGGCCTCGACGAGGAAGAAAAGGCGCTCGTGCGCGACCTGTTCCTGCTCACGCTCAAGCCGCTCATGTACATCGCCAACGTGCGAGAGGATGGCTTCGAGGGCAATGCGCATCTGGACCGCGTGCGCGAGCGTGCCGCCGGCGAAGGCGCCGAAGTGGTGCCGGTATGCGCGGCGATCGAGGAGGAGATGGCCCAGCTCGAGGAGGCCGACCGCGACGAGTTCCTCAAGGACCTGGGGCTGGACGAGCCCGGGCTGAACCGGGTGATCCGTGCCGGCTACAAGCTGCTCGGCCTGCAGACCTACTTCACCGCGGGCGAGAAGGAAGTGCGCGCATGGCAGGTGCGCAAGGGCGCGACCGCGCCGCAGGCCGCCGGCGTGATCCATACCGATTTCGAGCGCGGCTTCATCCGCGCCGAAACCATCGCCTACGACGACTACATCAGGTACAAGGGCGAGGCCGGGGCGCGCGAAGCCGGGCGGCTGCGGCTGGAAGGCAAGGACTACATCGTGCAGGAAGGCGACGTGCTGCACTTCCGCTTCAACGTCTGAGCCGCAGTCCGGCCCGCCGCAGGTTGCGGCAACGTCGAGCGCGGCGGACCTGTCGGTCGCGACTTTCTGGCTCGGAGGTGCACATGCCTGGGCAACAGCGTGAAGTGGAGTTCCGGTTCCTGGCCGAGCCGACCGATGTCAATTTCGGCGGCAAGGTCCATGGCGGCATGGTCATGAAGTGGATCGACCAGGCTGCCTATGCGGCCGCGGTCGGCTGGAGCGGCCGCTACTGCGTGACGGTGGCGGTGGGCGGCATCCAGTTCGTGGCGCCGATCCTCATTGGCGATCTGGTGACGGTACGCGCCAAGCTCATCCACACCGGCACTTCGAGCATGCATTTCGCGGTGGACGTGACGGCGCGCGACCTCAAGACCGCACAGGAACGCAGCGCCACCAGTTGCGTGATCATCTTCATCGCGCTCGATGCGCCCGATGGCAGGCCGGCGCCGGTGCCACACTGGCAGCCGGCCACGGCCGAGGACGAGCGTCTGGCCCGATACGCACAACGCCTGCTCGCGCTGTCGAAGGCGATGGAGGAGGAAGTGCGCGAATTCGGCGGGCAACCGCCGCCGTAGCCGGACCCGTGCAAGCCGCGACCGAAGCGGCGCACCGCATCCAGGCGCCACCTCGCACCTTGACACTGCCGGTGCGCTACCACGAAAATGCGCGGCTCGCTGAACGCAGCCGGACGGCATCGGGCGACTTGGTTGCAGGCGGGCGTGCAGGCAGTCGACGGACCCGCCGCAGGCAGGACAGAGGCAGGACCGAAACAGATTTCCGGAGGGATACCCAAGCGGCCAACGGGGGCAGACTGTAAATCTGCTGGCTTACGCCTTCGGTGGTTCGACCGATTCGCCGGGAGCGAATCGGAACGCGACGCGAAGCGGCGCGGCCCGGAGGGCGAATGGCAGGAAGCCCGGAGTCATCCACCTCCCTGGCGATGCGCAGCATCGCAGGCGGGAGACTAGGAACAAGACAACGACAGGAACGAAACAGATTTCCGGAGGGATACCCAAGCGGCCAACGGGGGCAG
>WBZR01001843.1_pt1 | contig 24474 bp, 21 predicted proteins | sample 5204231 | NCBI WGS metagenome assembly WBZR01 (sample SAMN12412403, study PRJNA552823) | activated sludge metagenome | isolation source: activated sludge from anammox sidestream of wastewater treatment plant... | place: USA: Virginia | collected 2017-08
GGTCGCTGACTTCCGAAGTCGGAGGATAGACCAAACCGGGATCAGCGGCGAGAGCGCTCGCCGACATCACAACCAGCGCAAAAAGCGCCAACAGCGAGAGTGTGAGTTTGCGTGAGGTTCGCATTGTCGAGTTTCTCCTTAAATTGGGTTTGTGATCTGAAGAACATCAGATCGGTTTGCGATAAAGCAGGCAGACTTTCAACTATCGTTTGCGCACACCAATTGATACTGCATGCCAAACGCTCGCAGAATCAGCTCTGCCGGATTGAAAGTTAACTGAATTGCCCAGTGAATTGATATGACAGCGGCGAGAAATACTACTGTCAGGCGACAGATTGTCAGGATTCCGTGTTCGCTGTCCGTTGTTAAGGGTTACTTCTTGATAACACGCCTTGAATCTTCGTTTGGGATGCTTGACCAGTAGTGAGGAAGATTCAACGCGAGCGGATTTATAGCATGCGTTTAATCATCAGGCAACCACATTTTTCGATTTTTCAAAAAGGTTCCAGAATTTTTCCTCTCAGGGTTCATTCCAGGCCCTGACCTTTACTGCTCAGTAAGCCTATGGATAATGAACCCTGCATCTTCAAGGCAAACCCTCAAGGCAAATTATGAACACGAAGGAAATCAGTTGATGGCGAATCAGTACGACGCGCTCATTATTGGAGCCGGGCACAACGGGCTTGTCACCGCCGGTTATCTTGCGGGCGCAGGTCTGAAAGTTGTGGCGCTTGAACGCCGCAGCGTTTTGGGCGGAGCTTGCGTAACAGAAGAGGTCTGGCCGGGTTTTAAGGTCTCCACCCTTTCCTATCTTTGCAGTCTGCTCCAGCCGCGAATCATTCAAGACCTCGACCTGAGAAATTTCGGCTACCACATTTATCCCAAAGACCCTTCCTTCTTTACAGCTTTTCCCGATGGCCGTCATATCTTCTTCTGGCAGGATATGAGGAAGACTGTCGAGCAGATCGCCAAGTTCTCAAGACGCGACGCCGAATACTATCCGAGATACGAAGAGGAGTTAGCGCATCTGGCGGAGTGGGTTGAATCGTTGCTGCTCGAAACGCCGCCGAACATCGTGCGGCGGCGTTTCAGCGATTTTGCTTCGCTCGGCAAATTCGGTTTGCGGGCGCTCAAACTCGGCGACGACGGCGTCACGCGAATGGTCAAGATCATGACCCAGAGCGTGCGCGATTTCCTGGACGAGCGCTTCGAGTCGAACGAGATCAAAACGACGCTGGCCACCGACGGCGTGATCGGAACCAACGGCGGACCTGCGACTCCGGGCACCGCCTACATCCTGCTTCATCACGTGATGGGAGGCGCGGCGGGAGCGCGCGGCCTGTGGGGATTCATACGCGGTGGGATGGGAGCTATCAGCAATGCGCTCGCGCGTTCGGCGGAATCGAGGGGCGCAGAGATTCGCTCGAACGCCGAGGTTGATCGCGTGCTGATCAAAGACGGCAGGGCCTACGGCGTCGCGCTCAAGAGCGGCGAAGAGATTCACGCAAAAGTCGTAATCTCAAACGCCGACCCGAAACGCACGTTTCTGAGCCTGGTTGAGAGCGGCCATCTTGACGAAGACTTTCGACGCTCGATTGAACATTTTCGCGTCGAAGGCTCGTCGTTCAAAATCAACCTGGCGCTGGACGGTCTGCCGAATTTCACGGCTTATCCGAACAAGAGCGACCGCGAGTTGAATCTGCCGCACAAGACCACGATGCACGTCTGCCCGACGATGGATTATGTTGACCGCGCGTGGGAAGACGCCAAGCAGGGAAGGCCGTCAACCAATCCCATGCTCGAATGCACCATCCCGACGGCTTACGACGATTCGATTGCGCCGCCGGGCAAACACATTATGTGCATCTTCGCCCAGTACGCGCCGTACACGCTGAAAGACGCCGCCTGGGATCAGACTCTGAAAGATCAATTCGCTGACCGCTGCATTGACGCTCTGGCCGAATACGCGCCGAACATCAAAAACATCATCCTGCATCGCCAGGTGATTTCGCCACTGGATATGGAACGGGAATACGGGCTGACCGGCGGCAACATCTTTCACGGCGAAATGGATCTGGATCAATTGTTCTTCATGCGCCCCGTCGCCGGTTGGGCGAAGTATCGGACGCCGATTCGCAATCTTTATCTGTGCGGGTCAGGCACCCATCCAGGCGGAGGCGTGATGGGCGCGCCGGGATTCAACGCGGCGCGCGAGATATTGCGCGATTTGAAACGATAAGGAGATTTATGGACGCATCAACAATAGGTTTCGTAGTCCTCGCGATCATCGTTCTTCTGATCATCGCGCGGGTTGTTTATCGCCTCCTGCTCGGTCAGGGGATGACCGAGACGCTGATTGACAGCGATAACAAAGCCGCCGCCGTGTCGCTGGGCGGCTTTCTGCTCGGCGTGATTCAGGTGATCATTCCGATTTTGAGCGGGCCGAGCCATTCGTTCTGGGCCGATGTCAAAGGCGTTGCGGCTTACGGCATCGGCGGAATTATTGCGATGGCGATTGCGGGGTTGGCCTTCGAGCGGTACAGCCGATGGGCCGGCGCGCCGCTGCGCGAACAGATCGCCGCAGGGAATCTCTCAGCGGGGATCATTGATGGCGCGATCTTTTTCGCTTCGAGCCAGATTGTGGCCGGAGCGCTCAGCGGCGACGGCGGTTCGCTCGTTCCGACGATCGTTTTCTGGGCTGCGGGAGTTGTCGCGCTGATCGTCTTCACTCACATCTTCCGCTCGTTGACTTCCTACAACGACGCCGAATCGGTCAAATCGAACAACGTTGCGGCTGCGCTCGGCTGCGCCGGATTGATTATTGCAATCGGGATCATGGCCGGTTACGCGGTGGCGGGCAATTTCACCGGCTACACGCAAGGCTTACGCGATTTCGGACTGATGATGCTCGCGACAGTGGCGCTCTATCCCGTCCGTCAGATCATCGTGCAGATGCTGTTTCTGGGCGGAGGCTTCAGTTTCCGCAACGGCAGGCTCGATCACGAGATCGCCCAGGATCGCAACGTCGGCGCAGGGCTGCTCGAAGCCATCGGTTACATTGCCACCGCGCTCGTCGTCACCCGCATTTTCTAAACATCGGAGAGGGAAGATATGAACAAGACCAAAGCTGTCGCCACTCGTTTGTTTGTTTTGACCGTCCTATCGCTCTTCATTGCCGTCAACGCGCTGGCGCAAGGGGCTGCGCCGATTACGGCGAAGCTTGATGAATACCTGAGCGCCGCCGCCAGGCAAGGCTTCACCGGCTCCGCGCTGGTCGCGCGCGACGGCAAGGTGATCTTCAGCAAAGGCTACGGAATGGCGAATCGGGAATGGGATATCCCGAACACGCCGCAGACCAAATTCCGCCTCGGCTCGATCACCAAACAGTTCACAGCGGCGGCGATTATGCTTCTGCAGGAGCGCGGCAAATTGAGCGTGCAAGATCCGGTCTGCAAATACTTCGATAATTGCCCGAGCGCCTGGAGTGAGGTCACGATTCACCACCTCTTGACTCACACCGGCGGCGTTCCGAGTTATACGAGCGTTCCCGATTACGTTAAAAAAATGATGATGCCGGAGACCGTCACAAGCATGATCGAGCGATTCAAAGACAAGCCGCTCGAATTCAAACCGGGCGAGAAATGGAACTACAGCAATTCAGGCTATTTCCTGCTCGGTTACATCATCGAGAAGGTTTCAGGCGAATCTTACGAGAGCTTCCTGCAGAAAAATATCTTCGATCCGCTGAAGCTGAAAGACACCGGATACGACCATCACGAAACGATCTTGAAGAACCGCGCGACAGGCTATTCGCGCGGCAAAAACGGCGCGGTCAACTCGGCGTATCTGGATATGGGGCAGCCATACGCGGCAGGCTCGCTCTATTCGACAGTCGAGGATTTGTTCGCCTGGAACGAGGCGCTGTTTTCCGACAAGCTGCTTTCGGCCAGGTCGCGCGAGGCGATGACGACGGTGGTCAAGAATGATTACGGCTATGGCCTGGGCATATCCAAACAGTTCAACCGCAAGATGGTCAGCCACGGCGGCGGCATCAATGGTTTCAACACCATCCTGGCGCGGTTTCCCGAAGAGAAACTGACGGTCGTTGTCCTGCGCAACGCCGATTACGGCGCGCCAGGCCCCGGCAGGATCGGCAACGATTTGGCCGCGATTGTTCTGGGCGAAAAGTACGAGATTCCGCGCGAACGCGTGGCGATCAAGATTGATCCGAAAATCCTCGACGCCTACGTCGGCCAGTACGAACTCAATCCCAACTTCATCATCACGATGACCAGGGAAGGCGACAGTTTGATGGCTCAGCCGACGGGGCAGCCGAAATTCGAGTTGTTTCCCGAATCCGAGACCAGGTTCTTCATGAAAATCGCGGACGTGCAGTTTACTTTCGTCAAAGACGACAAAGGCGCGGTCACGCATCTGATCCTGCATCAGGGAGGCGAGCAGAAAGCGAAGAAGATCAATTGAACGCTGTGCGAAAACTCGGCCTGCCGGTTTTGGCTGCGCTCCTGCTGGTCATCAACTGCCAGCGCGCGCAGACCAAAGTCGCTCAGGCGCCCGACAAACCCATCTATGAAACCCGCGCCGTTCACGATCCCGACGGCATAGGCAAGTTTTACCTGGGCCGCGAGATCGCGCGCGTCATGGGTTATCAGGGCGCCGAATGGCTGGAACGTCCCGAACGCGCCGAAGAAGAAAGCCCGGATCAGGTGGTCGAGCAGATGAAGCTCAAGCCGGCGGATGTCGTCGCTGATGTCGGCGCGGGCACAGGATACTTTTCATTCCGCATCGCGCCGCGAGTCCCGCAGGGCAAAGTCTTCGCGGTTGACCTTCAACCGCAAATGCTCGCCATCATCGAAAAACGCAAGAAGCAGTTGAAGGCCGATAATGTCATCGCGCTGCGCAGCGCGGAGACGGACGCGAATCTGCCTGAAAATTCTGTTGACGTTGCTCTGATGGTTGATGTCTATCACGAGTTTTCGTTTCCGCGCGAGATGATGCTGAGCCTGGTCAAAGCCTTGAAACCCGGTGGGCGCGTGGTTCAGATCGAATACCGGGGCGAAGACCCCGGCGTGCCGATCAAACGGTTGCACAAGATGACCGTCGCGCAATGCCGCAAGGAGATGGCTGTCGTCGGATTGGTTTGGAAAGAGACGAAAGACTTTCTGCCGCAGCAACATTTCATCGTTTACGAAAAGCCTGTGAAACAGTGAGAGCAAACAGTGGATTTGATCTATCTTGACTATAACTGCTTTCAGCGCGGGTTTGATGATCCTGCGCAGGTGCGAATCCAGATGGAGGCATTGGCCTGTCAGGAAATCTTTTCGCGAGCGGAGGATGGAGTGTCAGTTGATATGGTCGTTCATGCATGAGGATGAAAACCTGCTCTGCCCCTTTCCTGACCGCAAGTACGAGATCGCTCGCCTCTCCGCTTTGTGTCAGACGCGAGTTGGGCCGGAGGACGAGATTCGGAACCTCGCGCGATCTTTCCAGCGCAAAGCCAAACTCTCTGCCAAAGATGCGATTCATCTTGCTTGCGCTGTTCACATAGGAGCGGCGTTTTTCCTGACCTGTGATGATCGGTTGATCAAGAGAGCCAAAAGGCTGAAACTAAGCATAGTCGTGATGAACCCTGTGGATTATGTCAGACGGGAGGAAGATGAAGATGATGGATCAAACTGAGATTTTGAATGATAACGAGATCAGAATCAGCGGGATCGAGGCGCTAAATAAAGCTCTCGGCCCTTCTGCCGCCTTGAGATTTCTTTCCTTGCTGCATCGTGAGGGAACTGATTACGTCGCTATCTCTCGTAGACTTTATGACGGACAGACCATTGATGAAATCTTCGAGAGAGCGAAGAAGAACTGGAATGAATGATAGGTTTTTATCGGATGTCAGATGAGGTAGTGAAGTATGATCAGGAGATTGAATCTCACCGCAAATGTCTGGCGCGAAGACGATATATTCATTGCGCAGCGCCTGGAGTTCGATGTGGCGAGTCAGGGATACACGATCGAGGAGGCTCTTGATAATCTTCGCGAAGCCATTCAACTCTACCTTGAGCCGCCTACCGCTACCGTGTTGTGACGAATGCTTTTCCCAACTACGGCGATTTTGCCCGAATGCTCTACGCCACCGGCGTTCTTTCCGATCCCTGGCTCGGCGGGAAGGAACGCTTTCGATTGCAGCCCGCCTTGCTCTCGCAATCGCAAGCCGAACAGTTGCGAACCGCAGCCGAACGCGTCGGCCTGATTTATCACGAACTGTCTGAAATTGTCCTTCGCCATCCCGAACTGCTCGATCAATTCTTCAATCTAACTCCCTGGCAGAAAGCGATGTGGCTGGCCGCGGAAGGCCGCTGGCACGGCATCGCGCGTGTTGATCTGTTTGCTTGCAGCGACGGACGGATTCGCTCCTGCGAGATGAATTCCGACACGCCGTCGGGCGAGGCCGAAGCCGTGCTGCTCAATCAACTGCTCCACCCTTTTCATTCAAACACGATTGATCCGAACGTGGGGTTCGACGAGCGGTTCTGGCAAATGCTCGTCGCCTCGCATCGCGCGCGAACCGGTCAGGAGGCCGAGCCGGAGAGCATCGCTATCATCTACCCCACCGATCTTCCTGAAGATTTGAGCATGATTGCGATCTACAAACGGTGGCTGGAAGCTCGCGGGCGCCGGGTCACGCTCGGCTCGCCGTTCAACCTCGGCGTTGATGGGCGCGGGCGGGTGACGGTTTTGGGCGAAGCCGTTGATCTGATCGTCCGTCATTACAAGACCGATTGGTGGGGCGAGCGCGAAACCATCTGGACGAATCAGGCGCCGTTCGCCGATCCAGACCCGCTCTCGCGCGAGTTGACGCTGCTGCTCGAAGCCGAGAACGAAAGTCGCGTGACCGTCGTCAACCCGTTCGGCTCGGTCGTCACACAGAACAAATTCGCAATGGCGTTGATGTGGGAGCGGCGCGAATTGTTTTCAGAACAGGCTCAAGCGTGGATCGCCGAGTACATTCCTGAAACGCGCAGGCTGGCGACGATGAATCACGAAGAGTTGAACCGCGACGAGTGGGTGTTGAAATCGGACTATGGCTGCGAAGGCGATTCGGTTTTGTGTGGGCCGTTCATCAAACCACCTGATTGGCAGTTGGCCCTGGCTACGGCGATCCCGGAGCATTGGATCGCGCAGCGTTTTTTTGAAGTCGCGCCGGTTGACGATGGCCAGAGCGCGGGAGCGGCGTTGCCGAATTACGGTGTGTATTTGATTGGCGGGCGCGCCGCCGGTTTCTACACACGGCTTTCGCAAAAGGCGACAAATTACACTTCAGTGACCGCGCCGACTTTCATCAGCCGGTGAACAGTGCCGCGCGTAAGCAAGCGGCTACAAACAATCGCTTGCTTACGCGCGCGGCGCTGTCAGCTCAATCGCGGTTGCGGAAGACGAAGCCGGTCGAGACTCGCACGTTGTGCTGTGTGTCTGAACTGCTGAGCGTCTGGCCGTTGATCTTGATGTTCGGATCGCCGAAGCGCGTGAGCAGGTATTCCGCCTGAGCGGCTCTCCACGAGATTCGATCCGTCAGTTTGATGTCAACGCCGCCACCCGCCGCCGCAGCGAATGCGGTGCGGTCATCAGCAATCTTCTGGCCATTCAGCGTCAACGATTGATCAAGGAATCCCACGCCAGCGAGCGCGCGGACGAAGAACGTCGTGTGATCTCCGCGCCAGGCCAACTGCGGGCCGGCAAGCAGCGTGTGAATGTTCGTCCGAACGCCGAAAGTCGCGTTCAGCGTTCCCGGCACTATGATCGTGTTGTCAACGCTCCCGTAATGGCCGCTGAAATCTATGACGATCCCCAGCCACTTCGCCGGGTTGTAATTGGCCGAGATGATGAATCCGTTCAGGTTCGCTCCGTGCCGTCTGGTTGTAGTGACCTGATTGCCAGCCACCAGGTCTACTTCTTCAGAATCGGTGCGCAGATAGGAATAACCGCCGAAGAGTTCGGCCTTCGGATATTCCTGAGCGATGGCGACAGAGGAGAGGATGAGGAGAAAGATAAAAGTCAAAGCTGATTTCACTGGACGAGTCCTTTCCTTGGGGCAAGCAAGATGGAGAATTGTGATTTGGGATTCGGAGCGCAACTTCCGGAGACGTTTCTGACGGGGCCCACCGCCGAAAGCGGGCGAAATATAGCACGGGTCTTTCGATTTCACTACGAGGATGTTCGATATTTCATATGTAATATTTGATATGAGATATGAAATATGGCCGGCGATTGCGCCTCAGTAATTTCGGCGCCCGCCTGGCTCATCATTCAAACCGCAGCCTCACCCCGCCCCTCAGCATTCGCGGCATCCCCAGAGTTTCAAGCGGCGTGCGCCCGACAGCGTATCTTTCGTCAAGCGCGTTTTGCACGGCGAAGAACGCCTCGACGTAGCGACCGAGCGGGCGCGCGACCATCAGGTCAATCACCGCGAAGCCGCCCAACGGCAAACGGTTTTGATCGTCATCGAACTGTTTGCCCGACGCGCGGAACTGCATCGCGGCGGTGATGTGTCGCGGATTTGAATAGACGGTTTGCAGCGTGAATTGATTGCGCGGAACTTGAGGAATCCACAACCCTTCAAGCCGAGCGTCCTGCGGCGCGCGGCGCACTGTGGCGTCGGCGAAAAGATAGCCCGCCGAGATTCGCCAATAGCTTGAGATGTTGAAATCGGCTTCGGCCTCGACGCCGCGCGAGCGCGTCCGGCCCAGGTTGCGTCGCTCACGCGTGGTCAATGTCGGCGTGACCGAGAGCGTGAAGTTTGAAACCGGGTTGATGATCTCAGTCCAGTATCCGGTCAGCCGCGCGCTCACTCGATTTGCCGGAGTCCAGTTCACCCCGGTTTCGCCGCCGGTCAATCGTTCGGCGACCAGTTTTTCATTGGCGTTCGTTTGCGTGTTGCCGACGCGGAATCCGCGATACAACTCGTTGAGCGTCGGCGCTCGAAAAGCCCGATAAGCCGAAGCCCGCAGCGAAATTCCTTCGGTCGGTCTGAAGATCAACGACAGTCGCGGACTGAACGCGTCAAGCGAGCGGGCAGGGAAGAAGCGCGGCGTGACGGCGCCGGTCGTCAAATTGCGCGACACCGAAGCCGCCGACGAATCGCGCCAGTTGTCGTAGCGCGCGTTCACGCTGAGCTGCCATCGCGGCGAGACGCTGACCAGGTCTTGAATGAAAAAACCGGCGCGGCGCTGCCGCCCGCCGGAACTGACGAACGTCGTCGCGCGATTGTTGGCAATCGCGGTTTCGGCGCTCACGCCGCGCACGCCGCGCACATCAACTCCGGCGACCAGCAAATGCTTTTCAAAACTCATTCGCGACCAGTTGAAAGAAACGCCTACATCGCGCGACGGCACAAATTGCAAACGATTCAACGCCTCTGAATTCCGATTGGCTGCGACGGCTGAAAAAGTCTGGTGATAGCGTTGCTGATTGGCGAACAACGTCAAATTCCAATCGCTTCCATCGGCGGTTCTGAAGCGACCGCCGGCGGCCAGCGATTCCAACGCCGTATCGTTCGTTTGGACTTTGGTTCCGTTGCGCCTGTCTTCGTCGAACAACGAGCCGCGAACGAAGACGGCGTTGGTCGCGTTCCATTCGTTAGTCAATCGCAAAGTGAGCGCGCGATGTTTCGACGCCGCCAGGTCATCAGCCGCGCCACGGATTTCGGGAGCGATGATGAAATAACCGTCAGTGCGGAACGCTTCGCCCGCGACCGAGGCCGAAAAACTCTTCCACTTGTCGCCAGCGAAAAACGTAACGTCAGCGGCGCCGCGATTGCCGTAACCCGCCTCGGCGTTGATCACGCGATGCGACGGCGGGCGCGAGATCACGTTGATCACGCCACTCAGCGCGTCGGAGCCGTAGAGGTCGGACGAACCGCCGCGAACCAGTTCGACGCGATCAACCGCCGCACGTGGCACACGATCCCAGTAAACCCATCCGCCGAACGCGTCGTTGAGCGGAACGCCATCGCTCAACACCAGCGTGCGACTCGCGCCGCTCGCGCCCGCGCCTCGCAAACTGACGCCCTGCGTGGTCGGATTGGCGACAACGCTGCTCGAACGCCGGAAGATGCTGAAGCCTGGAATCTGGCGGAGCAGATCGTCGAAAGTCTGCGCGGCGGCGTTGCTCACGTCTTTCGCGTCAAGCACCGAAACGCTCGCCGGAGCTACGGCCAGTCGCAGTTCGGTTCGCGCCGGGGTGACGGTGACGGTTTCGCTGACCGCCGCCGGTTCGAGCGTGATGCTGATTTGCGATGGCTGATCGCCGAGCTTCACACGTTTGATAAAACCGTTGAATCCATCCGCCGATACGCGCAATTCGTAATCACCCGGCGCCGTCGAGATTGCAAATCGTCCATCGCCGCCGGTCTTGGCCGCGATCATTGCCGCGTTAGCCGCCGTCAGGACGACGCTTGCGCCGCTGACCGCATCGCCGCGACTGTCGGTGACGCGGCCTGTGATTGTCGAACCGCCTCCGCTTTGCGCGTTACCGCCGATGACGGCGGCGAATAGAAACAGCAGAGACAGCGTGAAATTGATTGTGCGGTTCCTCAATTGCTTCTTCATCAATTTTGATTCAATGGGGATGCGTGTGCGGCTTCCCTTTGTCGGTTGAGTCGGGTTTGACTGGTTTGGTCTTGAAATCGAAGCGCAGAAATTCAATCGGCGCGCCGCCCGAATTATCAAGCGTCTCCTGCCGGCCGGCGTCGAGCCATCGCGCCCGCCCCATTTCAAGATTGACCTGCGCGGCCTTAATTTTCTTTCCGGAGATTCTGAATTTTGCCGGAGAGAGCGCGACGAGCAAAGCCGGTTCGGACGCGTTCGTCAAAACATCCATTTTTTTATTCGGCGCAATGACCAGCCGCGTCACGCGAATCTGCTCGTTTTCAAACTGCGTCTTCTGGAAATTCTCTCCGACTGGATAATCCTCACGGTAGAACTTGCCGCGAAGCGATTTGTCGTTGACCGGCTCGGTCTTGAATTCGATGCGAAGGAAATCGCTCGGCGTGTCGTTGGGATTTTCGACCTCGTGAACTTCCTTCACTGCTTTGTAAAGACGGAAACCGCCGGCTTTGGTTTCAGGTCTGGTGGCCGCGCCGTATGAAGCGTTGATGTGTTTGAAAATCACCGGGCCGCCGTCATTCAGATAGACGTAAGCCGCGCCGGTCTGCGTGTGATCGTGCGCCGCGACTTTTTCGCGCGGGCCGTAATGAACGCGGACGACTTTCACCCAGTCGTTTTCCAGTTCGAGTTTGTAATTTTGCGGCGCGACCAGCAACGGGTCCTGCGCGAAGACGCCAGCCGCCAACAGGCAAACTAGAGTCGCTGAATACAAAAAACGATACATTCTTTTTTCTCCTTTGGATTTTCGGTTTCCGCGAGCGCAGTCGCTCGCCAACCGTGAAGACGAATGAATCGCAAAAAGGATGCAAGGCGGGAGAAAAAAATCAGCACGGCTTGTCGCTGCAATTTGAAGTGTAAGAGATGGGCTTGCCGCGGCTGTCGAATTCAAACCGGCAGCACGCCAGCATCAACTCTTTGAACCTGGCCCTGCCGCGCTGGACGCGTGATTTCGCGCCCGGCAGCGATAGATCGAGCCGTTCGGCGACTTCCTTCAGCGGCAAACCTTCAAATTCGGCCATCAGCAAAGCGTCGCGGTAACGCTCCGGCAGATGTTCGACCATCGGGCGCAGACAACATTCCAATTCGCGCCAGATTTCGTCGCCGTCTCCAGGCTCCCCGACGATGTCGTCTGGCAACGGCTCGTGCGGCTTGTTGACGCGGTGATAGTCAATGATTGTGTTTTGCGCGATGCGGTAGACCCAGCTTCGGATGCGCTCCTCGTCCGAGAGCGTGCCGAGCCGGGAATGGATTTTGACGAAGACGTCTTGCAGCAGGTCTTCCGCCGTGTGGCCATCGCCGACGCGGCGGCGAATGAAGCTCAAAAGGCTGTTGTGATAATCAAGCCAAATCTGTTCGGATGATGTCATGCGATTTGCCCTCTGTTGATCAGCGACGCCGCGTTATGTTGTAACGGCTCCGCTTCACTTGCAAGCCTGAAAGACCTCGGCCAGCTTCGTCGCCGCTGGGCAGTAATTCCTGTTCACATAGGTTTCGCGCGAAAGGAGAAGGTTAAGAAGCGTCATTGAGTCGCGCGCAGAATCGGATACGGATTGATGTTATTGCCCTGCCACAATTTTTTCGGGTCGGTGATGATCCAAATCGAAAAGTGCAAATGGTAATTGCCCGCGCCCGCGTTGCCCGTGTCGCCGACATATCCGATGACATCGCCCTGTCGAACGCTCCGGCCAGCGGCTAATTCGTCGGCGTAGCGGTCAAGATGCGCGTAATAATAGATTAGCCTCTTATCGGCGCTCAATTGATAGATCGTATTGCCGCCGCGTTTGTTGCGAACGACTCTGACGATTTCGCCATCGGCTGCGGCCAGAACCGGCGTCCCCTTCGGAGCCATGATGTCAATGGCGTGATGCGCGCGGCCCCCCGAACGCGACTTGTTGAAGGTATCAAGCAAATCGTCGGGGCGCACGCCTTCGACTGGAATAATCAATTTGATCGAATTGATTGAATCGCCGTCCGGCAATAGGGGCGGCGGATCATCCGAAGGTTCAGCTTGAGCCGGAGTCTCGCGCGGAACCACAGGAGTGGTGGCGATGCGCCTGATTATCCCGCACGCGGGCGCCGCCACCAGAGAGATGAGCAAAAATACGATCAGCCAGGCGCGCCGAAGCCCTGCCATTGTCAAGTTCATAAATTTGCCAAACGCGCGAGCGCGCGGCCAGTTTTTTATTCCGGGGAGAGATTAATCGAGGAGTGAAATGCGCTAAAAGGGAGTGTGAAATCGCAGCCCGTTTACCGATGTCCAATATCCACAATCAGCCGGGGGAACGCAAGCGGGCGTTGAGGGATGCGCGTGACGAATAAATTCGTCACTACGTGGGTTGCTTTCATTACTTCCATTCACCCTGCAAGACGAACGCCGCCCAGAAATACGGCGATTGCCATTGCTGTTGTCGCCACATCTCGACTTGCGCCGAACGCAGCGCCGCCGCCGGCCGTTGGCCCTCTTTCAACATCTTCCGGTAGAACTTCGCCATCAATTCCGATGTGGCTTTGTCGTTGACGTTCCACAAACTGACGACCACCCGCGCGGCCCCGGCGTACATAAAACCGCGCGTCAATCCGACCAGCCCTTCGCCTTTGATCTCTTTGCCGAGGCCCGTCTGGCAGGCGCTCAGCACGACCAGATCGGCGGGCAGCTTCAAGTTGTAGATTTCGTGCGCGCGCAGAAAACCGTCCTGCGGTCTGCCTTGCTCATCAACGAGCGACAGAACCAGCGCTGAAAGGCCCGGGCGTTCGCTGTCGAGCAATCCGTGCGTGGCGAAATGCAGGTAGCGGTATTGACCGAGCGCGCCGCTCGTGACCGTCGCGCGGTTGGCTTTGAAATCCAGCGCTTTCAGATTCGCTCTGGCCGGAGCGACGGCCAGGATGCGGTCGGCTTCCTGTCGCGTGTAGGGCAATCGCGGGATCGTGAATCTGCCGGAAGTCGCCGATGCTTCCGATTCGGCCAGATGCTCGATGATGCGCGTGTCGGCAGTCGTTTCGGTTTGCGCCGCCGCTTTGTCTTCGATTTTGATCGTCCTGGTTTTGAATCGCTCGTCGTCGCGTGCGAAGACCGGGTCGGCGATCACGGCCAACGCTTTCGGCGCGGGCTTGCGTCCAGCCAGTTCATTTCGCATCACTGCCAGCGTCGAAGCCGACGGCAGCGTGATGATCTCGTGCCCGGCGACCAGCGGCGCGTAGGATTGCGGATTGCGGATTGCGGATTGCGGATTCTCCTTATCTCCGTCTCTCCATCCCTCCGGTTCGGCCAGCATTGCGAACGGCACGTACTGCAACGCCCCGTCGGCGACGATCAGCAGGCGTTTGTCGCCGAGTTGCGCGGCGGCGGGCGCAATCACCATCCGGCTCAATTGCCGGACGGCTTCGGGCAATTCGGCGTCGGCCTTCGCTATGCGTTCGATTTTTTGCTGCGGGGTTTCAGTGCGGATGCGGACGCTGCGCGCGTTCAGCAGTTCGGTGACTTGCCGGGCGGCTTTGTTGATCTGATCGCGGGCGGGCAATTCGTAACTCGCGACCGACGTGTTCGTCACCGCCCACAGGTAACTGCGCTCGTCGCCGAGCGAGTATTCGAGCAGCAGCGTGTCGTCGTCCAACACCTGTCGCTGAATCTCTTTCACGTCGAGCGGTTCGGGAATCGTGATTGCGGCGTAGTGCGGATTGTCTTTGCGGATGGCGGCCTCGATCTGCTGGTACTCGCTTTCGAGCAGAATGATCTCTTTCTTCAACTCTTCGGCCTGGGCGGGCGTGTTGCGCTGCAACAGGCGCGAGGCTTTGGCGTTGATCTGCCGTCGCGTTTCCTGCTCGCGTTTGAGCAGCGCCGGGTCGGCGCCTTCGCGGATGTCCACGCTGGCTTCGGCCAGCATTTCGAGCAAGCTGCGCGCCCGCGCACGCTCGCTGACCTGCAGCGCAGCCGCGTCGTGACCGGCTGACGTGTCGCGGGCGTTCATCCGCATCAGCAAATCAATGTGGAACTGGTAAGCGTCCTGCCGCGACGACAGGTAACTGGCCCGCAACTGCTCGCTGGTGACGCGGGCGCGGATTTGCTCGAAGAGCGAAATGGCTGCTTCGATCTGTTTGAGAGCTTCGTCCGGATTGCCCCGGTCGCGTTCGGCGCGGGCAATGCCCTGCAACATACTGGCCTCTCCCTGCCGGTCTCCGATGGCCCGGAAGATCGCCAGCGCCTGCGCGTGATGTTCGATGGCCTTCTCTGGCTGGCCGAGCGCGGTGTAAACCTGCCCGATGGCGCCGAGCGCAATCGCTTCGAACCTGCGGTCTTCAGTCGCCCTGAGGAGCAGGAGTGATTGTTGAAGTTGTTCCAGCGCCTTCGCGTGTTCACCGAGCAAGGAGTGGGTCCTGCCGATGTAACATAGCGTGGTTCCCTCGCCGCGACGGTCCCCTACGGAGCGGTAAATGATCAATGCCTGATTGTAAGATTCCAGCGCCTTTCGTGTTTCACCTGACAGAGCGTAGGCGAAACCGATATTGTTCAGCGTATCGGCCTCGTCGCCTTTGTTCCCGGCGGCCCGCCAGAATTTTATCGCCTGTTGATAAAATTCCAGCGCCTTCTCAAATTCATTCAGTCTCGTGTGAGCTACGCCGATGTTATGAATGGCGATGGCTTCTCTGCGTTTGTCCCCGACGGCGCGAAAAAGCGGAAGGGCCCGGCTGTAATACTCCAGCGCCTTCTGCATGTCGGCGCGATCCATGTGTATTTTGCCGATGTTGTTGAGCAGGATTGCCTCGAGGGATTTGTTCCCCCGGCTTTTGACCGACGAGAGCGCCAGTTCGTAATAATCCAGCGATTCGCGCGAATTGCCCAAAACATCGTTTACCCCGCCGAGATTGTTGAGCGTCGCCGCCTCTCTTAATTTGTCGCCCAGAGAGCGCCAGATCGGGAGAGCCTTGCCGAGGTATTCAAGAGACACGCGGAACTCGCTCAGTTCGGCGTAAACCAGACCGATTGTGTTGAGCGTAAGAGCTTGCTGGTAGCTGTCCCCGGCGGTCTGAAAGAATCTCAGCGCCTGCTGGTATTTCTCAAGCGCCGCTCGCCGGGAAATGGCCGTGCGCTGCGACCGCAGTTTCTGCGCCTCCTCAAAACTCCTTTCCGCCGCCACGTGGTCTTTGTCGTCCGGCGTGGCGCCGCGCAGCGCAACGACTTTCAGCTCGTAACGTCCCGCGCCCGCTTGTTTGTTGGGCGCGCTCACCGTCAACCGGTAATCGCCCGGCGTTTCCGCTATCGCCACCACAGGCTCCGGGCCGTAATCGCCGTTTGGCCTGTCCGTTCTGGCGATCTGTTTTCCGTCGGGCGCAAACAGCGTGACGACCACGTCAATTCCTCTTTGATCAACAACCACGTGCAGGAACTGTCCCGCGAGCAGGCTGATTTGAAAATCGTGCGTTTCGCCTCCCTTCAATTCCCGCTCGATGACGGCGTCCGGCTTCAGCATGGTGGCGTCCTTCTGAAAAAGTGAGGAGGCCGGCAACGCGCCGGACGCCAGCGCCAGCCACAGAACGCATTGAAGAGGTAATCCGCTTTTTCGTAAGTGATGAGCGATTTGATAAGACATAACGCGTCTCCGCTTGTGGCCATCAGGAAGAGATGGACTCGGCGCAGCGGTTTTACCGTTACTGAAATGGTGAGCAAACAAGGTGGGACAATTTGGCAAATTGTCTCACCTTGATTTCGAGCCTACCTTTTTTTCGCTGACTTCGCGCCTTTGGCCGGTTTGGCCTTTTTGGCCGGTTTGGTTTTCTTCACAGCTTTTTTGGCCGGTTTGGTTTTCTTCGCCGCTGACGCCTTTTTGGCTGGCGCCGCTTTTTTCACCGACTTCGACTTCCCGGCCGGTTTGGTCTTCTTCCTGGTTGGGCCGGTTTTTTTTGGTGGTCTGCCTTCACCCGAATCACCTTTCGCCGTCCAGCTATCCTCTTCAGCTCCGGGGCCGATGGATATTACTCCCGAAAATTGCCTCGGCGGGCCGGCGCTGAACGTTCCGCCGGCGAACGGGCTGGGCAGTGTGTGCGGCGCCGCGAAATTGAACGACAGGACGTTGTTGTTCCAACTGCAAAGGTTGGCCGGGATGTTCCGGGTTCTCCCGGTGCTGTTCAATCTGACCGAGCCGCCGTTAAGGTTGCCGTTGGCGTCCACGGTCAGAGTCAGCGTCCCGTTGAAACGGGAGCCGAGGCCGGTGACTGCCAAAGTGTAGGTTCCTGGGTAAGGAAAGGGCATATCGTCCTCCATAATGTTGGTTGTTGTAATTTCCGAATGCTTACTCCAGCTACTCTACCGAATTCTTGCGGCAGATCGCCTCAATCAATGCGGCGATCTTACTTCACTTCCGCCGTCTGCGTCGCTTTCTTCTCAATCGTCCTGATGTCGTTGTGGTGCAGGATGGTATTGAAGAGCATTGCGAACTCGCCGTGATTCTGCCATCGGTAACACGGGTTGGTCGCAAACAGGATCACGCGTCCCTTGCCCGCCGGAACGTCAACGATGGCCGGGCGATTGCGAATCTCGTTCGGATTGCGCATCAATCCGCTCATCACGGATTTTTCGCCGCCGGGGAAGCGCATCAGGATTTGTTGCTCGCGGTCGCGTTCGGGCACGTTCAGCAGCGGGCCGTTGGCGTATCGCACCGGAAGAGTTTTCTTTGTATAGCCGTAAAAGATCGGATGCTGGGGTTGCAGAATCTCGGCCTCGACAATCGGGCCGGGCGCGTAGAACTGCGCTGACGTGCGGCCCGCGTCAATCTTTCGCGTCAATCCGAATTCCGGCGGGAAGAAACTTGCCGCGCCGAGCGTGACTAGCAAGCCGCCCGCGTTGACGAACTTCTCGAATTCGAGCGCGCCCTGCAATCCCATCCCGCCCGTGATGTCTTCCGATTCGCCGTAAACGCCGTGCGATTTGAATTGATCGCTTTTGGTGTAAGCCAGCGGCTTGCGCGCAGGCTCGCGGTCGAAGACCAGTCGTTTGCCGCTGCCGCTCTGATTCGGGATGAGGATCATGTCGTAAGCGTCGCGCAGCGCGCCCTGTTTGACGCGCTCTTTGTAAATCAGATCGTATTTGACCTCGAATTTATCGAGCGCGTGACGCACCCAGCCGACTTCTTGAGTGTTGCCCCACGTCGAGTAAACAGCCAGTCGCGGCAGGTCAACTTCGTGCATCGGCGCGTTGGGCGTTGAAGACAGCGCAATCGCGTTCAAGCCAAGCGATTCGACGGCGGCCTTCACCTTGTTGTGCGCGTCGGGTTGATTGGCCGCGATGATGAACGAGCCAGCGGGAATCTCAGCGTCGCCGGATTTGAACGCCTGCTCGTTCGCCTGAACTTTCAGGTCTTTCAATCTGAACCGCAGCGTGATCAGGTTGTTCGATCCGTGATTGATGATGGCGTAAGCGGCGGCGGCCTCACCGCTTTTCATTTCGCCTTTGATTTCGAGCTTGCCAACTGTGGCGACCGGCGCGTCGAGGATCGCCTTGTCGGCGATCTCTTTCACTTCGGTCCCGATCATCAAACCCATCGTCCAGCCGGTGTCGTCGTAAGTTCGCAGGTTCGGATCGGGGAAATTTTGTTTTTCGAGCAGAATCTTCGCCAAACGGCCGTAAGGCTGATCGCGTTTGATGACGAACGATCCAGCGGGGAACGCGCCTTCTTTCAGCTTGATTTCGCCGGTCGCCTTGCCTACTTCGATGCCTTGCAATCGCAGCAAATTGACGAGCGTTGCGACGCGCGTCATATCAGCTTGCGGCGTGATGATGAAACCGTAAGGCGCGTTGGTCTTGCCGTCTTCAACCGAGTTGCGCGATTTCTTGTAGAAGTTTTCGATGACGACTTTCGGGAATTGCGAAGTCAACTGCAACGCAGACAGCACGCCCGTCTGCATATAGTTCGTGTTGTTGCGCATTGACCATTCGACTTCTTTGTACGGCGGCGACGGGCGATACCATTCGCGCGAAGTCTGGCCGGCGCCTTCGGGCGGAGCGACTTTGCGTTTCATCGTGTTCGCGCCGCCGTTGCCGAAGGTCTCGTACATTCGGATCATCCCGTTGTGGTTCGACGACATGAAAGCCAGATAGCCGGGCGACCACATATCAACGAAGCCGTGCGTCCACACGCCGGGCATCCCGTATTTGATCATCTGCGACATCTCGAAATTGGCGAACCACGGCAATTCGCCGTAAAGGATCGGATCGAGCGCGGGCTGTTGCGGCGCCTGCCCGCTGAAGGTGTACATAAACGGCACCGATTCGTGCAGGTCGTGCATGATCGGCGGATGCCATTGCAGATACCATTCGAGCAGGTTGCGCATCGTCACCTGCGAATAATTTATGTCGCGGTTGTTGTCGTGAAAGATGTATTTGCCCCAGTACGGCGGGCCTCCCATCGAATCCTGCTCGCCCGTCTCGTCAATCTTGTAGCGGTAATACCAGTCAACGTATCGGTCGCGTCCGTCGGGTTCGACCACGGGCGTGATGGTGACGATGACGTTGTCGCGGATGGCGTTGATGATCGGCGCATCTTCGACCGCCAGACGATAGGCCAGTTCCATCAACATCTCAGGCGGCCCGGTTTCGGCGCTGTGCAGTCCGCCCGACAGATGATAGATCGGCTTGGCCTTGGCGATGATCTCCTGCGCCTGAGCTTCAGTGATGCGGCGCGGATCGGCGAGTTGCGCGAGGTAGCCGCGATACATCTCGATGTTTTTGATCGTGTCTTCATTGGCGACGATGACGATCAAACACTCGCGCCCTTCGTCTGTCTGGCCGATGTTGATCACTTTGACGCGCGGCGATTTGGCCGCAAGCTCGCGGTAATACTTATAAATTTCCGTCGTGCGCGTCAGCTTCTTCGGCGTTCCGATGTGATAACCGAGAACGTCTTTCGGCGAAGGCACGCCGGCGACTTTCGGCAAGTGATCAACCAGCGGGCTGATGAATTCGGGCCGCGTCGTCCATTCCTTGACGGACTTGGCGAAGTCTTCGTCCATCTGCTGTTTTTGCTGAGCGAAGACGGACGAAGTTACCGCCAGAATCAAAATACAAATCGGCGACAGACGATGGCGAAAGGAGGGAGAAAGGCGCATCGTGAAAGCTCCTTGTTGTGTGTAAATCGTTTGAAGAAGAGAATCCGATTGATTCGGCGCGGATTATATGGATGGCGCCGCCATTCGGCAAATTAATGAGCCGAATGAGCGGGCGTGACAGGTTGGGAAATCGAATCTCAGAATGGGAAAATGGGGCGGGCGATGGGCGATATGCGATATTTCATATGAAATATCGCATATCGCATATGGCCCATGGCGTCTTCTTATTTTGCGAGCAACGGCTCAAGCTCCCGCCACACGTTCTCGGTCATGATCTTTTCGCCTTCAGCGTTCGGGTGAATGCCGTCTGGCTGGTTGTATTCGGCGCGTCCGCCCACGCCTTCAAGCACGAACGGAATAAAAGCGAGTTTGTATTTTTTCGCCAGGTCGCGATAAGCCTGCCGGAATTCGCGCGTGTATTCATCACCCAGATTCGGCGGAGCTTCCATTCCCGCCAGAATCACCGTGACGCCGCGCGCCTGGGCGCGTTCGATGATCTCGGCCAGATTCTTTTTCATCTCGGCCACCGGCAAGCCGCGCAAACCGTCATTGGCGCCAAGCTCCAGAATCAAAATCTTCACGTCGCCGTCATTGAGCGACCAGTCAATGCGCCGGACTCCGCCCGATGAAGTGTCGCCCGACACGCCGGCGTTGACCACGCTGTAACGATAGCCTTTTTCGTCCAGCTTGTTTTGCAGCAGCGCAGTGAAAGATTGATCTTCGGGCAGCCCGTAACCGGCGGTCAGACTATCGCCGAATGCGACGATGACGGGCGCCGCTTCCGGTTTTGACTGGATTTTAGCTGGCGCAAGAGACGAACCGGAACCCGCCAGCTTCACAGCCGGATCGTTCGGCGCAGCCGATTTCTGGCAGGCGGCGGAAAGAGACAACAACAGCGCGCATACAAACAATGCAAAACTGAATATATTTTCTTTTTTATTTACCATCCCTGAGCTTCTCCTGATCTTTACGCAGTGAGACGTAATTAAGTCAAAAACTTTCCGGCTTTTCGCCGAAAGTGTCGGTACGCCAGCGAACAATGATTTAAAATAGCGCCGCGTTAGAGGCGTACTGACCTTGACGCATCCCTCGTCTGATGAAATCAAATTCGACCCAAAGATAGCATGATTCAACTCTCAAATGTCTCCAAAGTTGTCACCAGCGGATTGGAACAACTGACCATCCTGCATTCGCTCGATTTAAGCATCCCGCGCGGACAATTCGTTTCGGTCATCGGCCCTTCGGGCAGTGGCAAATCAACACTGTTGGGGCTGATTGCCGGACTCGACGCGCCGACTTCGGGCAGCGTCAGCCTGGCCGGCCACGACATCACGAAGATGGGCGAAGACGAATTGGCCGAACTGCGCGGACGGCTGGTCGGATTCATCTTTCAATCTTTTCATCTGATCCCGTCGCTCACGGCTTATGAAAACATTCTCGTGCCGATGGAGATTATGGGCGTCTCCAAAGCCGGCGAACGCGCGCAGGTTCTGCTCGACGAAGTCGGACTGCGCGAGCGCGGGCATCATTACCCGTCGCAGCTTTCGGGCGGCGAACAGCAGCGCGTAGCCATCGCTCGCGCTTTCGCCAACGAGCCGGAAATATTGCTGGCCGACGAACCGACCGGCAATCTCGATACGAATAACGGCGCGCACATCTTCGACCTGCTGATCAATCTCAATCGCGTTTACAACACGACGCTGCTGCTGGTCACGCACGATCACAATCTGGCGAACAAGGCCGACCGCAAGATTTCGCTCAGTGGCGGCAGGATTGTGGAAGACAGGGAGATGGGGAGTAGGGAGCAGGGAGTGGGGAATAGGGAATGGGGAGTAGGGAATGGGGGATCTGGAGTCGAGGAATTAACTTCCTTATCCCCCACTCCCCACTCCCCACTCCCCACTCCCAACTCCCAACTCCCAACTCCCCACCTCATTGAGGAGGCGAGATGAAGTTCGTGATCAAACTCGCCTGGCGCGAGATGCGCGCGTCGTGGCGCCGCTTGTTGTTCTTTTTCATCTGCATCGCCATCGGCGTGGGTTCGATTGTCGCGCTGCGGTCTCTGGTGCAGAACGTCAAGGCGGCTATCGGGCGCGAGTCGCGCTCCCTGCTCACCGCCGACGTGCAGGCTTCGTCCGGCTCGCCGTGGAACGCGGAGATAAAGGCCACGTTCGAACGCTACTACAAATCGCCGCTGGTCGAAGCCCACACCGAAACGCTCGAAACAGCGACGATGCTGCGTTCCTTGAGCGACACGAACACGCCGCCCAAGATGGTCGAGTTGAAAGCCGTGCAACCTCAATTTCCGTTTTACGGCGAGATGGTTCTGGCCGATGGCCTGAAGTATTCGCACGACCTGTTGAAAAATCGCGGCGCGCTGGTCAAACAGAACTTGATGACTTCGCTCAATCTGAAGATCGGAGATCAGATCAGGATCGGCGAAGCCGATTTCACCGTTCGCGGCGTGGTCGAAAGCGAGCCGGGCAGCGGGATGAACGCTTTCAGCTTCGGCCCGCGCGTGTTTGTTGATTACGACGACGCCATCGCCGCCGGAGTGAACAAGCTGGGCAGCCGCGCCCGTTACCGCGCGCTCTTCAAAACGCGCGAAGGCGGGATGGAGCCGCTGATGGCCGGGTTGCAGCGCGACCTGAGAAAACAGCCGCACGTGTCGGTGCGCTCGTTTCGTTACTCACAGGATCGGATGAGCGAGTCGCTGACGCAGGTTGAAGATTATCTGAGCCTGATCGGCCTGATCATTCTGGTTCTGGGCGGCATCGGGATTTCCAGCGTCACGCGCGTTTTCGTCGAGCAGAAGATGAAGACGATTGCGATTTTGAAATGCCTGGGCGGAAAAAACGCCCGCGTGCTCGGCGCGTACCTGGCGCAGATTCTCACGCTCGGTTTATTGGGCAGCCTGATGGGGCTTGTGTTTGCGAAGGTCGTGACGACGCTGCTGCCGAAACTCTTCGCAAGCAGCATTCCGTTCAACGTCGAGTTCGGGTTGACGTGGCAAGCCGCATTGCAGGGGCTCGGCGTTGGATTGCTGATCTCGCTGTTGTTTTCGCTCGTGCCGCTGCTTGAAATCCGGCGGATAAAACCGATTCTGGTTTTGAGAAGCCTGACGGCGACCGGCAAAAGAAGATTCGATTGGGTGAGGTTGTTTGCGAGCCTGCTTGTGGTTCTTGGTTTGATCGCGCTGGCAAGCTGGCAGGCGGGGTCGTTCAGAATCGGCGTCATCTTTCTGGGCGCGTTGACCGCGATGACCATCGCGCTGAATCTGGCGGCGGCTGTCTTGATGAAGTTCGTGCGCGGTTTCAAACGTGTTCCATCGTTCAGAGTGCGGCAGGGCATCAACAGCCTTTATCGTCCCGGCAATCAAACGCGGACGATTCTGATCGCCGTCGGGCTGGGAGTCTTTTTCGTCGTGGCCGTGCGTTCGTTGCAGCTAAACCTGCGGCAGGAATTCGCGATTGATATGATCGCGCTGCGAGCCGATATGTACCTGATCGAAATTCAACCGGATCAGCGCGGCGGCGTTGAAGAGATCGCCGCGAAATACCTGGGCGCGAAGCCGCAACTCATCCCGACCATCTCCGCCCGCATCGCCAAAATCAGTAGCGGCGAGGCCAGGCTGGACAACGTCAGGCCGAACGAAAATCGTGGACAGGGCGGCCAAGTAGGATTGATGGGGCGCGAATACATCGTGACTTATCGAAACAACATCGAGGATTCCGAGAAGGTCACGGCGGGCAAGTTCTGGGATTCGGCCTTGCCGCCCGGCGCTGAACCGGAAGTTTCAATCGAAGAGTTGTTGCATCGCGAACTCGGCTTGAACGTTGGGGACACGATGACGTTCAACGTGCAGGGGCGGCAGATCACGGCGCGCGTCGCCAGCATCCGCGAAGTTGACTGGCGCAACGCGCGCACCGGTTTTCTGATCGTCTTCCGTCCGGGACCGCTCGATCAGGCGCCGGCGAAATTCATCAGCGCGATCAAAGGCCCCGCCGACTCGACCCAACGGGCGAAACTGCAAAGAGACTTGATCGAGAAATACCCGAACGTGTCGGTGGTTGACGTGCGCGACATCATCGAAATCGCGCGCGGCATCGTCCAGAACGTCTCGCTGGCCGTCTCGTTCGTGGGCGGTTTTGTTTTCCTGAGCGGTTTGCTGATCCTGATCGGCTCGATTGCGATGACGAAATTCCATCGCCTCTACGAATCGGCGATCCTCAAGACGCTGGGCGCGAAACGGAAGCTGATCGTAACCACGCTACTGGTCGAATATGGCGCGCTCGGTTTGTTGGCTGGCCTGCTCGGATCGTCCGCCGCGATTGCGTTGACGTGGGCGGTCAGCAAACATGCGCTGAAAATCAACTGGCATTTCATTCCATCGGTCAATTTGCTCGGCGTGGCGGTGGCTGCGATTTTGGTGATGGTGGTTGGCGCGCTGTCTAGCTGGGACGTGATGATCAAAAAGCCGCTCGGCATTTTGCGCGCTGAATAAGCTATCGAAAGTAGCGAAGTTTGAAAGGAATCGAAAATGAATCAAACAATAGCGCTGGTTATGACGCTCGCTTTTATTGCCGCCGGAGTCTTCTCGCAAACTCCCAACAGAGGTTCATCTGAGAACCTGAAGCTGAAGACCGCGCGGATTCACATTGACGGGTTCAACAAGAGCAAGAGTGGCGCGGTCTGAATG
>WBZR01001160.1_pt1 | contig 24464 bp, 20 predicted proteins | sample 5204231 | NCBI WGS metagenome assembly WBZR01 (sample SAMN12412403, study PRJNA552823) | activated sludge metagenome | isolation source: activated sludge from anammox sidestream of wastewater treatment plant... | place: USA: Virginia | collected 2017-08
CGCGTCGAGCTGCGACACGCTCGAGCCGATCGCGGGCTTCGACCCGAACACGTCGCTGACGCTCGTGCGCAACCCTGACTACGACCCGGCGACCGACACGCCGGAGGCGCGCGAGAACTTCGTCGACCGCTTCGAGTTCGCGATCAACTCGAACCCCGACGACATCTTCAACAAGATCAAGGCCGGCGAGCTCGAGGACTCGGTCGCGAGCGAGCCGCCGAAGGTGCTCCGTGAGTACCTCACGAACGAGGAGCTGACCCCGTCCCTCCACATCAACGCGGGCGACCGCACGTGGTACATCACGCTCAACCTGACCCAGCCCCCGTTCGACGACATCCACGTGCGCAAGGCCGTGAACCTCGTCATGGACAAGGAGGGGCTGCGCCGGGCCTGGGGCGGCGAGACCGCCGGCGAGATCGCCACGCACATCATCCCGGACGCGATGCTGAACGAGACCCTCGCCGACTACGACCCCTACCCGTCCGAGGGCTACGCGGGCGACGCCGCGGCGGCGATGGAGGAGATGAAGCAGTCCAAGTACGACACGGACAAGGACGGGATCTGCGACGCGCCCGAGTGCAAGGACGTCCTGTTCGTGACGGAGGCCGACCGGCTGCGTCAGGACATGATGCCGCCGACCAGCGCGTCGCTCGAGCAGATCGGGATCACCCTCAAGGTGCGTTCGGTCGAGGGCGCCTACCCGGTGATCCAGGACGTCTCCAAGAACGTCCCCGCGTCCGGGCGGCCCGGCTGGGGCAAGGACTACGCCGACGCCTCGACGTTCATGGTCCTGTTCGACAGCCGCTCCACCCTGCCGACCGGGAACATCAACTACTCGCTGGTCGGGCTGACGGCCGAGCAGGCCGCGAAGATCAAGGCCTCCGGCACGATCGAGGGCATCCCCAGCGTGGACGCCGACATCGACGCCTGCAACGAGATCCCCGTGGGCGACGAGCGGCTCCAGTGCTGGGCCGACCTCGACGTGAAGCTGATGGAAGAGGTCGTCCCCTGGATCCCCTACCTCGACGCGTCCGCGACCCAGATCACGGGTCCGACCGTGACGAAGTGGGACTTCGATCAGTTCTCCGGCACGATCGCCTACGCGCACGTCGCGGTGGCGCAGTAGACCGGAGCGACGTCGCAGGCACGAGGGAGGGCCGCCACGCCGGGGCGGCCCTCCCCGTTCCCCCGGTGGTGATGCGCCCATGCGAGCGATAGGCTAGACCGGTGGCGGCCTACATCGTCCGTCGTCTGATCTGGGTGATCGTCGTCCTGCTCGCGGTGACGCTGATCACGTTCGCGATCTTCTACCTGCTCCCGACCGGCGACCCGGCCGTCAGGTTCGCGGGCAAGTCGCCGACGCCCGAGGTGCTCGAGGAGGTCCGCCGCCAGTTCGGGCTCGACAAGCCCTGGTACGCGCAGTACTGGCGCTTCCTCGGCGACCTCGTCACCGGCGACGAGCACGGCTGGCCCGGGCTCGGCTTCTCGTTCGACACGAGAATCCCGGTCCGCGAAGAGCTGATCGAGCGGGCGCCAAGGACGCTCTCGCTCGCGCTGGGAGCCGCCGTCGTGTGGCTGATCCTCGGGGTCACGATCGGCGTCATCTCGGCGCTGCGCCGGGGCAGGCTGCTCGACCGGGCGGCGATGGGATTCGCGCTCTTCGGGGTCTCGGCGCCAGTCTTCTGGCTCGGCCTGATGGCGCTGTGGCTGTTCGCGGAGACAGGGGGCGGGCCCGACTGGCTCCACTTCTTACCGGGTACCGGCTACGTCGAGTTCTCCGAGAGCCCGTCGGGGTGGTTCACCCACCTCGTCATGCCCTGGGTCGTGCTCGCGCTGCTCTACGCGGCGTTCTACGCCCGCATGACGCGCGGGAACCTGCTCGAGGCGATGGGCGAGGACTACATTCGCACGGCCCGCGCCAAGGGTCTGAGCGAGCGCCGGGTCGTCTTCAAGCACGGCCTGCGGGCGAGCCTGACCCCGGTCGTGACGATGTTCGGGATGGACATCGCCCTGCTCGTCGGCGGCGCCGTGATCACGGAGACCGTGTTCAACCTGCAGGGGCTCGGTGCCTGGGCGGTCCGGGCGACCTTCAACCAGGACCTGCCGGCCGTCGTCGCCGTCGTCGTCGTCAGCGCCGTCGCGGTCGCGCTCATGAACCTGGTCGTCGACATCGTCTACGCGTGGCTCGATCCGAGGGTGAGATACCAGTGAGGAGGGTCGATGGCTGACGGCGAGGTGCTGCTCGACGTCTCGGGCTTGTCGGTGCGCTTTCCCACGGCCGACGGCGTCGTCCACGCCGTCGACGACCTCTCGTTCAGGGTGCGCCGGGGCGAGACGTTCGGGATCGTCGGCGAGTCCGGCTCCGGCAAGAGCGTCACGAACCTCGCCCTGCTCGGCCTGCTCAACCGCAGCGCCACGCGAATCGAGGGGACGGCGCTGTTCAAGGGTCGCGATCTCCTGACGATGCAAAACGACGAGCTGCGCCGGATCCGCGGCAAGGAGATCGCGATGATCTTCCAGGATCCGTTCGCCTGCCTGCATCCGATGTACCGGGTCGGCGACCAGCTCGTCGAGGCGATCCGGGCGCACGAGCACGTGCCGCGCCGGCAGGCGGCCGAGCGGGCGATCGAGGTGCTCGCCGCGGTCGGGATCCCCAAGCCGAGGGAGCGCTTCCGCGACTACCCGCACCAGTACTCGGGCGGCATGCGCCAGCGCGCGATGATCGCGATGGCCCTGCTCCTCAACCCGGACGTGCTGATCGCCGACGAGCCGACGACCGCGCTCGATGTCACCGTCCAGGCGCAGATCCTCGAGCTGATCGACCGGGTCAAGAAGGAGTTCGACATCGCGGTCGTCCTGATCACCCACGACCTCGGTGTGATCGCGGAGGTCGCCCAGACGGTGATGGTGATGTACGCGGGCCGCGCGATGGAGCAGGGCCCGCGCCAGCGGGTGTTCGGCACGCCGTTGCACCCCTACACGTGGGGGCTGCTCGAGTCGATCCCGCACGTCGACCAGAAGGTGTCGCGGCTCGTGCCGATCGAGGGCGCCCCGCCGTCGCTCATCTTCGTGCCGCCCGGCTGCCCGTTCCACCCGCGCTGCCCGCACCGCTTCGAGCTCTGCGACCAGAAGCGGCCGGAGTTCCGAGACCGCGGCGGCGGGCACGAGGAGGCCTGCCACCTCGCCGCCGACGAGAAGCGAACGCTCTGGGCGCAGCGACGTGAGCGCTTCGCGGTCGCGGCGGTATGAGCGAGGTCGCGACACCGGCGGCCGTCCCCGGCACCCGGCCCGCGGGCGGCGAGCCGCTCGTCGAGGTCGAGGGCCTGACGAAGCGCTTTCCGATCCACCGCGGCCTGCTCCAGCGGACGGTCGGCCACGTGCACGCCGTCGAGGACGTGACGTTCGCGATCCGCCGCGGCGAGACCCTCGGGCTCGTCGGCGAGTCCGGTTGCGGCAAGTCGACGACCGCACGGCTGATTCTCAAGCTGCTCGAGGCGACGGAGGGGACGATCAGGTTCGAGGGCAGGGACATCACCCGCCTCTCCGCGCGAGAGATGCGTCCGCTCAGGCGCGAGATCCAGATGGTCTTCCAGGACCCGTACTCGTCGCTGAACCCGCGCCAGACCGTCGGGCAGATCATCGGCACCCCGTTCGCGATCCACGGCACCGACGGGTCGGCCAAGAGCAGGGTGCAGGAGCTGATGGCGCGGGCCGGCCTGAACCCCGAGCACTACAACCGCTATCCGCACGAGTTCTCGGGCGGGCAGCGGCAGCGGATCGGCGTCGCGCGGGCGCTCGCTCTCTCCCCGAAGGTGATCGTCTGCGACGAGCCCGTCTCCGCGCTCGACGTCTCGATCCAGGCGCAGATCCTGAACCTCCTGCTCTCGCTCCAGCACGACTTCGACCTCACCTACCTGTTCATCTCGCACGACCTCGGCGTCGTCCGCCACGTGTCGGACCGGATCGCGGTCATGTACCTCGGGCGGATCGTGGAGCTCGGCGCTGCCGGCGACGTCTACGGGTCGCCCGGGCACCCGTACACGGCGGCGCTGCTCTCGGCAGTGCCGACCGGCGAAGCGGGCGGCGAGATGAGGCGGGAGCGGATCATCCTCACCGGCGACGTCCCGTCACCGGTCGACCCGCCGCCCGGCTGCGCGTTCCATCCGCGCTGCCCGAAAGCGCGACTCGTGAGCGGCTCGCCGGACGAGGTGCCCGAGAGCTGCCGGACCGAGATCCCACCGCTGGCGGACTCCGGCGGCAGGCAGCTCGTCGCGTGCTGGTACCGGCTCCGGCCGGGCGAGGAGCTCAAGCGGGTGACGACCGGCTAGGAGCCTGGGGCGGTAACGGCGACCGGGGCGTTCCGGACGGCGCAATCGTCGGCTGAGCAGCTGAAGCGCGTCGTGAGCGAGCGGACGGCGGCCGCGAGTGTTGCGCGCGGGCGCCGTCTCGCTGCTGGAGCGCCTTCGGCATCTCGGCTTTCCTTTCGGATCAGGGCGAGGCCGCCAGCCCGGTGCAGCTTGAGCAGGTTGTGGACGGCACAGGTGAAGCGCCACTGGCCGCGGGCGGCCTGTTTGCCGCGCAAGAGCAGCCTGCGTCCGTTCTGGACTGTGTCGATCTGGCCGAAGACCGGCTCGACGATCGCCTTGCGCCGGCTGTAGACGGCGCGCCCCTTCTTCGTTCGCAGTTTGCGCGCCATCCGCTGCTTGGGCGTCGCGGTCTTCGGGATCGGCCCGCGCGGGGCGGGCGGCTGTGGCTCGGAGTGCTTGAAACGACCGGTGGCGATGTGGGGGTCGAGTCCGTGCCCTAGAGTGATGCGGACGTTGTCCTCGGAGAAGTAGCCGGCGTCGGCGGAGAGCGTCGCGTCAGCCGGCAGCTGGGCGCCGATCGCCTCGAGGTTGTCGCCCAGCTGCTCGAGCGCCGGCTCGAGCTGGCGCGCGTCCGGTGCCTCGTCGGAGAGCTCGGCCGCGACGACCACCTGCGCCTTCGCATCGACGACCGCTTGGCCGCTGTAGCACTGGTGGTAGGAGCCGTCCGAGGTCTTCATGATCTTCGACTCCGGATCGGTGAAGTTGCGCTGCGCCTTCGGCCTCGGCTTGAACGGGTCGCGCCCGTCGCGCGGCGGCCGCGGCCTCCTGCCCTGCGCCTCCAGCTCGGCGCGGCGCGCCTGCTCGGCCGCGCGCGCCTCCGCCTCGAGCGCCTCCTTCGCCTTGCGGATCCGCTCGAGCCGCTGCTCGCGCCGCCGGAGATCGTCGGGCAGCTCGTCACCGCGGCGGTCGAGCCCGTAGCGTTCGTCCTCGGCGGCGTCTGTCGCCTCCGCCTCCTCCAAAAGCGCCCGCACGTTGGCGCGGATCACCGCGATCTCAGCCTCAAGCTGCGCCTCCGCCTGCACCATCCGCTCGTAGCTCATCGCCTTGTGCCGAGAGGCGTTCGCGCGCAGCTTCGTCCCGTCGAGAGCGAGGCTGCCGAGGCCGACGAGGCCCGCCTGCCCACACAGCCGCAGCGTCTGCACGAACAGCTCGCCCAGCGCCTCCAGATGCCGCTTGCGAAACCGCGCGATCGAGCGGTAGTCGGGATGCTGGTCGACGCAGAGCATCCGCACCGCCACGTCCCGATAGGTCGCCTGCTCCAGCTTGCGCGAGGAGACGACGCCCGTCGCGTAGCCATAGAGCAGAAGCTTCACCAGCAGGCGCGGGTCGTACGGCGGGTAGCCGCGCTCCCCCTCGTAATCGGCATAGATCGCCGACAGATCCAGCGTTCCCGACTCGGCCAAGTCGGAGACGAAGTGCGCCAGGTCGCCCTCCGGCACCCACTCCCGTAGATCGGGGGCCATCAAGAGCAGCTGATCCGGGTCGTAGGGGCGAAACGTCTTCTCCTCGCCCGCCGGCCGCCGCCCCTCGACCACCGCCTCGCGCTCGACCTCGACCAGGCGCTCCTGCTCACCAACCGCCTCCGCTGCCGCCACGACCGTCATCGCCTCCTCCTTGACCCGATGCCAAGAAAGACGCTAGGACCCCGGCCGGATGGACCCCGTTACTGACCCAGGCTCCTAGGCACGTCGCGCTAACCTCCGCGGGCGGGTATCGTCGCATGGGGTAGGGAGACGATGGTCAGGGAACCGCTCGATCCGGATCGGACCTGCGCGCGCGCTCGCGAGTGGGCGTCGCTTCAGCTCGACGGTGAGCTGTCCGAGCTCGAGCGGTTGCTCTTGCAGCGCCATCTCGCCCGCTGTGAGGACTGCCGGACGTTCGCCGGCAGCGCCGCCGCGATCGCTCGCCTGCTGCGAACGGCGCCGCAGGAGCGCCCCGCCCTGCCGGTCGTACCCGGGGCTCGGCCGGCGCGCTCGCGTGCCCGCTACGGGGTCGCGGCGGCCGCCGCTGCACTCGTGCTGGCCGGGGCCGGCGTCGGCACCCTGGTCGCCTCGCTCGGTGACGATAGCTCCCCCGGGCAGCGCCCCGCACCGACGGAGATCGCCCAGCTCCCGCCCGAGCCGCCGCCGCTTCAGACCGAGACGACGCCAACGGTCCAGAACGTCTGAGCCCCCGCGGTCGCTTGTAGCGTCGCAACTCGGCTGGTCGGGTAGACTCCCGTCGAGTTTGTAACACCTGACTGCGCCGAGCCACCAGCCCCGCAAGGAGCCACATGTCCGAGACTTCCGCGTCCACGAACGTCGGCAGCATCGTCGAGATCAAGGGCGTCGTCGTCGACGCCGTTTTCCCCGACCGGCTGCCAGCCATCTACAACGCCCTGCGCATTGCCGTCCCCGGCTCGGACGGGCAGGCCGGCGCCGACGTGATCGCGGAGGTGCAGCAGCACCTGGGCGACGACACCGTCCGTGCGGTCGCGATGGACTCGACGGACGGCATCCCGCGCGGCGCCGCCGTTGTCGATACCGAGGCGCCGATCGCCGTTCCCGTCGGCCGCGGCACGCTGGGACGGCTCTTCAACGTCCTTGGCGACGTGATCGACAGGCGCGCGGAGGCCGTCGTGGCCGACGAGCGCTGGCCCATCCACCGCGACCCGCCCCCGTTCGAGGCCCTGAAGCCGACCGCCGAGATTTTCGAGACCGGGATCAAGGTGATCGACCTGCTCGCCCCGTACGTCAAGGGCGGCAAGGTCGGGCTGTTCGGCGGCGCCGGCGTCGGCAAGACGGTGCTGATCCAGGAGCTGATCAACAACATCGCCACCCAGCATGGCGGCCTCTCCGTCTTCTGCGGCGTCGGCGAGCGGACGCGCGAGGGCAACGACCTCTGGCTTGAGATGACCGAGTCCGGCGTGATCGACAAGACGACGCTCGTCTACGGGCAGATGAACGAGCCGCCGGGAGCGCGCCTGCGCGTCGCCCTGTCCGGTCTGACGATGGCCGAGTACTTCCGCGAGCAGGGCCAGGACGTGCTCCTGTTCGTCGACAACATCTTCCGCTTCGTTCAGGCGGGCTCGGAGGTGTCGGCACTGCTCGGTCGCATGCCCTCCGCGGTCGGCTACCAGCCAACGCTCGCGACCGAGATGGGCCAGCTCCAGGAGCGGATCACCTCGACCCAGCGCGGCTCGGTCACCTCGGTGCAGGCGATCTACGTGCCGGCCGACGACCTCACCGACCCCGCCCCCGCGAACACGTTCGCGCACCTCGACGCGACCACGGTGCTCTCCCGCTCGATTGCCGAGCAGGGGATCTACCCGGCTGTCGACCCGCTCGACTCGGTCTCGCGGATCCTCCAGCCCGGCATCGTCTCGGCCGAGCACTACCAGACGGCGACGGGCGTCCAGGAGATCCTCCAGCGCTACAAGGACCTCCAGGACATCATCGCGATCCTCGGCATCGACGAGCTCTCCGACGAGGACAAGCTCGTCGTCGCCCGGGCCCGCAAGATCCAGCGGTTCCTCTCGCAGCCGTTCTTCGTCGCGGAGGCGTTCACCGGCTCGCCCGGGAAGTACGTTCGCCTCGACGAGACGATCACGGGCTTCACCGAGATCATCGAGGGGCGCCACGACGACCTGCCCGAGGCGGCGTTCTACATGGTCGGGACGATCGACGAGGCCGTCGAGCGCGGCCGCGAGCTGGCAGCAGCGGCGTAGCCTGTCGTGGCCGAGAGCTCCGAGAAGACGTTCGACCTGTCCCTCGTCACCCCGGAGGGCTCGGCCTGGGAGGGGGAGGCGCGGCTCGTGATCGTCCCGGGCGCCGCCGGGGAGATCGGCGTCTTGGCGCGCCATGCGCCGCTCGTTGCGATGCTGAAGGCGGGCGAGACGAGGATCAAGACCGGCGAGGAGTGGACGGCGTTCGCGACCGGGCCCGGCTACTTCAAGATCCAGCGCGACCGGGCGATCGTGCTCGTCGACGACGCCGTGCGAGCCGAGGAGATCGACGTCGAGCTGGCACGTCGCCAGGCCGACGAGGCCCGGGAGCTGCTCGAGCGCGCCGAGGCGGGCGAGGAGGGAATCGATCGCTGGCTCGTCGCCGAGCGGCTCCGTCACGCGGAGAACAAGCTCGCGGTCGCCGGCCGCGACTGAGCCCGGACTGAGGCAGGGTCGGCGACCCGGTCGCCGAACAGTCAGCTATCCTCGTCCGCGGCCCCGCTCGCGTCGCGGCGGGGATCCCGACCAGGTATGGCGTGCGAACGACCCTGAAGAAAGGCGCCGCTCGCGGTGGGCGTCCGGGCGGCGGTCCCCCGCAGCCGCCGGCCTCCCCCGCGGCGCCTGCCGCGCCGCTCGCCCCGCTCGGGCCGGTGAGTCGCTACGCGGTCTGGCGCCGGAGCGGCTGGCGGCTCGCCGGCAAGATCGTGCTCGCCCTGGTGGTGGTCGCGATCGTCGCGGCGGGCGCGCTCGGGGGCGGCGTCTGGCTGTACCTGAACGAGAGCGTCGCAGCCGTCCAGGCGCACTCCGCGGAGGTCAGACAGATCGCCGAGGAGAGGGTGCTCGAGGCGCCGCTGCCGGGCGAGCCGACGACGGCGATCATCATCGGCTACGACAAGCGCGCCGGTGTCGAGGGTCAGGGCGACCCGGGGCGCTCGGACACGGTGATGCTCCTGCGCGCCGACCCGAAGAACGACACCGTCACCCTGCTCTCCTTCCCGCGCGACCTCGTCGTCGACCATCCCGGCTGCCGCAACCGGGGGCCCTGGCGCGACCGGATCAACACCGCGTACGCCTACTGCGGCCCGACGGGAACGGTCAAGACGGTCCGGGCGGTAACGGGCGTGCCGATCAACTACGCGATCGTCGTCAACTTCCACGGCTTCAAGTCGATCGTCAACGAGGTCGGCGGGGTCTACGTCGACGTCGACCACCGCTACTTCAACGACAACACGGGCTCCGAGCAGTACGCCCGCATCAACCTGATGCCCGGCTACCAGTTGCTCACCGGCGGCGCCGCCCTCGACTACGCGCGGTTCCGCCACACCGACTCCGACCTGCACCGGCTCGCCCGCCAGCAGGCGTTCGTGAAGGCCTTCAAGCAGCAGGTGCAGTCGAGCTTCAGCCTGACCAAGCTCCCGGGGGTGATCAACGCGATCGTCGAGAACGTCGAGGTCGTCAAGGGCGGCAAGAAGGCGAAGATCACGGTCGAGGAGGTGCTCGGGTACGCGCGCTTCCTCTACGGTCTCCCGTCCGGGCACTTCTTCCAGGCGCGGATCGAAGGGATCAGCGGCTACGCCGAGCTGACGGCGGCCGAAGGGTCGGTCGAGGAGGCCGTCCGCGAGTTCCTCAGCCCGGATCTCGAGGCGGCGGAGAAGGCCACGACCGCCGCGTCCGGGAAGGAGCCGAAGACCGGCCCGCCGAAGCCGGCCGAGACAACGGTAGAGGTGCTGAACGGCAACGGTGTCGAGGGCTCGGCCGACACCGCCGCCTACCTGCTCGGAGAGCGCGGCTACGTGACCACCGTCGGTGGCAACGCGCTCGACGGGGCCGGCAACGCGAAGTGGGACTACTTCACGACGGAGGTCGTCTACGACCCCGCCAGCGCGGGGGCCGAGGCGGCCGCCAGGGTCGTCGCCGACCTGTTCGGCGACGCGGAAGCGCGGGCGGTCGGGGAGGGCGAGGAGCTCGAGACGCTGCTGCGGGTGATCGTCGGGACCACGTTCCACGGGACGATCGCGGACGCGCCCGTCGACGAGACGCCGGAGCACGAGCCGCCCGCCGTCGTCCGGGACGCCGAGGCGGTCTCCGAGCTCCTGCGCGGCGTGAGAGGCAAGGTCAGCTTCCCCCTGCTCGTGCCGTCCGTGCGCGAGGCCAACTCGACGCTCGATCCGGAAGTCCCGGTGCGTGCGTACCGGCTGAACGGCCACGGCGCGGTGCGGATCGTCTACACGGCCGGCTACGGGAAGTACTGGGGCGTCCAGCAGACGTCCTGGGTCGATGCTCCGATCCTGTCCGGGGCGAACGTCGAGAAGCAGATCGGCGGGCGGACCTACCATCTCCACTACGCGGGCTCGAAGCTCCACCTGATCTCGTTCGAGGAGAACGGCGCCGTCTACTGGGTCTCGAACACCCTGCTCGACGACCTCTCGAACGAGACGATGCTCGCGATCGCGAAGGGCCTGAGGCCGCTGAGGACGGAGCGCTGACAGCTCCGGCGGCGATCGGCGTCCTCGGCGCGGGCTGGGTGGGTACCGTGACGGCCGCGTGCTTCGCCGAGCTCGGACACGGGGTCTGCGTCGGCGACATCGACGAGGCCCGGATCCGCTCGCTCGAGGCGGGCCGGCCGGCAATCCACGAGCCCGGCCTCGTCGAGCTGATCGAGCGAAACCGCTCCCGCCTGCGCTTCACCACCGACGCGCGGGAGGTGTTCGCCGCTGCCCGGATCGTCTTCGTTTGCGTCGGGACGCCGCCGACGCACTCCGGCGATCCCGACCTCTCGGCGGTCTGGGCCGTCATCGACGGGCTGCCTGCGGCGAGCGACGGCCTCGTGCTGGCGATGAAGAGCACGGTCCCCGTCGGCACCGGCCGGAAGGTGCGGCTCGAGCTCGACAGCCGGGGCCACGCCGCGGTCGGCTACGTGTCGAACCCGGAGTTCCTGGCCGAGGGCACCGCCGTCGCCGACTTCCAGGCGCCCGACCGGGTGGTGATCGGCTCGTCCGAGGAGGCGCCGGGCGATGCCGTGGCGGCGCTCTACGAGGAGCTCGGCGCGCCGATCCTGCGCACGGACGTCCCGACGGCGGAGATGATCAAGTACGCGTCGAACGCGTTTCTCGCCACGAAGATCTCGTTCATCAACGAGATCGCGAACGTCTGCGAGGAGACCGGGGCGGACGTCTCGGTCGTCGCGCGGGGGATGGGCCTCGACCCGCGGATCGGCCCGCAGTTCCTGCGCGCCGGGCTCGGCTACGGCGGCTCCTGCTTCCCGAAGGACGTCGCCGCGCTGAAGCAGCTCGCCGGCAACTCCGGCTACCACTTCCAGCTCCTGACCGCGGTGATCGAGGTCAACGAGCTGCAGAAGCGGCGCGTCGTCGCGAAGCTCGCCAAGCACCTCGGGGCGTTGCGGGGCAAGACCGTGACGCTGCTCGGGCTGGCCTTCAAGCCGGACACGAACGACATGCGGGAGGCCTCGAGCCTCGTGCTCGCCGCGCGCCTCCTCGCGGAAGGCGCGCACGTGCGCGGCTGGGACCCGATCGCGCTCGAGGAGGCGCGGGGGCTGCTGCCCGGCGTCGAGCTGTACGACGACCTGCTCGTCGCGCTCGAGGGCGCCGACGCGGCCGTTGTCGTCACGGAGTGGGAGGCGGTCCGGGCCTTCCCCTACGAGCAGGCCGGGCGGGTGATGCGTACCGCCGTGCTCGTGGACGGGCGCAACGTCCTCGATCCGGATGAGGCCCGCGCCGCCTGGTTCGTGTACGAGTCGGTCGGGCGGCCGTCGCTCGCGTGAACGAGGCGATCATCCTCGCGGGAGGCAAGGCAGAGCGTCTCGGCACCGCGGCGGGCGGCCGGCCGAAGGCGCTCGTGCCGATCGCGGGCCGCCCGCTCGCGGCGTACCAGGTGGCGCTGCTTCGAGCCGCCGGAGTCACGCGGGTGATCGTGAGCTGCGCGGCCGGCCAGGGGCCCTCGTTCGCGGGGGCGCTCGGCGACTCCGGGGTCGAGATCGTCCCGGTCGAGGAGCCCGAGCCGCTCGGCCGCGGCGGCGGCCTGCGCCTCGCGGCGCGCGCGCGCGCCGGCAGCGGCCCGCTCTACGCGCTGAACGGGGACGAGCTCCTCGACGTCGACCTGCGGGCGCTCGCCGCCCTGCACGGGACGGGCGGTGTCGCGGCCACGATCACCGTCTGCCCGCTGCGCTCCCCGTTCGGGATCGTCGACCTCGACGGCGACGTCGTTGCCGGCTTCCGCGAGGCGCCGCTCCTGCCCCACTGGGTGAGCTGCGGCCTCTACGTGCTCGGCGAGGAGGCTCTGGAGCGGCTGCCCGAGCGGGGCGATCACGAGCGCACGACCTTTCCGCAGCTCGCGGCCGCGGGCCGGCTGCGTGCCTACCGGCACGAGGGGACCTGGCTGACCGTGAACACGCCCAAGGAGCTCCGCGCGGCCGAGGAGCACCTGGCGGTGCATCCGGGCTGGCCGGTGGCGACGTGAACGGCGCGGGCCGCTACCGCGTCGAGACCCGGCGCGTCGAGAAGCCCTGGGGCCACGAGCTCCATTTCGCGCTCACCGACCGCTACTGCGGCAAGGTGCTCGTCGTCAGGGCGGGCGAGGCGCTCAGCCTCCAGTACCACGAGCGGAAGGACGAGACTCTCCACCTCCACGCCGGCCGGGCCAGACTCGACGCCGGCGCGAGCGCGGACGCGCTCGAGAGCGTCGAGCTCGGCGCGGGCGACTCGGTCCGGCTCCCGCCCGGAACGGTGCACCGGCTGGTCGCGCTCGAGGACTGCGTGCTGCTCGAGGCCTCGACCCCCGAGCTCGACGACGTCGTCCGGCTCGACGACCGCTACGGGCGGGCCGGCGGGTAGACTGGCCCGCGATGGCGACCCGGGCCGAACGTCACGACGTCAAGGATCTCGCGCTCGCCCCCGGGGGCGTCCTGCGCATCGAGTGGGCAGACCGGGAGATGCCGGTGCTACGCGCGATCCGCGAGCGGTTCGCCCGCGAGCGGCCGCTGCGCGGCTACCGGCTCGCCGCCTGCCTCCACGTGACGACGGAGACCGCGAACCTGCTGCGGACGCTGAAGGCCGGGGGAGCGGACGTGGTCTGCTGCGCGTCGAACCCGCTCTCCACCCAGGACGACGTCGCCGCGGCGCTCGTTGCCGAGTACGGGATCCCGGTCTTCGCGATCCGCGGCGAGAATGCGGACACCTACTACGCGCACATCGACGCTGCGATCGACCACCGGCCGCAGCTGACGATGGACGACGGTGCCGACGTGATCGGCGTCCTGCATTCCCGGCGGCGGGAGCAGCTCGGCGACGTGCTCGGCGCGACCGAGGAGACGACGACGGGCGTGATCCGGCTGCGCGCGCTCGAGGCCGACGGCAAGCTCGGCTTCCCCGTGATCGCCGTCAACGAGGCCCAGACGAAGCACCTGTTCGACAACCGGTACGGCACCGGCCAGTCGACGATCGACGCTGTGATCAGGTCGACGAACCTCCTGCTCGCGGGCCGCAAGCTCGTCGTCGGCGGCTATGGGTGGTGCGGGCGCGGTGTCGCCATGCGCGCCCGCGGGATGGGCGCGCACGTGATCGTGACCGAGGTCGATCCGCTGCGAGCGCTCGAGGCCGTGATGGACGGCTACGAGGTGATGCCGATGGCCGGCGCGGCGGCTGTGGGTGACGTCTTCGTCACCGCCACCGGCGACAAGAACGTCGTCGCCCGAGACCACCTGGGACTGCTCAAGGACGGGGCGATCCTCGCCAACGCGGGCCACTTCAACGTCGAGATCGAGCTGCCGGCTCTGCGCGCGGCCGCCGTCGCCGAGCGGGAGGTGCGTCCGAACGTGGAGGAGTTCGCGCTCGCGGACGGCCGGCGCGTGTACCTGATCGCCGAGGGAAGGCTCGTCAACCTCGCGGCGGCCGAGGGCCACCCGGCAGCCGTCATGGACATGAGCTTCGCCAACCAGGCGCTCGCGGCCGAGTACGTCGTCGCGCACGCGGGCGAGCTCGAGCGGCACGTGTACGACGTCCCGGCCGGGATCGACCGGGAGATCGCACGTCTCAAGCTCGAGACGATGGGCGTCGCGATCGACACGCTCACCGAGGAGCAGGAGCGCTACCTGTCCTCGTGGGACGAGGGGACGTAACCCCCGGGGAGATCGTCCGCCTCGAGGGGGACCGCGTCGTCCTCCTCGACCAGCGCCTGCTCCCGGAGGAGGCGGTCGAGCTCGTGTGCCGCTCGGCTGCCGAGGTGGCCGAGGCGATCCGCACGCTTGCGATCCGCGGAGCGCCCGCGATCGGCGTGGCCGCCGCACTGGGCTACGCGCTCGCGGCCCGGCGCGGGGAGGACCTCGACGAGGCCGCCGCCACCCTGCTCGCGTCGCGTCCCACCGCGGTCAACCTGGCGTGGGCGATCGCCGAGCTGCGCGCGGCCGGTGCGGATCCCGACCGGATCGCGGAGCGCGCGCTCGAGCTCCAGCGCGAGGAGATTGCCCGCTCCCGGGCGATGAGCGACCACGCGCTCGCGCTCTTCGAGCCGGGCGGGGCCCGGGTCCTCACCCACTGCAACACGGGCGCGCTCGCGACCGGCGGACACGGCTCGGCGCTCGGCGCCGTGCGGACGGCCTTCGAGCGGGGGCTCGTCGAGCACGTGTGGGTGGACGAGACGCGGCCGCTCCTCCAGGGCAGCCGCCTGACCGCGTGGGAGCTCGAGCGGGCGGGCGTTCCCTTCGCCGTGATCGTCGACAGCGCGGCCGGATCGCTGCTGGCTCGCGGCGAGGTCACCCACGTAGTGGTCGGTGCCGACCGGATCGCCGCGAACGGCGACGTCGCGAATAAGATCGGGACGTATGGACTCGCCGTGCTCGCCACACACCACGGGATACCGTTCCTCGTCGTCGCGCCCACCTCGACGGTCGACCCGGAGATGGTGAGCGGCGCCGGGATCCCGGTCGAGCAGCGTCCGGCGGCGGAGGTCAGCGCACGGTTCCCCGCCGCGAACCCGGCGTTCGACGTCACGCCTGCGGCGCTCGTGACCGCGATCGTGACCGAGCTCGGCGTCCACCGGGCCCCCTTCCGGGAGTCGCTCGCGCGATGAAGGCGATGGTGATGGCCGCCGGGCTCGGCACCCGCCTGCGTCCTTTGACCGACTACCTGCCGAAGCCGATGGTGCCGATCGCGAACCGACCGGTGCTCCACCACCTGCTCAACCTGCTCGCCCGGCACGACATCCACGAGGTGGGCATCAACCTGCACGCCTTCCCCGAGCTGATCCGCCGCTACTTCGGCGACGGCTCGGCCCTCGGCATGTCGATCCGCTGGTCCGAGGAGCGGGAGCTGCTCGGGACGGCCGGCGGGACGAAGCGGCTCGAGGACTTCTGGGGCGGGGAGACGATCCTCGTCACCTCGGGCGACGGCCTCCACGACATCGACGTGACCGCGCTGCTCGGCCACCACCGCCGCACCCGCGCGCTGGCCACGCTGACCGTGAAGCCGGTCGACGACCCCGCCGCCTACGGCGTGGCGATCGTCGATCGCGACACCCGCATCCGCGGCTTCCAGGAGAAGCCGCGCCGGGACGAGGCCCGCTCCGACCTCGCGAACTGCGGCGTCTACGTGATCGAGCCGGAGCTGCTCGAGCGGATTCCGGCCGGGACGTTCTCCGATTTCGGTCAGGACGTCTGGCCGGCGCTCGTCGCGGCCGGGGAGCCGATCTACGCCTACACGACGATGGCGTACTGGAACGACGTCGGCGGTCTGGACGAGCTGCGCAACTCGATCACGGACGCCGTGCTCGGGCGGGTGCGGATCGACGTCGCCGGCGAGGAGATCGCGCCGGGTGTCTGGGCCGAGGAGGGCTGCACGATCGCCGGCGACGTCGTCCTCGAGGGTCCGGCGGTGATCGGGCGGAACGTGGCGATCGAGGCGGGGGCGGTGATCCGCGGCCCCGCCGCGATCGGCGCCGACTGCACGGTGGGGGGGAGGGCTGCCATCCGCAGCGCCGCGCTGCTCCCCGGTACGTCCGTGCCGGGCGAGGGAATCGCGATCGCCGGGATCTTCGGCGACGCGTCCAAGCTCGCGGACAGCATCCTGCGCTACCCGGCCGGGTAACGCTCCGCGCGGCTGAGTCGCGTGACGTCGTCGCCGGGCGGACCGCCACCGCGTGAGAGCCGTTCCGGTCTCGTGACCGCCACGGCGCGGTCCGCCACGGTCGCGTGACGAACGTCCGCCTACGCTCGGCTCGTGGGGCTGCTCGACCTGCTGCTGCCGGAACGGTGCGTCGCGTGCGCCCGGGACGGCGCCGCGGTCTGTGCCGGCTGCCTGGCAGCGCTCCGGCCGCTCCGCCCGCCGCTGTGCGAGCGTTGCGGGGCGCAGACGGCCTGGCCGGTCGAGCGCTGTCGCGAGTGCGCCGGTCGGCGGCTCGCCTTCGATCGTGCCCGCGCCGCCGTCGCCTACGAGGGCGCGGCGACGAGTCTCGTGCTGGCGTGGAAAGAAGGAGGCAGGCGCTACCTCGGTCGGATCGCGGCGGCCGCGGTCGCGCGCGAGCTCGAGCGCCCGGCGGTCGACGCGCTCGCGTACGTCCCGGCGGCCAGGGCGCGCGAGCTGTGGCGCGGGCACAACCCGGCGGAGCGGCTCGCCGCCGAGCTCGGCCGCCTCTGGGGCCTGCCCGTCGCGCCCCTGCTCGCCCGGGCGACGGAGCCGCGGCCGCAGCGCGGGCTCACGCGCGCCGAGCGGCGGCGGAACGTGGCCGGCGCGTTCGTGCCCCGGGGCGCCGTACCGGGCTCGGTGGCCCTCTGCGACGACGTCTACACGAGCGGTGCGACGGTCGCTGCTGCCGCCGCCGCCCTCCGGGGCGCGGGCGCCCGGCGGATCGAGGTGGTCACGTTCGCTCGGGCCCTCCGCGGCGGCGGCCCGCGCGAACCGGTGGACCCGGGCTGAGCTAGAGTGACGATCCGACCGCATGACCGGGGCTCGCGTGTCCGTCTCACGCGGGCGCCCTGACAGGAAGGAGGCCGCGTGCGACTTCAGGTCAAGGGCAAGAACGTCGAGGTCAACGACACGCTGCACCGCTACGCGGAGGAGAAGCTCGCGAAGCTCGGGCGGCACCTGGGCGACGCAACGCGCCTCGAGCTGGAGCTCGCCGTCGAGCGGAACCCGTCGATCTCGGCGAACCAGGTCGCGGAGGCGACCGTGTGGACGAAAGGGCCGGTGCTACGCGCCCGGGAGAGCTCGGACGACATGAAAGCGTCGATCGACCTGCTCGCCGACAAGCTCGAGCGCCAGGCCCGCCGCTACCGCGAGAAGCGTCAGCGCAAGCAGCTCGCCCGCACCTCCCAGGTGGCCCCCGGGCCGGCCGGCGCCGAGGCGCCCGAGTCCGGCGAGCCGGTGATCGTGAAGACCAAGCAGTTCGCGGTCAAGCCGATGACCGCGGAGGAGGCGGTGCTCCAGCTCGAGCTGATCGGGCACGACTTCTTCGTCTACCGCGACGTCGAGTCGAACGAGGTGAGCGTCGTCTACCGCCGCCGGGACGGCAACTTCGGCCTGATCGAGCCTCGCGGGTAGCCGCCGGTGGGCGAGGAGGACATCGTCGATCCCCGCGTCGTCCCGCGCTGGGTGCCGGCGGGTGTCTCGGGCGTGCCGCGTCCCCGCGACTGGGACGCGGTCGTCGCGGTCGACGTACCCGAGCTGGAGGGCGACCCGACCGCCGAGCTCGCCTTCCGGACGCTCGGCGACGGCACGATCGTTCCCGGGGGCGGTGACGGAGCCCCCCTGGCGGCGCTCGAGCGGCTTGCCGCTGCGCTCTCGGCGGCCGTTCGGCCGCCCTACGAAGCCCGCGCGGCCCGGCGCGGCCGCAGCGGCTGGTCGGCCGCGGCGCGGCGTCTGCGCTCCGAGGCCGTGGAGCTCCCGGGCGGTCTCGCCGCAACCGAGCTGGCGGTCGCGATCCCGCCGGACGGGGGACGGCTCGTGCTCGTGGACGGGGACGAGCCGGACCGGCTCGAGCCGCCGCTCGCGCGCGCTGCCGACACGCTCGAGCGACTCGGCCGCGAGCGCTACGCGACGTTCGTCGTGCGGGCCGCGCGGCCTCCGGGCGGGGACTGGACGATCGTTGTCGATCCACTCTGACCGCTAACCTCTCGGTCATGGCACGGGACTACGGAGCGCTCGAGGGATTCCTACGCATGGGCGAGGGCCGCCGCCTGAAGCGGCTCGCCGAGCAGGCCGCCTACGTGGCCACGCTCGAGCCGGACTTCGAACGGCTCTCGGATTCCGAGCTCGAGGCGACGACGGCCGGGCTCAAGCAGCGGCTCGAGCACGGGGAGGAGCTCGACGCGCTCGTGTTCGAGGCGTTCGCCGCCGTCAGGGAGGCCGCGAAGCGCACGCTCGGCATGCGCCACTTCGACGTCCAGGTGATGGGCGCGATCGTCCTGCACGAGGGCGACATCGCCGAGATGAAGACCGGCGAGGGGAAGACGCTCGTCGCGACGATGCCGCTCTACCTGAACGCGCTCACCGGGCGGAACGTCCATCTCGTCACCGTCAACGACTACCTGGCCAGGCGCGACACGGAGTGGATGGGCCCGGTCTACCGTGCGCTCGGCCTGCGGTCGTCGTTCATCCGCAGCCAGATGCCGTTCGCGGAGCGGCGCGACGCCTACGCGGCCGACATCACCTACGGCACCAACTCCGAGTTCGGTTTCGACTACCTCCGCGACAACATGGCCGTCGCGCTGAAGTCGTGCGTGCAGCGCGGCCACGGGTACGCGATCGTGGACGAGGTCGACTCGATCCTGGTCGACGAGGCGCGCACGCCGCTCATCATCTCGGGCGAGCCCGAGACCGCCGCCCGCACCTACTACGACTTCGCCCGGGTCGTGAAGACGCTCGAGGGCGTCGCGACGAAGTTCGTCCCGAAGGGTGTGGCGAAGCCGGAGGACGGCGCCGACTACGAGTTCGACGAGAAGTTCAAGACCGTCTCGCCGCGCGAGGCGGCGATCGAGAAGATCGAGCGCGCGCTCGGGATCGAGAACCTCTACGACCCGCGCAACGCGCAGCTCGTCAACCACCTGATCCAGGCCCTAAAGGCGCAGTCGCTCTACCAGCGCGACGTCGACTACGTCGTGATCGACGGCGAGGTGAAGATCGTCGACGAGTTCACAGGCCGGATCATGGAGGGCCGTCGCTGGTCGGAGGGGCTGCACCAGGCGGTCGAGGCGAAGGAGGGCGTCGCGATCAAGGAGGAGCACGTCACGCTCGCGACGATCACGCTCCAGAACTACTTCCGCCTCTACGAGAAGCTCGGCGGCATGACCGGCACGGCGAAGACGGAGGAGAAGGAGTTCCAGGAGATCTACGGCCTCTCGGTCGTCGAGATCCCGACGAACGTCCCGGTCGCGCGGGCCGATCAGAACGACCTGATCTACAAGACCAAGGAGGCCCGCTACGAGGCCGTGATCGCCGACATCAGGGAGCGCCACGAGCGCGGGCAGCCGGTGCTGGTCGGGACGATCTCGGTCGAGGTCTCCGAGCACCTCTCGAAGCTGCTCGAGCGCCAGGGGATCCGCCACAGCGTCCTCAACGCGAAACAGCACGAGCGCGAGGCGGAGATCATCAAGGACGCCGGCGAGCGCGGGGCGGTCACGATCGCGACGAACATGGCCGGCCGCGGCGTCGACATCAAGCTTGGGGAGGGCGTCCGCGAGCTCGGGGGCCTGTACGTGCTCGGCACCGAGCGCCACGAGGCGCGCCGGATCGACAACCAGCTCCGCGGCCGCTCCGGCCGCCAGGGCGACCCGGGCGAGAGCCGCTTCTACCTGTCGGCCCAGGACGATCTCGTGCGGCTGTTCGCGGGCGACCGGATCTACTCGATCATCGACCGCTTCAAGCTGCCCGACGACCAGCCGATGGAAGCGAGCATCCTGACGAAGCAGATCGAGGGCGCCCAGAAGAAGGTCGAGGAGCAGAACTTCGTCACCCGCAAGAACGTGCTCAAGTACGACGACGTCATGAACTCGCAGCGGATGGTGGTCTACGAGCAGCGCCGGCGCGTGCTCGAGGGGGAGGACCTCTCCGAGGACATCCGCGACTGGATCGACGAGGTTGTGGAGCGGATCGTGCTCGAGCACACCGCGGAGGACGAGGCGGGCCAGTGGGACGTCAGCTCGCTGCTCGCCGAGATGGGGTCGCTCTACGACACCGAGATCCGCGCCGAGGAGCTCGATCTCGGCCGGATGGCTCGTGCCGATGTGGTGGCGGAGTTCCAGGAGGACGCCCGCGACGCCTACGAGGCGCGGGAGGAGGAGCTCGGCGCCGAGCTCCTGCGCGAGATCGAGCGCTACCTCGTGCTCCAGGTCGTCGACGTCCGCTGGCGCGAGCACCTCGAGTCGATGGAGTACCTGCGCGAGGGGATCCACCTGCGGGCGATGGCCCAGAAGGATCCGCTGGCCGAGTACCGGACCGAGGGGCACGCGATGTTCGAGGAGCTCACCGCCGCGATCCGCGAGGAGGTCGTTCGCTACCTCTTCCACGTCGAGGTCGCCCGCGAGGAGCAACAGCAGCTCGAGCCGCAGGCGCACGACGAGCACCTCGTCTACGAGCACGAGTCCCTGGCCGGCTCGGAGGCGATCGCCGCGGCGGGGGGCGCCCCGGCGGCGACCGCGGCGCCGCCGCGGCCGGTCGCGGCGCGCGCCCAGGCAGCCCCCGAGTACCAGGGCGTCGGGCGCAACGACCTCTGCCCGTGCGGGTCGGGGAAGAAGTTCAAGAAGTGCCACGGCGCGTAGGGGCGGCGCTCGCGCAGCCGCGGGGGGCCGTGTAGGGCCGGATCTCGGCCCGCCCGCGCGCGGCCATTGGCCCGCATAGCGGTGGCGGGGTGGGGGTGCCCGGCCCGTGGGGCGGCGCCGGGTGTCGGGGCGTGGCCGCGGGGGGTTCTTGTGGGGGCGGGTCTCGACCCGCCCGCTCCCGGCTCCTGACCCGCCGCGTCCCTACGCCGACCCGCTCGCGGCCCGGGCAGCCGCCGCCAGGGTCTCGCGGCGCTCCGCGACGGTCGCCTCCACGGCGGCCCGGAGCCCCGGGTCGCGCTCGAGCAGCGACTGGAAGTCGGCCCGCTCGAGGCTCCAGAGGTCGGTCGGCGCGATCGCGCGGACGGTGGCGGCCCGCGGCTGGTCGGCGAGAAGCGCCATCTCGCCGAAGTAGTCGCCCTCGCCGAGCGTGTTCACGACCCGCTCGCCGTCGCCTCCGCCGACGACGACCTGAACCTGCCCGCCGGCGACGACGTAGAGCCGGTCGCCCGGATCGCCCTGGCGGACGACATCCTGTCCGGCCGGGTAACGCTCGCGCACGAGGAGGCGGGCCAGGGCTTCGAGCTCCCCGGCGCCCGAGCCGGCGAAGAGCGGAATCGCGGCGAGCTGCGACGCCTCGATCGCGCCGCGCGGCGCGCCCGGACGGCCGGTCTGCTCGTCCCAGAGCCGGCGGTAGAGGCCGCCCGCCTCGAGCAGCTCCGCGTGGGCTCCCTGCTCGACCAGGCGGCCACCCTCGAGCACGACCACCGTATCCGCCTGGGCGGCGAGCGAGAGGCGGTGGGTGATGCTGATCGTGGTGCGTCCGCGCGTGAGCGCTACGAGCGTCTCGAGGATCTCCCGCTCGGTCTGCGGGTCGAGGGCGCTCGTCGCCTCGTCGAGGACGAGGATCCGCGGGTCTCGCAAGAGCGCGCGCGCGAGCGCGAGCCGCTGGCGCTGCCCGCCGCTCATCCGCACGCCACGCTCGCCGAGGACCGTGTCGAAGCCCGCGGGCAGCGCGGCGACCCAGTCGTCCAGGCGGGCGGCGCTCGCCGCCGCGGCGATCTCAGCGTCGCTCGCGCCCTCCCGGCCGATCCCGATGTTCTCCCGCACGGTCGTGTCGAACACGAACGTGTCCTGGAAGACGAGCGCGACCTGCCCGCGCAGCGAGGCAACGGTGGCGTCCCTGAGGTCGGTGCCGTCGAGCAGCACGCGGCCCTCGTCGGGGTCCCAGAAGCGCAGGAGCAGGTTGACGATCGTGCTCTTGCCCGAGCCCGACGGCCCGACGACCGCGACGTGCGAGCCGGCCGGGAGCGCCAGGTCGAGCGCGTGCAGCACCGGCCGCCCCGGCTCGTAGCCGAACGTGACGCCCTCGAGCCGAAGCTCCCGCGCGAGCGGCGCGAGCGGGGTCGCGCCCGGGCGCTCGGCGATCTCGATCGGCGCGTCGAGGACCTCCCGCACCCGCTCCATCGCGCCGCTCGCCTTCTGGACGGTCTGGCCGACCGTCGCGAGCGCGGTGATCGGCTCGAAGAACGACGGCAGCAGCCCGACGAACGCGACGAGCGTCCCGAGCGTGATGTGATCCTCGATCACGAGGTAGCCGCCGACGCCGAGCACGAGGAGCTGGCCGACGGTGATCGCCATGCCGACGCTGGCGTTGAAGACCGCGCCGAGCGTGACGACGCGCAACACGGCCCGGAAGACCGCGAGCAGCCTCGCGCGGTAGCTCTCCACGGCCCGCCGCTCGAGCCCGAAGGCCTTGACCACGGGCTGCGCGGAGAGGTTCTCCTGCGAGGCGGTCATCACCTCGCCGAACCGCGCCTGCGCCTCCCTGCTCGCCCGCTGCACCCGCGAGAGCAAGAGCACGTAGCTGGCGGCGAACAGCGGCACGACGACCAGCGTGAGCACGCCCAGGAGCGGGTCGAGGAAGAGCGCGGCGCCGGCGGCGAAGACGGCCTGGATCGTCAGGAATACCCCCTGGACGAGCACGGCCGTCATCGCGCCCCGGATCGCGTCTAGATCCTGCGTGAGCCGCGACATCAGATCGCCGACCTTGGCGTGCCCGTGGAAGCGATGCGAGAGGCGCTGCAGGCGCTCGAACATCTGCTCCTGGAGCGCGAGCAGGATGCGGTAGTTGACCCAGCTCGAAGCGTACGCGCGGCGGACCTCGACGAGGGAGTTGAGCAGGAAGAGGAAGAAGAGGACGACGACGAACACGGCGAGCAGCCGCACCCGGCTCTCGGGGATGACCGTGTCGAACAGGTACTTGAACGAGAAGGGGAGCGCGATCGTGAACGCGACCCCGAGCAGCATGTAGGCGCCGATCTCGAGCCAGCGCCGCCAGTACGGTCTGACGAGCGGGACGAGGTAGCGGAAGAGCTCGCGGAACGCGTCGCGCTTCCCGGCCTGGCGCCGCAGGCTGGCGAGCCACGCCTCTTCGAGGGACGCGAGCGGCCGCTCGTAGACGGCGAGCGCGGCCTGGTCGCGGCGCTCCGGGTCGTAGCGGGCGAGGAAGTCGCGCAGGGCGCCCGGGCCGCGGCTGTCGAGCAGGAAGGCGACGAAGCCGGTCGTGGTGGGGGAGCCGCCGTCCTCGCCCGCGGCGAAGATCGAGACCGGCGCGCCGGCCTCGAGCTGCGCCCGCGCCCGCTCCTTCGCCTCCGCCAGGCTGGGGCCGGCGCCGGTGCGGGCCGCCACCACGCCGGCGATCCCCGCGCACACCGCCTCCGCCCCGGCGGCGGCCGGGCCGAGCCAGCGCTCGACCAGCAGGCGCGTGAGCGGCCAGGCGACGGGCTCGCCCGGAGTCTCGGGCTGGACCGTGCGGACGATCCCGCCCCGCCCGGTCAGCCCGGCTCCGCCGCCGGGTCCGCCGGCGCCGTCCGTCAGGTAGACCTCGATCCGGCCTGCTCGCGCCTCCGCGGGTGGCTCCAATAGCTCCGCGAGGGCCGCGACCGCTCCGTCTGCGTCCGCGAGCTCGGCGGGCGCGCGCGTGGCCGCGTACGACCCGGCGGGAGCGTGGACGGTCACCCGCTGGCCCGGGAACGAGAGCCACTTCACCGCAGGGGGAACCGCGGGGTCCGGCTCGGCCCCTCCCTCGTCGCTGGCGGTCGTCGTGGCGTCGGCGTCCATGCGGTGGAGCATTATCGCGACACCCGGCGAGGGTGTGTAAAGAACTTGATTGTGCCGCCTCGGCGGGTCGTGGTACGTTCCTCCCCGGAATGGGCTCGCATCTGCCGGAGAACCGCTCGCAGCCGCGTCGAGGGGAGAGCGCGCGGAGAGGCTACCGCCGGCTCCCCGGTGTGGCGACGAGCGCGAGCGAAAGTCTGTGGGTTCCCACACTTTGCGGCCGCGGAGCCGCCGCGTAGGCTGGCCGTCATGGGCATGACCCCGCTCGAGCGATCCGAGCTTCCCGGGCCCACCGGGCAGCCCCGCGCCGAGCTGGTCGTGATCGAGAACTACGGCTCCTGCAACCTGCGCTGCACGTACTGCTTCCCCGAGCACATGTGGGCACGCCGAGGGCACGGCGCCGCGATCAGCGACGAGACGTACCGGGGCATCCTCGAGCTCGCCTGCTCGGCGACGAGCGCCGAGACGGTCCACGTGCGCTTCGCGGGCGGGGAGCCCCTGCTCGCCGGCCAGG
>WBZR01000751.1_pt3 | contig 24439 bp, 24 predicted proteins | sample 5204231 | NCBI WGS metagenome assembly WBZR01 (sample SAMN12412403, study PRJNA552823) | activated sludge metagenome | isolation source: activated sludge from anammox sidestream of wastewater treatment plant... | place: USA: Virginia | collected 2017-08
AACTTCGCACCCAACCGCGACGTCGGCGAGGCCGCCTTGACCCCCGACGGCGGCACCATCCTGTACGTCGCCGACCAGGAGACCGACGACACCCGCGAGCTCTTCGCGACCGACGCCCCCGCGCCGGCGCCGACGCCGACCGGCGCGACGCCTACCGCGACCCCGGGCGGGAACGCAACGGCGACCGCGACCGGCGCGGCGACACCGACCCCGCTCGCCACGCGGACGCCCGCGCCGGAGACCGGCGACCGCTGCGCCGACTGCGTCGACAACGACTTCGACGGCGACGCCGATCGCGTCGATGCCGACTGCCCGCCCTATGCCGACGGGGCCGGCGCCGGCCTCGCCGGCGACGCCGGCAAGGTCGCGCTCAAGTGCCAGAAGACGCTCGCCAAGGCTGGCACCGGCTTCGCGACCAAGCGCGTGAAGGCTCTGTCGGCGTGCCTCCAGAAGGCGTTCGCATGCGTCCAGGGCGGCGGTGACCCGGCTTGTCTCGCCAAGGCCGGCGTCGCTTGCGGCAAGGTGGAGCGTGCGCGCCAGGCGGCGATCGCCAAGATCGCGGCGGCCGTCGCCAAGGGCTGCGGCGATCCGCCGCTCGCCACCGTCGATCTCGGCGCCGCCGGCGGCCTCGGGTTCGCGAGCGAGGACGCGCGCTGCGCGGCCTTCGGCGCGTCGATCGCGAACGCGGCGGGTGTCGCGAGCTGCCTCGTCGCGCACCACGCGTGCCGCGCCGAAGCGCTGGTCGGAACCGAGATCCCGCGCGCGCGCGACCTCCTCGATGCCACTGGCCGCGATGCCGCGCTCGAAGCGCCCTGTCTGCCGGCCGGCGGCGCGGGCGGGGCGGCCGTCGACACCAAGGCGGTCCTGAAGTGCCAGAAGGCGCTGGCGAAGGCGGGCGCGGCGTACGGCAGCGCGCGCCTCAAGGCCGAGCAGAAGTGCGCCGACAGCGCTTTCCTCTGTGTGCAGCGCAAGGCGAACGACGCCGCCTGTCGCGCGAAGGCGACGACGAAGTGCGGGAAGCTCTTCGGAAAGCTGACCGCCGCCGCCGCCAAGGTGGAGGCCGCCGTCGCCAAGGGCTGCGCCGCGGTCGATCTCGAAGGAGCGAACGCCATCGGTTTCGCGGCGCGCAGCGCGGACTGCGCCGCGCTCGGCGCCACGACGTCCTCGGTCGCCGGCGTCGCCGGCTGCGTCGTCGCGCAGCACGATTGCCGTGTCGATCAATTACTGATCGGCCAGACCCCGCGCGGCGCCGAGCTCGGCGCGCTCGCGCCCTGACCGGCGCGCCGGCGCGCCGGGCCGTTCGCAGCCGGGGGGAAACGGTCGACGGACGTTTCCCGCGCTCGGGAAACGCCGGCTCGGCGCGCGGCGCAACGCCGCGATTCCCCGACGCGTCGCGCTGGCGAGCCGTTTGCACCGATCCTTCGCGAAGGGAGGTCGCCATCATGACCGAGAAGCACTTCGATCTCGATGCCATCGTGGAGGATTTGAAGCGGCAACGGGACGAGATCCGGGTCCGCATGCACCTCGCCAAGGCCGACGCACGGGACGAGTTCGAGCGCCTGGAGCGCGAATGGGACCACGTCCGGGGGAAGCTCGGCGTCATCGGCGAAGAGGCCGGCAAGGCGGCGGTGGAGGTCGGGGCCGCGCTGAAGCTCGCCGTCGACGAGCTGCGGAACGGCTACCGGAAGGTCCGCGCGCTCCTGTGACGCGCCGGGCGGGCCCACGGCGGCGCCCGCCCGAAGACGTCTGCTGCCGCGCGGCCGCCGACGGCCGACCGGAATCATGGACCGCGCAGGACCAGGTGCCGGACCCGCGCCGTGACCGCGCCGAGATCGGTCGGTGCGGGAGCGACCGCAGCCGGCGGCGCACCGAGCAGCGTCGCGTAGCCGACCGCCACGAGCCGCCTCACGAAGGACTGCATGTCGGGTTGGCCGTTGCAGAGGCCGATCGCACGGAGCCGCTTCTCGAGGCAGGTGCCACGTACCCCTCGTGCGAGCCATCCGGCGAGGTCGAGCTGCCGGACCGGCGCGATCGCGACCGGCTTCCCGGTCCGGCACGCTTCGGCGGCCATCGACGCGCTGTCGCCGGTCACGACGATGCGATCGGCGAGGCCGAGGAAGCCGGCGTAGGGGTTGCGAGGCGCGTCGGGCCGCCAGCGGTGCAGCACGTGCGGGACGCGGAGATGCTTCGCGAGCGCGTCGGCGGCGGCACCGGGCGTGCGCCGGCTCGTCGTCGCGAGCACCGACATCCCCGCACGCGCCGCGACGGCGCTGACGGCGCTCCCGAGCTCCGCCGCCGCCGCCGCGTCGAAGCAGAGCGACTTCGTCGCACCGCCGACGAGCAACGCGAGGTAGGGACCGGGGAGCGCGGCGACGCGAGGGCGCCAGACTGCGGCCTCGCTGCGGAGGCGCTCGGGAGCGACCTCGTTCAGCGGCAGATCGACGCGCAGGACGTTCGGCGCTCCGGGAAGGCCGTACTGCGGCGACGTCACCACGAGATCGAACCACGCAAGCGGCGCCCGGGGCCGGCCGAGGTGCACGAGGCGGGTGCGGCCACCGCTCCGCCGCTTGATCCAGAACGCGATCGGCGCGGCACGCCGGCCGGAAGCGAGAACGACGGCCGGCCACGGCGGCCCGAGGTATGGCGTCGGTGCGCTCAGGCTCGCGCGCGTGGCACCCAGGAGGACGTTCGGTACGCGAACGAGCCGCGTGAACCGCAGCGCCTTCTCCTCGACCGACCAGTCCAGCGCGCGACCGAGGATGCGAAGCTGCTCGTTGTCGCCGGCCTTGTCGCCGAGGAGCATCCAGACCCGCGGCGGGGCGGCGTCGCTGTCGTGGCGCATGCCGCAGCATGCGCGGGCCGCACTGAACCGTCCGTGAATGCGGCGTTCATCTCCGGTTCATGATCGAGCGCGCGGATCGACGCTCACTGGTCGGCGGCGACCGGAATGCGCAACGCCGCATGCACGCCGCCGAGGCGGCTCGTGCCGAGCGCGAGCGAGCCGCCGTAGAGCGTCGCGAGATCGTTGGCGATCGCGAGCCCGAGCCCGGAGCCGGCCGTGTCGCCGTCGAATCGCATCCCGCGGCCGAGCGCCGCCGCCCTCTCGTCGGGCGCGAGACCCGGACCGTCGTCGTCGACCGCGATCTCGAGCGCCTCACCCGCGCGCGCGGCGCGGACGTCGATGCGGGACGCCGCCCACTTGGCCGCGTTCTCGATCAGGTTGCCCAGCATCTCCTCGAGATCCTGGCGCTCGCCGGCGAAGGCGAGATCACGCTCGACGTCGGCATCGACGGCGAGCCCGCGATCGGCATGGATACGTAGGATCGTCGCGCACAGCTCGTCGACCACCGGACCGACGGCGACGCGCGGACTCCCGGGCCGCCACGCGCCCGCCGCCGCCGCGCGTGTGACGTGATGGTCGACGAGTGCCGCCATGCGACCGACCTCGCGCGCGATCCGCGCGCCGTCGGGCCGAGCCTGGGTCGCCTCGACGGCGACCACCGCGAGCGGCGTCTTGAGCCCATGGGCAAGGTTGCCGACGTGCTCGCGGGCGCGCGCGATACGCGCGGCGTCGCGATCGAGCACCTCGTTCATCGTCCCGACGAGCATGTCGACCTCCTCGGGATAGTCGCCGGCGATCCGCGCGCTCCGTCCCGCGCGGATCGCCGCGAGCTCGCGCTGCATCCGGCGGAAAGGGCGCAATCCGTAGCGCACCTGGACCACGATGCCGGTCCACAGGGTCACCGCGAGCGTGGCGAGCGCACCCGCGAGGAACCGATCGAAGCGGGCGATCTCGCGCTCGAGCTCGGCCTCGGGCGCCGCGACCGTGACCGCGATCGGATCGGGGCGCTCCGGATAGCGGAGGCCGCGGGTCACGATCCGCAGGCCCTCGCCGCGCGGTCCCGAGATCCGCGCGCCGCGCGGTGCAGCGCGGTCGGTCGGCAACGTCGCGTCCCACAACGAGCGGGACGTCACACGCTCGGAGCCGTCGCCCACCTGCCAGTACCACCCGGAGTACGGGCGATCGAACGCCGGTTCCGGAATCGGCCGCGCGAGACGGAGCGGCGCCGACGGCGACACGTCGATCGCCGCGATCACCGCGAGCAGCATCGAATCGAGCCGTGCGGCGAACGCCGCTTCCGCGGAGCGGCGAAACGCGAGCGAGAGCGCGACGCCGCCGATCACGAACGCGACCGCGAACCACGCCGAGGTTGCGACGATCAAGCGGCCGCGGAGCGAGCGCGGCCTCACGAGGGCGCCCTTCCGGGGGCCTCGAGCCGATAGCCGCGGCCGCGCACGGTCGCGATCATGTTCACGCCGAGCTTCCGGCGGATGCGCCCGATCAGCACGTCGATGACGTTGGAATCGCGGTCCTGATCGCGCTCGTAGACGTGATCGATGATGTCGAGCCGGCTGACGATGCGACCGCGCCGGTGCAGCAGGTAGTCGAGGATCTTGAGCTCGTGAGCCGTGAGGCGCACCGGCCGACCGTCGACCGTGACGCTGCCGCGCGAGGGGTCGAAGCGCACGGGCCCGCAGGCGATCTCGTCCGACGCGTTGCCGCTCGTGCGGCGAATGAGCGCGCGGACGCGGACCACCACCTCCTGGATCTCGAACGGCTTGGTGACGTAGTCGTCGCCGCCCGCCGAGAACGCCGCGAGCTTCTCGGGCCAGCGGCCACGCGCGGTCAGCACCACCACCGGCAGGTCGATTCCCGCCTCGCGCCAGCGGCGCAGCACGGTCACGCCGTCCATCGACGGCAACCCGAGATCGAGCACGACCGCATCGTAGGGCTCGATCGCGCCGAGGTGCAGCGCTTCCTCACCGTCGGCGGCGTGCTCGGCGACGAATCCCGCCTCCGTAAACGCGTCGACGAGCGCCCGAGCGAGCGCTGGCTCGTCCTCGACGATCAGGACCTTCACGGGCGCTTCCTCGCACGTTCGACACCCGCGCCCTCGGTCCCGAGCAGCCGACCGGTCGCCGCGTCGTAGGTGAGCTCGATGACGGCGCCGCCGGCCGTCAGCAGCTCGACCTCGTACTCCCAGCGTCCCTTCTCGCGCTCGAGCTCCACCTCGACGACCTCGCCGCTGAACTCCGCGTTCGCGGCGTCGAGGATGCGCGCGAGCGACAGGATCTCCCCCTTCTCCCGGGCCTGGCGCGCGGCGACGTGATCCAGCTCGTCGGCGCGAGCGATCGTGGACCCCGCGGAGACGAGACAGGCCGCCAGCAGGACCACCAGCGAAATCCGTGAGCGAAGCATGCGCAGGGCCTACACGACGGCGATTAAACGTCAGATGAACGGCGGAGTCATCTCGGGTTCAGGGCTCCGGCCTACCGTGCGTATCATCCGGCGCGAATGGACGCGCCGCGGAAACCCAAGGAGTCAGCTCATGACACGAACGACATACGCGGCGATGCTGGCCGGCCTGCTCTCCCTCACGCTCGTCACCGCTCCCCGGGCGATGGACGCCGGGCGGTCGCACATCCTGGCGCCGCAGGAGATCGTCCGCCAGCTCGAAGACGCGGGCTACAAGAACGTCCACGACGTCGAGCTCGACGATGGGGTCTACGAGGCGGATGCGACGTCGCGGGCCGGCGTCCCGGTCGACCTCGAGATCGACCCGCTGACGGGGCGGGTGCTGCGCGAAGACGTCGACCGCTGAGGTCGCCGTCCCTCGCCGAAGGAGATCGTCGACGGCCCTCGCGGCCGCCGACGACGTCCTTCCCGGCCTCCGGGGCTCAGCGAACGTGCTGGAACAGCTCGCTGAAGAAGAACGGACCCAGACAGTAGACGCTGGTCCACAGCAGGGCTCCCGCCGCCTGCGCCACCAGGAAGAGGCGCCAGGGCAGGTCGAGCGAGCCCGCGATCAAGCCGTTGAGCTGGCGTAGGACCGGGACGAAGCGCGCCAGGAAAACGAGCCCGAGCCCGCGGGTTCGAAACCGCTCCTCCAGGCTCGCCAGACGTTCCGGCGTCAGCCGCAGATAGGGGCCGACCGCGCGGAGCAGCGTGCGCCCCCCGAGACGCCCGATCAGATAGCCCGTGGAGTCGCCGAGGATCGCCGCCGACAGGACCGCCGGATAGAGCGTGACGATCGACAGCTCACCTCGCGACGCGAGCAGCGACGCCGCGATCACGCCGGTCTCTCCCGGCAACGGCCCGCCGAGCGCCTCCAAATAGATCATGACGAAGACGGCGGACGCGCCATAGGCGTTCAGATAGGGCTCGAAAACCACCCAGCCTTCGTGCAGGGTCGCGAGCACTCAGTTGCCGATCGCCGTCCCGAACTGCGTCATTCCCGTGCGTCTCCCGGAATCCGTCTCGCGTGAGATCGGTCGATACGATAGCGGACACCGCGGGAGGGCCGAAACCATGGTCGCACTGCCGCTCACGGGCGGATGCCAATGCGGAACGCTCCGCTACGAAGTCACGATGGCGCCCCTCATGGTCTACAACTGCCACTGCACCAACTGTCAGAAGATCGGCGGCGGCGCGTTCTCCACGCCGGTCACCGCGCTCGAGGCTACGTTTCGCTTCGTCGCCGGCACGCCGCGAACGATCGAGTGGGCGTCCGACGCGGGCACCACGCGTTTCGGGTGGTTCTGCGGCGACTGCGGGAGCCGCATCGCGCACGGACAGCGGCCGTCGAACGGCGTGCTGAGCGTCCGCGGCGGCACCCTCGACGACACGAGCTGGCTCGAGCCCGTCGCCGACATCTGGACCCGAAGCGCGCAGCCCTGGGTGGCGCTCGCGCCGGACCGCCTGCGGTGCGAGCGACAGCCGGCCGACTACGGACCGTTCCTGGACGCGTTCCGCAAGCAGGGGCGCTTCGCGACGTGACGCGCGCTCAGCGCGTCACACCTTCACCGCGCCGCACGCGCGCCCTTCGTAGCCGGCGGACGCCGGCGGGGATCCCGCCGCTGCTTCACGAGCAGCATCGCCCGCTCGATCAGGCGGGGCTCGGCATCCACCGCTTGGCGTTGGAACAGCAACCCGGCAGGCGCGCGAATTGACCCTGCCCGCCCCGCGTGTTTAGGCAGCCCCGGGAGGTGCCGCGGGTGGCGAGCATCTGGCTCTTCAAGACCGAACCGAGCTCCTACTCGTACGACCGGCTCGAGCGCGATCGCACGACCGTCTGGGACGGCGTGAAGAACCCCGTGGCGCGGAAGCACATTGCCGCGGTGAAGCGCGGCGACCGGGTGCTGATCTACCACACGGGCGCCGAGAAGGCGGTGATCGGGATCGCGAAGGCGCTCTCGGACGGCTATCCCGACCCGAAGCAGACGGACGCGAAGGCCGCCGTCGTCGATCTCGCGCCGGTCGAGCGCCTGGCGCGTCCCGTGACGCTCGCGGCGCTCAAGCAGCGTCCGTCCTTGCGGGACTTCCCGCTGGTCCGCTTGCCGCGCCTCTCGGCGATGCCGGTCTCGGCCGCCGAGTGGCGGGAGATCGAACGCCTGAGCCGCGCCTGAACGGCGCCCGGAGGGAGCCATGGAGACGAAGCCGATCGAGATCGAACGCCTCCCCGGCATCCCGCGCGGCGGCGCGTTCCTGATCGAGCCGATCGGCAGCCGCGACATCTTCATCACCGGCGAGTTCACCGACGAGCAGCTCGCCTACGCGGCGACCGCCGAGGAGTTCGTCGCCCGGGAGATCCTGCCGCGCCTCGACGCGATCGAGCGCAAGGAGGAGGGCCTCATGCCGCGGCTGCTCAAGCGCGCGGGCGCGCTCGGCCTCCTCATGATCGACATCCCCGAGCGCGACGGCGGCCTCGGGCTCGACAAGGCGACGTCGATGCTGGTGTCGGAGCGCGCCGCGAAGTGCGCCTCGTTCAGCGTGTCGTGGGGCGCGCACACCGGCATCGGCACGCTGCCGCTCGTCTACTACGGCACCGCCGAGCAGAAGGCGCGCTATCTCCCGAAGCTCGCGACCGGCGAGATGCTCGCCGCCTACGCGCTCACCGAGCCCGGGTCCGGGAGCGACGCGACCGGCGCCCGCACGACGGCGGTGCTCGCTCCCGACGGCTCCCACTACGTGCTGAACGGCGTGAAGCAGTTCATCACCAACGCCGGCTTCGCCGATCTCTTCACCGTCTTCGCGAAGATCGACGGCGACAAGTTCACCGCGTTCCTCGTCGAGCGCGCGACCCCCGGCGTCTCGACGGGCCCCGAGGAGCAGAAGCTCGGCATCAAGGGATCGTCGACACGCCAGCTCATCCTCGAGGACGCGAAGGTCCCGGCCGCAAACCTCCTCGGCGAGATCGGCCGCGGCCACAAGATCGCCTTCAACATCCTGAACGTCGGCCGCTTCAAGCTCGGTTGCGGCGCCGCCGGCGCGGCACGCGAGTGCCTCGACGGCGCCATCCGCTACGCGTCCGAGCGGAAGCAGTTCGGCAAGCCGATCGCGTCGTTCGGCGCGATCCAGCAGAAGCTCGCCGACATGGCGACCCGCATCTTCGTCGCCGACGCGATGTCGTACCGCACCGCCGGCCTCATGGACGACGCGACGCGGGCGCTCGACGAGCGCGCGCCCGACTACCGGCGTCAGGTCGTCGACGTGCTCGACGAGTACACGATCGAGTGCTCGACCATCAAAGTGTTCGGCACGGAGTGTCTCGACTTCGTCGCCGACGAGGCCCTCCAGACGCTCGGCGGCTACGGCTTCCTCAACGAGTATCCGATCGAGCGCCACTACCGGGACGCGCGCATCAACCGCATCTTCGAAGGCACGAACGAGATCAATCGCCTCATCATCCCGGCGACGCTGATGAAGCGCGTCGCCAGGGGAGGCCTGCCCTACCTCCAGTTCCTCCAGACGGTGCAGGAGGAGATCGACGACGTCGGCCGCCGGCCGCTCTGCGCGCTCGGGCCCCTCGGTCAGGAGGTGCGGGCCTGCGAGATGGCGAAGCGCGTGATCGCGTACACGGTGCGGGTCGTCATGCAACGCGGCCTCGCCGACCTCACGGCCAAGCAGCAGCACCTGATGCTGCTCGCCGACATGATCATCGACCTCTATGCGATGGAGAGCGTGACGGCGCGCGTCCTCGAGCAGACGCGCCTCCGGCCCGACGCCGACGCGAGCGCCGAGCTCGACATGACGTACGTGTTCGTCGCGTCGGCGAACCAGCGCGTCGCCTCGCACGCCGCGCGCCTCCTCTGCAACGAGCTCGCGGGCGAGGATCTGGAGCGCCATCTCGCGACCGTTCGCGCCTTCACGCCGTTCATCCCGCTCCGCACGATCGACACCAAGACCCGGCTGGCCGAGCGCCTGGTCACGGCCGGCCGCTTCGAGTTCATCTGATGCCCGCGGCCCCAGGCGGCGGAGCCCGCCGGTCCGGATGACGGCGCGCGGCCGCTCGGCGGTCGGGACGCTCGCGACCGCGGTCGCGGTGTGCCTCTGCACGGGGCCGGCGGGGGCGCACGAGGGGCACGCGACCGGCCCGCATCCCACGCCGACGCCCGCGGCGGCGGCGCCGGCCGCCGCCGCGCGGCCTCCGGCGCCCGTCGCCTACCGCATCCTCCCGGACGCGCGCGCCGATCTCGGGTGGACCGGGATCGCGCACGACGAGCCGTGGCCGAGCGAGCAACGCCTGGCGTTCGGGCTCGACTGCCGCGCCGGCGGGCGGCGGTGCGCCGCCGTCGGCGGCGCGGGCGGCGACTCCTTCGGCGCGCCGATCCCGCTCTCGTCGGGCGGCGTCCCGGCCTGCGTCGTGAATCGCCTGCGGACGAGCGTCGGCGGCAGCGTCGATCCCGGGACCGGGTGCGGCGAGCTCCGGCTCTCCCTCGCGTCCGCTATCTTCACGGGCGACGACGTCGCGCGCCCCTGCCCCGTCTGCCGCGGCGACGCGACGCCGAACGACGGCGCGCGCGACGGACGATGCCAGGGCGGACGCGCCGACGGCCGACCGTGCGACGCGCACGGCGTGAGCCCGCACTTCGGTGCGACCTCGAACGATTGCGAGCCCGCGTCCGGCAAGAGCGCCGGCGACCTCGCGATCGACCTGGCCCCGCTCACGACCGGCACGGCAACGCTCGCCGCGACGCTCGTCTGCAAGGCGAGCGCCGGTACGGACGCGCCCCGCTGCTTCTGTCCCGCCCAGGTGCAGGCGAATCCCTGCGTCGGCGACCGCTGCGCCGCGGACGGCCGCTGCCACGAAGGGCCCGTAGGCGGCACCTGCGCCAACGCCCCCTATCGCGACTGCCGCCCCGGCACCGGCCGCGAGGACTGCGAGGCCGTCGCGCCCGGGAGCGGCGAGTGCCGCCTCGCCGAGCGCCCGTGCTTCGGCGAAACGATCACTGCGACCGGCCGCTGCGACCCGAAGCACCCGACCTACGTCGCCGTCTTCTGCGCGCCGCAGACCCGCGCCGCGGCTCTGAACTCGTCGGCGGGGCTGCCGGGTCCGGTGCGCCTGGTGCTGCCGCTCGAGCGCGTGGAATGACGCGCGGCACGCGCCGCGCTGAGAGCGTTCACGCGCCGCGCCCATCGGCGGCGACGCTTCAGTCCTCCGCGGCGATCGGCGTCGCCCGCTCCGGACCACGCCGGCGCGCCGGCTCCGCGTGCGGCGCGGCCACGAAGGCGAGCACCCCGGCCGCCGTGAGCGCCAAGCCGAGCGTCTGCCGCGGCGTCGGAACCTCGCCGAGCAGGGCGAAAGACGCCGCGAGCGACAGCACCGGAATCGACGGCACGACGATCGCGGTCGTGCGCGCGAGGTCGAGGCGGGCGATGGCCGCGTACCAGACGATCGTGCCGAGATAGGAGAGCACGATCCCCTGGAAGGCGAGGAGCGGCAGACACGGAGCGAGCGCCGCGAGCGCCGTGCCGCCGCGGCCGAATGCGAGCCAGGCAGCGGCGAGGATCGCCCCGCCGTACACGTAGCGCGCGCCCGTCAACACCGACGGCGTCACGCCGGCGACGCCCCGAAGCCCGCGCAGCACGACGAGGTGCGAGAGCTGCCAGCAGAACGGCGTCGCGAGGATCAGCCAGACGCCGCTCGGGGTGGACAGCTCGTGCGCGCCGAGGGCAAGCGCGAGACCAGCGAGCAGAACGACGAGCGCGAGCACGCGCCGCGCCGTCGGCCGATGGCCGAGCCCGAGCCAGGCGCCGAGGAGCGAGTAGATCGGCTCGACCTGCAACCCGAGCGCCGCCTCGATCGCGCTCGTCCGGCGCGCCCCCTCGTAGAAGAGGACGAAGGCGAGCGCCGTGCCGAGCAGCCCGACGAGCGCGAGCCGGGGCGCGGCGCGCGGCGCGAACAGCACGCCGAGTTCTCTCCGCGCCGCGAGCACGGCGAGCCCGAAGAGGCCGGCGAAGAGGCTCGTCACGGTCGCGACGAGCAGCGGATCGACCTGGACGCTCGTCAGCCGGGCGACCGCCGGCACGAACGCGCCGTTCAAGGCGCAGAGCGCCGCGAAGACGAGCCCGGCCGTCTCGGCGCTGCGGCGGAGGTCGGCGGCGCTCGCGGTCATGGGAACGGCCGTCTCTACGAGATTCGCGACACGTTGACGATCAGCCTTTGACCTGGCCCCCGCGGCCGGTGTAGGAAACCTTCGAATGTCGACGTTCGCCGCCGCCTATTTTGCGTACTTTACTTGGCCCGACCTCGGGGCAGGCGGCTGCGTGAACGGCTAGACGAAAGACCATCGCGCAGAAACCGAAGGCCCCGGGAGCGATCTCGGGGCCTTCGTTTTTTGGGGCCACGAGCCGGGGAGAATCAGGAGCACGTCATGATCGAGAAAATCGAAGACCGGAACGTGGAGGGCATCATGCCGCTCATCTCGCCGCGCGCCGTCAAGGCGGCGCAGCCGCTCACGCCGCGCGCCGCGGACCTCGTGCTGGAGACCCGGCGCGCCATCCGCGACGTCCTGCACGGACGCGACCGCGACCGCCTGGTGGTCGTCGTGGGACCCTGCTCCATCCATGACCCCGACGCGGCGCTCGACTACGCGCGCCGGCTGCTCGAAGTCGCGCGGGCGACCCGCGACCGCCTGATCGTCGTCATGCGCGCCTACTTCGAGAAGCCGCGCACCACGGTCGGCTGGAAGGGCCTCATCAACGATCCGCATCTCGACGGCTCGTGCGACATCGCGACCGGCCTCCAGCTCGCCCGCAAGATCCTCCTCGAGATCAACGCGCTCGGCCTCCCGTGCGGCGGCGAGGTCCTCGACCCCATCACGCCGCAGTACATCTCGGATCTCCTCAGCTGGGCCTCGATCGGCGCCCGCACGATCGAGAGCCAGACCCATCGCGAGATGGCGAGCGGCCTCTCGATGCCGATCGGCTTCAAGAACTCGACCGACGGCGGCTTGCAGGTGGCGCTCCACGCGATGATCTCGGCACGGCACCCGCACACGTTCCTCGGCATCGGCGCCGACGGCGCGACCGCCATGATCAAGACCGGCGGCAACCCGGACCGCCACGTCGTGCTGCGCGGCGGCGGCGGCGGGCCGAACTACAGCGCAGCCGACGTCGCGCGCGCGACAGAGATGGTGGCGGGCGAAGGGCTCGCGCGGCCGGTCATGATCGACTGCTCGCACGGCAACTCGAGCAAGGACTACACGCGCCAGCCGATCGTCTGCCGCGAAGTGCTCGCGCAGCTCGCCACGAGCCAGGGAGCCGTCATGGGCCTGCTGGTCGAGAGCAACCTCCGTCCCGGACGGCAGGATTGGGTCGCCGGCACCGACCTCCGCTACGGCGTGTCGATCACCGATGCGTGCATCGGCTGGGAGGAGACGGAGACGCTGCTCGGCGAGATCGCCGCCGCCGCGCGCACCAGGAGCGCGGCGTAGTACGCGGACGCGGCGGCGGCGCGCCGCAGACTCAGCTCAGGCCCTCGAGATCCGTCTTCACCGCCTTCAGCTGGCGGAGGTCGTGCTGCATCGCGCGGATGCGGTCGGCGACGCGCTCGAGGTCGCTCTCGGCGCCGGCGAGCTCCTGTTGCGACACGGTCGCGAGCGCGCTCCGCAGCTGCTCGGCGAGCGCGAACAGGCCCCGCAGTCCGTTGAAGCCCGCTTCGCCCATGCGGCGGTGCAGCTCGGACTCGAAGCGCATCACGGCGCCGGCATGCTCGAGCAGGCTCTGCGCGGCGCCGCCGGAACGCGGGGCGGGCGCCGGCGTCGGCCGCTCCTGCAGATCGAGCGGATTCGCGCCGAGGTCGGCGGCCTGACCGGCTTCCATCGCTTTCCTCTGCGCCTCGAGGTGTTGGAGGGCGTCGTAGATCTTGCTCATGGGGGTCCTTCCCGGGCCGCGCGTTCTCTATAGCGTCGATCGGAACGGCGGCGGAGGCGGTGGTCGTTTCGTATTGCTCGCGCGCGCGGCGCGAGTCAAAGCCCCCGCTCGAGCGCGCACAGCCGGTCGACGACGCGGCGGATCACCTCCACGCCCCCCTCGAAGGCGACGCGGGCGATGCTCTCGTCCGGCTGGTGCGCCTGCTCGAGCTCGCCCGGACCGCAGACGAGGCTCGCGATGCCGCCGCGCGCGAGCTCGCCGCCGTCGGTCGCGAAGGGGGCGCCGCCCGCGCCGCCCGCGGCGCGGGCGCCGAGGGCGGCCGCGAGGGCGGCCGCGAGCGGTGTGCCGCGCGGCGAGCGCATGCCGGCGACGACCGCCGCCGCGCCGACGTCGACGCGCGCCGCCACCGCGGGCGATCCCGGATCGCGGAGGTCGGCCGCCGCGAGCCGGCGCGCGATCTCCCGATGGACCGTTAGGGGATCCTCGTCGGGCAGCGGCCGGTAGCTCACGGTGAGCGTGCAGCGGTCGGCGATCATGTTGTCGGCGCTGCCGCCGCGTACGGCGCCGAGATTCAGGGGCGTGTACGGGCACTCGGGAAAGTCGGCGGCGCTCGCGCGCGGCGCCGCCGCGCGCAGCTCGGCCTGGTACGCGCCGATCGCCGCGATCGCCCGCGCCATGACGGCAATCGCGTTCTGCCCTCGCTCCGGCAGGCTGCTGTGCCCGGCGATGCCGTGGGCCGTGACCGTGAAGGCGACGACGCCCTTGTGGGTGTGGTACGCGCGCCACCCCGTCGGCTCGCCGATCCACGCCGCCGTCGGCAGCGGCACGTCGCCGAGGAGCGCGGCCAGCTCGGGCACGAGGCGGCGGGCGCCGCCGCAGCCGATCTCCTCGTCGGCGGTGAAGACGAAGACGAGCGGCCGCGCGAGCCGGGCGCGGTCGATCGCCGCGGCCGCGGCGACACACTGGGCGAGGAAGCCCTTCATGTCGCTCGCGCCGCGGCCGTAGGCGCGGGCGTCGTCGACGGCGAACGCGAGCGGATCGCGCGTCCATCCCGCCTGCTCGGCGAAGGGCACGACGTCGATATGGCCCGACACGATGAGGCCGCCGTCGACCGGCGGACCGGCCGTCGCGACGACGTTCACCTTCGTGGCGCCGTCGCTCTCGTACTCCTGACACGTGACGCGAAACCCGTGCCGGGCGAGCTCGTCGGCGAGATACGCCGCGGCGGCGGCGTTGCTCGCGGCGCTCACCGTGTCGAAGGCGATCAGGCGGCGCGCGACGTCGTGCAGGTAGGACGGCATGGGACGACGCCCGGAGCGTCGGTCAGCGCGCGCGACGAGTCAAGGCGGCGGCCGTCACGCCGCGCGTGAAACGATGGCGCGTCGGTGCGGGGATCGCCGCACCGCGCCGTCTCAGCGCGTGGGCTCGGTGCCCGGCAGCCACCAGCGAGCGAGGTCGAGCGCCACGGCGTCGAAAGGAGCCGCGCGCACGACGTCGTCGCCGCCGAAGTTCTCGACGACGACCCAGCGCCCCTCGTCGTCGAGGCGGTAGACCTCGAGCGTGCGCGCGAGCGGGTCGATGAACCAGAGGTGCCCGACACCTTCGCGCGCGTAGATGCGCATCTTGCAGCCGCGATCGATCGTGCCGGTCGAGGGGGAGATCACCTCGCACACCCAGTCGGGTGTCCGGGTGATGAACGCGGCGTTCGGTAGCACCGGCATGCGATCGCGCCGCCATCCCGCCCAATCGGGCACGAGGACGTCCTCACCGAGGTGCAGCTCCGGTTCGACGAGGATCCACCAGCCGCCAGGACGATCGGGTGAACCCGGAGGTCCCCCGAATGCGCCGCCGATGTCGAAGCTCATCGCGCTTCCGGTGTACGCGTGCGGCGTCGCCGGGCGCGGGCTCACGATCAGCTCGCCCTCGATGATCTCCGCGACCTTCCATGCGGGGACCTGCATGAGGTCCTCGTACGTCGCCCGGCGTTTGGGTTCTGCCATGCCGCTACCCTAGCACGGCGTCATGCGATGACGATCGCTATTCGAAGCTCTTGCGGAGCGCGTCGAGCGCGCGCGTGAGGCGCGGCACGACCTCGGCCCAATCGCCGACGATCCCGAGATCGGCCTGCGCGAAGATCGGCGCCTGCGGATTCTTGTCGACGGCCACGATCGTCCCCGCGCGCCGCACGCCGACCATGTGCTCGGCCGCGCCGCGGATGCCGATCGCGAAGTAGAAGCGCGGCGCGATGGCGCGCCCGGTGAGGCCGACCTGGCGCTGACGCGGGAGCCATCCCTGGTCGACGACGTCGCGCGTGGCCGCGAGCGGCGCGCCGCCGAGCGCCGCCGTGAACGCCTCGACCGCCGGGAGCGCCCCGGGACCGCCGATGCCGAGCCCGACGCCGACCGCGATCTCCGCCTCGTCGAGCGCGGCGGCGCGCGCCGCCGACGGATCGCGCCGCCGCTCGACGACGCGGAGCCGGCTCGCCGGCAGATCGGCGAGCGGCAGCACGTCGACGTACGCCGCCGCACCCGCGCGTGCCGGCGCCGTCGGCAGCACGCCGGGACGGACCGTCGCCATCTCGGGCCGCGTGCGCGAGAGGATCGGCGCGACGACGTTGCCGCCGAACGCCGGCTTCCACTGCATCAGCCGGCCCCGGGCGTCGATCGAGAGGTCGACGCAATCGCCGGTGAGCCCGAGCCCGAGCCGCGCCGCGACGCGCGGCGCGAGATCGCGGCCGACGTAGGTCGACGGCAGCAATACCGCGGTCGGCCGCTCGGCGTCGATCGCCCGCGCGAGCAGCGCCGCGTAGGGCTCGGTCGCGTAGGTCGCGAGACGCGGATCGTCGGCGACGAGCACGCGGTCGGCGCCGTGGCCCGCGAGGCGCGCGACGTGGCGGCCGACGTCGCGTCCGAGCAGCACCGCCGCGACGCCGCCGCCGCGCGCGTCGGCGAGGCGTCGGGCCGTGGCGAGGAGCTCGAGCGTCACGCGACGGACGGCGCCTTCGAAGAGCTCGGCCACCACCCACACGTCGCGATCGCGCGCCGCCGCCGCGCGTCCCGCCGTCGGCGCGGACGCGCCCGGCGCCGCGTCGCCCGGGGCGGCGGCGCCGACCGGCGCGAAGATCCCGCGCGCCTCGAGCGCGGCGACCAGCGTGGCGATCGCCGGATCGACGTCGCCCGCGAGGACGCGGCCCGGACGTGCGACGGCGACGGTCTCGAGCCCCTCGACCCGGGTCGGCGAGCCGGCGGCCCCGAGCGTCGCCGGGTCGAGGCCGAGATCGACCGCCGCCAGCGCGACGATCGGCTTCGCCTTCGCCGCTTCCTTATCCGCCCGGCGCGGAAAGCGCTCCGGCGCCAGATCCTCGCCCGCCGTGACGAGCGCCGGGAGCACGCCCGTCACGGTCTCCGCGCCGTCGTCGGTCTCGCGCTCCGCGGTGAAGGTCCGCGCGGCGGCGTCGACGACCAGCGTCCGGGCGCTGCACACCTGCGGAAGATCGAGGAGCTCGGCGACCTCGGGCCCCACCTGCGCGGTCTCGGCGTCGACGCTCGCACGCCCGCACAGCACGAGGTCGGCGCGCTCGCGCGCGACCGCCGCCGCGAGGGCGCGCGCCGTCGCGAGTGTGTCGGCGCCGGCAAACGCGCGGTCGCAGAGATGGATGCCGCGATCGGCGCCGAGCGCGAGGCAGTACACGAGCGCTTCGCGCGCCGGCGGCGGCCCCATGGTGAGCGCCACCACCTCCCCGCCGTGCTCGGCGCGGAGCTCGACGGCGCGCAGCAGCGCCCGCACGTCGAACGAGCTCACTTCCAGACGCACCCCGTCGCGCTTCAGCGTGCGCGTCGCCGGGTCGAAGGCGAGCTCGGCGACCGCCGGAACCTGCTTGACGAGAACGATCTGCTTCATGCCGACGAGCGGACCGGCGCCGTCACGCGCCGCGCTCGAGGCGCTCGCGGTGCTGGCGCCGCATCGCCGAGGCACGCGGCGCCCGGGTGCCGCTCTTGCCGAACGCGGTGCGCGCCAGCGGGTCGTCGCCCGCCATGAAGAGTTCGAGATACGGCAGATCGTCGTAGCCCCAGAAAATCTCGCCGTTCGCCTCCATCGTCGGCACACCGAAGACCCCATGCGCGATCGCGTCGTCGGTCTGGCGGCGGAGACGCGCCTTCGCCGCCCCGGACGCCGCCTCGGCGAGGAGCGCCGCGCCGTCGAGTCCGACCTCGCGGCACGCGCGCTCCACCACTTCCGGCTCGCTCACGTGCTCGCCCCGCACCCACACGGCCTCCATGAGTCGGGTGATGAGGTCGTCGCACTCGTCGAGGTCGCGCGCGAGCGACGTCACCCGGAGCGCGAGCAGCGGGTTGAACGGGTGGAACGCCGGCGGCGCGAGCGGCACGCCCGAGAGCGCCGCTTTCCGGAGGTTGTTCTTCCACATCCAGAGCGCCTTCGCCGGCGTCTCGGCCGGCCCGCTCGTCCCGTGCGCTTCGAGCAGGCCCGCGAACAGCACCGGCACGGGCTCCAGCACCCAGCCGTACCGCCGCGCGATCGTCGGCATCTGGAGCCAGGCGAGGTAGGCGTTGGTGGAGATGTAGTCGAAATAGAAGCGGAGCGTCGCCATTTCCGGGACCAGCTTAACGCCACGACCGGACGGCCGATGCAAGCGGCGCAGCGGCTAGAAGGTCACGACGCCACGGATCGATTCGCCGGTGCGCATGAGATCGAAGGCCTCGTTGATGCGCTCGAGCGGCATCACGTGCGTGATCAGCGAGTCGATGTCGATCATGCCGTCCATGTACCAATCGACGATGCGCGGCACGTCGGTCCGACCGCGTGCGCCCCCGAACGCGGTGCCCTTCCACACGCGCCCGGTCACGAGCTGGAAGGGCCGGGTCGCGATCTCCTGGCCCGCGCCGGCGACGCCGATGATGACGCTCACGCCCCAGCCCTTGTGGCAGCACTCGAGCGCCTGGCGCATGACCTGCACGTTGCCGATGCACTCGAAGGAGTAGTCGGCGCCGCCTTTCGTGAGATCGACGAGGTACGGCACGAGGTCGCCTTGGACCTCCCGCGGGTTCACGAAGTGCGTCATGCCAAACTTCTCGGCGAGCGCGCGCCGCCGCGGATTCGTGTCTACGCCGACGATCTGCTCGGCCCCCGCCATGCGCGCGCCCTGGACCACGTTGAGCCCGATGCCTCCGAGCCCGAACACGACTACGCGCGCGCCCGGCTCCACCTTGGCCGTGTTGATGACCGCGCCGATGCCGGTCGTGACGCCGCAGCCGATGTAGCAGGCCTTGTCGAAGGGCGCGTCGGAGCGGATCTTCGCGAGCGCGATCTCGGGAACGACCGTGTGGTTCGCGAAGGTCGACGTGCCCATGTAGTGACGGATCGTCGTCGCGCCTCGCGAGAAGCGGCTCGTGCCGTCGGGCATGAGCCCCTGCCCCTGGGTCGCGCGGATCGCCTGGCAGAGGTTGGTCTTGCGGCTGAGACAGTACGCGCACTGCCGGCACTCCGGCGTGTAGAGCGGGATCACGTGGTCGCCCTCGGCGAGCGTCGTGACGCCGGCGCCGACCTCGACGACCACGCCCGCGCCCTCGTGCCCGAGGATCGTCGGGAAGAGCCCTTCAGGATCGGCGCCCGAGAGCGTGTAGGCGTCGGTGTGGCAGACGCCCGCCGCCTTGATCTCCACGAGCACCTCGCCGGCACGCGGTCCGGCGAGCTCGACGGTCTCGACGACGAGCGGCGTGCCGGCGGCGTGCGCGACGGCGGCGCGGGTCTGCATGGGGGACCGTGTAGCGGCGCCGCCCGCGGCTGACAAGGCGCGGCGCCGCCGTTTGACCGGGACCACGACGCGGCCTACAGCGCAGCCCGTGATGCGCGGCGCGCGCCCCGGGCGCACCCGGGGGTCGTGCGGCGGACGGACGGTCCGTCGGCTCGCGCGCGCGCTCGTCGTGCTCGCCGCGGCAGGATCGATCGGCGCGGCCGCCCCGGACGACGCGACCGGCGACGCCCTCGCCCGGGTGCGGGCCGCCGGCGAGCTGCGTTGGGGAGCCGACGCGCAGGGCGGCGCGCCCTACGTGTTCCAGGACCCGATGGACCCGAACCACCTGATCGGCTTCGAGGTCGATCTCGCGGCCGCGCTCGCAGCCGAGCTCGGCGTGGGCGCCCGGCCGGTGCAGGGCCAGTGGGACATGCTGCTCGACCTCCTCGGACGCGGCGACTTCGACGTCGCGCTGAACGGCATCGAGGTCGCCGACGAGAAGCTGCGCGTGGCGTTGCTCACGCGGCCCTACTACGTCGCGCCCGAGCGCCTCACCGTCCGGCGCGGCGACGCCGCCGCGCCGCGCACGCTCGCCGATCTCCGCGGGCGCCGCGTCGGCACGCTGCCCGGATCGCTCGCCGAGCGCATCCTGCGGCGCGCCGGCGCCGAGGCGCGCACGTACGACGGCGGCCAGAACGAGATCTATGCCGACCTCCTGCTCGGCCGCACCGACGCCGTGCTGCTCGACGCCCCGATCAGCCTCTACTACGGCGAGATCGAGCCCGCGCTCGAAGCGGCGCCTGGCGACTTCGGCGAGGTGCGCTACGCGATCGCGGTGCCGCGCGGCGAGGAGGGGCTGCGCGCCGCGCTCGACGACGCGCTCGCGCGCCTCGCCGCCGACGGCCGGCTGCGCGCGATCTACGAGCGCTGGGGCCTCTGGAACGACGCGACCGCCGCGCTCCTCGCCGCGCCCGCCGGCGGCGGCCGCGGCGTCGCCGAAGCGCTCGAAGCGTGGCGCGCGGCGGTCGGGAAGCCCCCGCCCCTCCTCGAGCGCCTGCGCGACCGCTACCCGCGCACGCTCGCGCTCTTCGCGCGGGGCGCCGCGCTCACGCTGGCGCTCTCCTTCACCGCGATGGCGCTCGCCGTGCCGCTCGGCGTCGGGCTCGCGCTCTGCCGGACGTACGGGCCGCTGCCGCTCCGCGCGCTCGCCATCGGCTACATCGAGTTCGTGCGCGGAACGCCGCTCCTCGTGCAGCTCATCATGCTCTACTTCGGCCTGCCGGAGCTCGGCGTCACCCTCGACCCGTTCGCCGCGGGCGCCGTCGCCCTCGGCCTGAACTACGCTGCGGCCGAGGCCGAGAACTACCGCGCCGGCCTCGAGAGCGTGCCGGCGGGACAACTCGAAGCGTCGTGGGCGCTCGGCCTGTCGACCATGCAGGCGCTGCGCTTCGTGGTCGGACCGCAGGCGGTGCGGGTCGCGATCCCGCCCGCGACCAACGACTTCATCGCGCTCCTCAAGGACAGCTCGCTGGTCTCGCTCGTGACGCTCACCGAGCTCACCAAGACCTACCTGAACCTCGCCAACGCGATGCGCGACCACCTCGGCCTCGGCCTCCTGGTGGCGGCCTGGTACCTCGCGATCGGCCTGCCGTTCGCGTGGCTCGCCCGCCGCGCCGAGGCGCGGCTCGGCCGGCACCTGCGGAGCGCCGCGTGAACGGCGCCGCCCTCCGCGTCGAAGGACTCACCCATCGCCACCGCGGCGCCGCCGCCCCAACGCTCCGCGACGTGTCGTTCGCGGTGCCGGCGGGCGCGATCGCGGCGATCGTCGGCGAGAGCGGCGCTGGGAAGACGACGCTGCTCCGCTGCCTCGCCGGACTCGACCGCGCCGAGCGCGGAACGATCGCCGTCGGCGACCGCGTCGTCGTCGCGGGACGCCACGCCGCCGCGACCCTCCGCGGCCACGTCGGCCTCGTCTTCCAGAGCTTCGAGCTCTTCCCCCACCTCACCGTGCTCGAGAACTGCGTGCTCGCGCCGCGGCGCGTCCGCGGCGCGGCGCGGCGCGCCGCCGAGGCGGCCGCGCGCGCGCTCCTCGACCGGCTCGGCCTCGCGGACAAGGCGGACGAGCACCCGGCCCGCCTCTCCGGCGGCCAATGCCAGCGGGCCGCGATCGCGCGCGCGCTCGCCATGGCCCCCGCCTGCCTCCTCTACGACGAGCCGACGAGCGCGCTCGACCCGGCGCGGCGGAGCGAACTCGTGGAGGTGCTCGCGCGGGTGCGCGCCGACGGCATGACCCAGGTGGTCGTCACGCACGATGCCGCGCTCGTGGCCGCCGCGGCCGATCGCGTCTTCCGGATCGACGGCGGCCGGCTCGCCGCGGCCTGACGGCAGCGCCGCTACGCGAGCGCGCGCGGGTTGATCGGCTGGCCGAACGAGAACTCGACCCAGTTCCGGTCCGGGTCCTCGACGATGCAGAAGTAGCCGACCACCGGCCCGGCGTCGCGCGGCCCCTCGCGGAGGATGCCCTCGGCGCGCGCCCGCGCGGCGAGCGCGTCGACGTCGGTCCGGTTCGCCACCGAGAATCCGAAGTGGTGCACGCCGGAGCGCTCGCCCCCGGCGTGCGCCATCGGAATCAACACGAAGACGAATTCCGGATCCTCCGCGCGCTCGGCGAGCCACACGACACGGGTCGCCTCCTCCTCACGCTCGTGGGCGACGACGAGCCCGGCGTAGCGCGCGTAGAAGTCGATCGAGCGGCCGAGGTCGGTCGCCCGAAGCGCGATGTGCGTGAGACGCGGCGGCATGCCGGCACCGTCGGCGAATCGGCGACCGGAAGCAAGCGGAGCGCGCCCGCTAGTGCCCGGCGCTGATGAGCGCGGCGATGGTGAACCAGTCCTCTTCGCCGCCGTACTTCGGACCCACGTCGACGTACCAGCCCGGCTCGTCCTGGAACGCCATGCCCGGGATCGCGACGCGCGTGCCGTGCTCGAGCTGCATGTCGACCACCGTGAACGCATAGATGAACATGCGTTCCTCGGGATACTCGAAGTTGACCTTCGGATTCGGCCTGGTCGACGTGCGGATGCTCTGCATGACCGTCTTCCAGAGCTCGCCGCCGCGGTCGTAGAGGTCGGTGTAGACGATGAAGAAGCTCTCGTGGTCGATGTAGATGACGCGCTTCGAATACGCGTAGGCGTCGGCCTTCGGCGTACCCTCGACCACCAGCACCTCGGGCCGCATCTCCCAGGCCTCGCAGAACGTCATGCCGCCGTCGGTCTTGCACGGCACCGGCGGCATGTTCTCGCCGTGGAGCGACGCGAGCATCGGCTTCTTGGTGAGGAACTTCCAGGTGAACCACGGGATCTGGCCGGCGTAGCCGCCGTAGCTGTCGACGTCGATGTCCTGGCCGAAGAGCGCCTCGGAGCGCTGAGCGCTCGAGAGCCGGCGCACGCGGCGCAGGCTCGGCAGGTAGAGCCAGAGGTCGTCCTGCCGGAGCGGGTCGAGGTATCGGTAGTTCAGGCCGCCGATGCCCTTCAGGTCGAACGGCTCGAGCACCGGATACAACCCGGCCTTGCGGAACGCGCCGTCCTTGTTGGGCTCGATCTCCGGCTTCGGGTCGATGTGGAGCCGGCCGGTGAACTGCAGGGCGCGGAGCCAGTCGAGCACGAAGTGGCGCTCGACGGTGTAGCGCTGGTTGCCGCCCTGATCGACCTGCAGCTGGCCGGTATCGGCGTCGAAGAGATGGAGCGCCAGGTCGTCGGTGAAGTAGTGCGTGCGCTCGAAGTTGTACATGAGCTTCGTCGCCGCCGCCGGATCGGCCATGTCGACCTGGGGGAACGGCCGGCCCGCGACATACCCCTCGAGCGTCTGGTCCTCCTTGAGCTTCACCTGCGACGAGAACTTCTCGGTGGCTTCCTGGTAGAGCTTCGTGATCGGGATCTTCTTGGTCGGGACGATCTTCATCTCCATCCCGCGGTTCAGACACCACTGCACGCCGTCGGAAACCAGGCCTTTGACCTTGTCCTGATTCTCCTTGGTGATCGTGTCGCCCGGCTGCACGTCCGCGCGGGTGACGCGCGGGGGGCCGAGCGCGAGACCGCAGGTGAGCGTCAGTGCGGCGACGAAGCGAAGCGGCGTGACCTTGGACATCGGACGACCCCTTTCGACCTCGTGATGCGTGTGGATCCCCGTCGAAGCGCGGGGACCATAGCGACGGCCTTCGTTGAGTGTCAATGCGCTCCCGGGGGACGCACGGATCCGCCGCGCGCCGTCCTCACTCCTCGTAGGCGAGCGCGAGGTCGGCGTTGTCCGTGTCGATCCGGCCCGTGATCATCCGGCGGCCCGAGACGCTGCCGCGGAGCTTCGCCTCGAAGAACGCGACCGAGGCCGCCTTCGCGAGCAGGTTCTGCCGCGCGTGCAGCATGAAGCTCGGCGGCGGGAGCGGGCAGATCGGCTGACAGAGCGCTCCCGTCGGGTCGATGCCGAGCGCGGGGCCGCCGAGGAAGTCGGGCGGCAGGTTCGCCTCGAAGGTCACCGGGCGGGGGCCGCCCGGCGGCACGAAGAGGCTGCAGCCGATCGCGTCGTCGCCGTTCTGGCCCGCGTCGAAGGCGAGGCGATCCGAGAACCCGAGGTGCGTGCCGCCGTCGAACGACATCAGGTACTTCGGCGTGTTCGCGAAGCCGTAGGGCTGGAGGTGGTTGCTCGCGTAGGGCGTGATCATGTCGACGGTGCCGCCCTCGACGAGGAGCGGCACGGTGGACGCGTCGAAGAATCCGTCGAGGAAGACGCAGCCGAGCGGCGAAAGCGCGACGGTCGCCTTGATGCGCGGATCGCGGAGCGTCGCGTGATAGGTCGCCAGCATCACGGTGGCGCCGCCGAGCGAGTGCCCGATCGCGCCGACGCGTTCGCCGTCGATCATGCCGGCGAAGAAGCTCGCGGGATTGGCGCTCTCCGCGAGGAAGTGGTCGATCAGGAAGCTCACGTCGCCGGCCTGGTTGCCGATGTCCGCGAGGGTCGGGCCGCCCGGCGCATTCAAGTTCGAAAGCGGGAAGTCCGGCGCGACGACGATGTACCCCCAGCGCGCGAGCTGCTTCCCGATGTAGGTCGAATCCCGGCGGAAACCCGAGTACCCGTGCGCGCGGACGATCAAGGGCAACGCGCCGGCGTCGGTGAGGAGCGGCGCCCCCGCCTGCTCGCTCCGCGCGATCGTCGTCGGGTACCAGATCTCGGTGACGAGCGTGCGATCGGGAGCGCCGGGGTAGGCGCCGTTCGGCGGGGTGGGCCGCGAGGTGTCCACGAGCGTCACGGTCGTCGAGGCGACGCCGTAGGGCGCGGTGACGCCGTAGGTCGTCGTGTCGCGGTCGGCGACGTCGGCCTCGACCTCCGCGCACGACGCCCGCACGTCGCCGCCGCGCGGCCCGGCGTCGCCGGTCGTCGGACACGCGCCCGCCGCCTTGGCCTCGGCCTTGCCGTAC
>WBZR01001848.1_pt1 | contig 24406 bp, 16 predicted proteins | sample 5204231 | NCBI WGS metagenome assembly WBZR01 (sample SAMN12412403, study PRJNA552823) | activated sludge metagenome | isolation source: activated sludge from anammox sidestream of wastewater treatment plant... | place: USA: Virginia | collected 2017-08
GATTTTAGCAGCAATGACATGCTCCGATCCATGAACATGCAGGGTGTCGCATTCGGTTCCGAGGATAAAAGGATGACCAACCGCCTGCATGGCCCGTACCAGCTCATCAGCGTGCTGGCGGGTTTGGTCGGCAGTAATCATGTCGTCAGAAAAGAACTTTTTTGATGGCAGATTGCCGTAAAGCACAGTGGTTTGGGGGACAAGCCTGGCATCGTCGAAAAGTTTGCGCGAGCTTCCCAGACTCAGAATGGCAGGATCAAGTGTGCAAAACAGGCTGACCATCTGATCGACCAATTCTCCGCAGCAATGAAAGATCAGATCAACACCGTGACGATCGAGCAGATTCTTGATGCGGCGATTTGGGGCCAGCACATACCGATCAAAGATATTGGAACCAGCCTCCAGTTGATTTGGCGAGATGTAGCATTTATTGGCGGCAGGTTCAGCGATGAAAATTGCCTTGGCCCCAGCGTCGATCTGAATCTGGATCGAGCGCAGAATAACCATCACCGATAACTCAAGTGCGCGCTCCACAGCAGCGACCTCCGGTTCTTCATCGGCACTCATGCCCGAAGCAGCGAGATAGACTGCGGTGATGGGATCAGCGATCAGTTTGCTCATCAGGGAAAAGGGGCCAATGGCCATGCCAACCGGCAGCAGATCGGTGCCGGCAATATATTGGATTGCCTCGACCTGCGCCTGCAGTCGCCTGCCGGCGGGTTTGGCCAGATACGCCCTCAATTGGGAAAAGACCTCATCGCCGGGGGGTTGATCGAAGTGATGGGTGTCGATCTGATCCGGTGCAATGCCAAGTCCTGTCAGCATGTCCGTCTTTTCCACCATCAGATCCATGATGGGAAAAGCCAGCGGAGTATGATAACGCCGGGCGGCGGTTTCAAAGACCTTGCCAAGTTTGAGTCCATCGTGAAGAACCGCTTCAACATCTTCATGTTCATGAAGAACCAGATCGGTTGCAATCGGCATGCGCAAACCTTGACGGGCCAGGCTGAGATAAAATTCACGCTGCATGGGGGGACTCCTTTGTCAGCAATGGGGTTTCAATCTTCAGCTGCGATACACCGCGCACAACACACCGAACACGACGTAGATTGTCCAGCGCATCGAAAGGCGAGCCTTCCAGTATCAGCAGGTCAGCCTGATTGCCCACCGCAATGTCAGCCGACGGGCAATTCCATAATCGTCGCGGCGTTGACGTTCCCGAAGCAAGCACTTTTTCCAGCGATAGGCCCGCACGACGATGGAACATCAATTCATCGACTAGCCCTCGGCCGTGGCCAGCACCGAAACTGCCAGCGTCTGATCCGGCGACGATGGGTACGCCAGCGTCACTGGCGACGGCAATGTATTCAAAATGGTTGTCAAGAATCCGTTTCAATCCTTCGACGCTGGCTTGATTCCATTGGCAATGGTGCGGGTGTTCGTACTGGAACCAAACCGGCGAAAATGTCGGCACCCAGGCGATACCCTTGTCAGCCATCACGTTGACAATTGACCGATCCATGAAAAAGCCATGTTCGATGGAATCGATCCCTGCTTCCACCGCAATGCGCAGTCCGTCGATACCGCTGCAATGGGCGAATGTTTTCAGGCCATGTTCACGGGCAACCGCAACAATCAGCCTTGTCTCGTCCAGATCAAACTGCACGCCACCTTTCATCTGGCCTTTTTCAAAATCGATAATGCCGGTTAGTAGAATTTTCAGATCATCCGCCGTTGAAGCCAGCTTGCGCACGGTGTGTTCGATGCTCCGGGCATCAGTCGTCTCCTCGGCCATGAAACCGCCGTAGCGCCCAGCCTTGCGAATGGCCCGACCGGGACTGCGCAGACGCGCGGTCACGCTGCTGCCTTGTGACAGCTCCTGCCGCAATTCATGATTGATGCCGTGAATATCGCCGGCGTCGCGGATCAACGTCACACCGGCAGCCAGATTCTCCGCCAGGCTCTGCCGACCGATCTCGAGCATCTGCGCCCGTGGAGCGCTCAGATACTGCTTGCGCTTTTCCAGATCGAGTTCATTACCATCCAGAAACAGGTGACAGTGCGCTTCGACCAGCCCGGGCATGACAAATGGTGCGTTAATGACCCGGTTTGACGCGGGCGACTGATGCTGATCGCGCTCGATTTTGACGATCACGCCGTCGTGGATATCAATGCGGTATGGTCCGTTGGTGTGATGGCGCGTTCCATCGAAGTAGCTTGTGGTCATCAACGTCAAAGTATTCATCATCAGCCCTGCGGTTAATCACGCCGATAGAGCTGCTGGACCCGTTCCAGCGTCTCGAATCCTTCGAGATCAATGGCTTGTTTGACACCTTGCATCACGAAGTCATTATCGGGCAAAATACGGTAGTCGCGACCGGGCGTCCCCAAAATCACATCCAGCCCGTACGGCATTGCCATGGTCAGAAAAGCAGACTCGATGCGTACGCCCAGACGCTGTCCGTCCAGCGCATCCTTGGGGAGCATGACGGCCAGATTGGACAGACCAACCAGGGTATGAATGCCGCGCAGGTCAGGGTCGTTGTTGATCAGACGGATCGATTCGATAGCCCGGCGGGTCTGCGCTTCGGTGTCGGTGGCAATTGGGCACAGTGACACGTCCACGATCAGATCGTCCATCGTCAGGTTGTAATCTTCGTTGACGACGCGCAGTGCCATACGCCGGGCGGTATCGGCAATCTGGGTGGCATATTGGTTGGAAATCTCTTCGCCACTTTCCAGCCGTTCCGATGCCATCAATACGACTTTAGCTGGCTGGATCTTAAGTACATCCAGCATATTCCATCGCAACTCCGTGACTGAGTTGATGATTGGTTTGCGTCCGCGCGCCTTGGCTGGGTCGTATACTTTCAGGCAGGCTTCCTGTACCGAAATATGCGGATAATCAAACGCCAGCGGTACATCAACGACAGCTTGAATTGCCTGAACCACTTCCTGGATAAAATCGAGATTTTCCATCGCCGATTCGCCGACATTGATCGTCAGGTAGGCGGCTCCCTTTTGCGCCTGTGAAACCGCCAGTGCCTGAATACCCTTGATGTCCTGATTTTCCAGCAGGGCTTTGGAGGAGGCGAATCCGGGGTTGATTCGTTCACCGATAATGGTCAGTTTGTCGATCATGTTACAGGTGTCTCCGTCCCGCCAGCAGCGCGAAAATTGGCGGTGCGGGATTGTTGAGGGGTTGAGTCCAATACTTCGATAACGTCGGGCAGTACCGAATGATCCGGGCCAAAGAGCATCAAATGAACACCGGCCACTCCGGGAATATCGGCAGCCTGCAGCACCAGTTCACGGGCCAGTCGAATACCTTCGCTTTGACAATCAGCCGCTTGTGACAGGCGTTGCAGTGATTCGGGGGGGACGCTGACGCCGGGAATGTGCTGAAGTACCTCCAGCGCCTTTTTTGAAGTCACCACGGGCACGCCGGCAAGGATAAACAGATCTTCATGGATGTTTTCCTGCCGGACAGTTGTCATAAACCCGCTGGCAAATGCCTGCATGTCGAAGATCAACTGGGTCTGGATGAAATCAGCGCCGGCAGCGGCTTTTTGTTTCAAGCGACGGATCGGTATATTGGCTGGTTCAGTGAAGGGGTTGATCACCGCGCCGATAAACGGGCGGGGGGCATTGGCGATACGCTCGCCCGTGAAATAAACCATCCCCTTTTCGCGGAGGTAGCGCGCCTCGTAGAGCATGATGGCGCCATCCATGTCAAAGACCTGTTTAGGTCTGGGGATTTGCTTATACGAATCGCCTGTCATGCACAGCGAATTGTGTACGCCATTGAGTTGGTTGCTCAACAACTCAGCGATGAACGATGTTTTGGTATGGTCGCGGCAGGTGGATTGACAAATTGCTTCAATCCCCATCTCGGCCAGTCTGGCGGCCACCACGGCTGATGAGAGTGAAGGCTTGGCGCTGAGATAGGAGGTGGCGTTGACGGCATCAAAACGATCGCGCACATAGCTGACCTGTTCATCCACCTGTTTGAATGTTGCGCTGCGCGGAGCCCGCATTTCACAAGTCCGTACAAAGGCGCCGCTTTTGAGACGCTGTTCCAACCGGGATTGTGTCTGAAGCGGCAACTTGGTGCGCTGGGTTCCCAGGTCGAGGTATTTGAGCGGCGTTCGGCCGATCTTGTCAGCACCGGTAAACAGATTGATATAAGAGGAGGTATCCTGCAGTCTGGCATCGCATGACGGGAGCAAATCAGGCAGCTCCAGCGATTTTTCGCCAACCGTGCGGCGATGAATGCGCACCCAGACACACGGTTTGTCTGGCAGAACTTCACATTCTCCGTGCAGCGTCCCGCCGCACGGGCCATTACGCAGGCCCTTGGGGCAAGTCATCGGACAGATCAAACCCGTCTGGCTTAATACACACTGTCCGCACATCCGGCAATCAAAGACCATGCCTTTGAAAAAGCCTTCGACCTGCGTAATCACCCGGATAAACATAGCTGGTTTTTGCCACTGCCTGTGAAGACACATTCAGTGCAATGCTTAATTGACGGCAATACTCGACACTCTGTCGCGCTATGCCGAACGCACAAGTTTCAATACGCAGATTGACGCCGCAGTGTTTCAAACCTGCACGGGGGTATTTTCAATCAATGCCAGCGCCCGCTCGACCGCAGTGGCAGCATCAGCGGCGAACCCATCGGCCCCGATACGATCGGCAAACTCCTGCGTGACCGGCGCACCGCCAACCATCACTTTGAGGCCGGGCAGATTCGCCTGGCGAATCCCCTGGATCGTCGCTTGCATGATGGTCATTGTGGTGGTGAGCAGCGCTGACATACCAATGATATGTGCCTTGTGTTCACGGGCGGCTTCGATGAACTTGGCAGGCGTGACGTTGGTTCCCAGATCGACCACGCCGATGTTTGCCCCTTTCCACATCAGCGCAACCAAGTTCTTGCCGATGTCGTGCAGGTCGCCCTGCACGGTTCCAATCACCGCGGTGTATTTTGGCGTGATACCTTGGCCCAGCAACAGCGGCTCGAGAACAATCATGGCTTCTTTCATCGCACGGGCAGCGATGAGCATTTCAGGAACGAACGCCTGATTATTTTTGAATTTGTCCCCGATAATCTTCATGCCCGGAATCAGACCGCGATCCAACACTTCGCCCGGCGCCATGCCAGCGTCGATCAGCTCTTGCGTGATCTTCTTGGCCTCAGCACGATTGCCACGCGATACCACATCGGACAAGGTCTCTAACTCAGCCATGATCGACTCCCTTAACAAGTATAGAACACCATGCAAACAACTGCTTGCATCTAGAGTTAATATACCATACCCATATCTGCGGATCAACAAATAAATCGGCAAAAATTGTCGCAGATGATTTGGTCATTCCCTATTTGCTGGAATTAAATAAATAGGCGATTGTACAGTGTGAAATCGCACAATCACTTATTGTCGTCATTTTAGAAGCCAAATTCTCATTATCTAAAATGCCTTTGAATATTACCATAAATGATGATCAAAAAATAGAGCAAATGATTGTGGATATATAAAAGTTTTGTATGTTACATGAAGATCGATCCAATCGTTTTCACTGCGATCTGGAGTCTGTCCTGACTGATGGACAAAGACTTCAACCGACGCAACAGTGGTTCAAACAGCAGCGCAACGATCTGGTTAAAAAACAAGGAGATTGCTGCAATCATGCGTGAAATTCATCTTGATGTCGCCGGCGAAGCGCACACGATCACGGTTGAAGAAGAGAGCGTCAAACTTCCTCTGACGGATGTTTTGCGCAATGCGCGACTACCCCTGAACACACGCTGCGGCGAGCGCAGTGCCTGTGATGGATGTGTGGTTCATCTGGTTGCGGGGAGCCTGATTTCGCGCCCCAAGTCTGCGGCCATCCATGCCGGTGACGAGCCGATTAAAGTTCGCAGTTGCGAACATTACATCGACCCTGCAGCCAGTGAGTTGCGACTGGAAATCCCGCAGCGGGCGCTGCTGGCGTATGAACCGCAGGTGGTGACTGACTTTCATATTAACGTCACCGCAGGGCGCAATCCATTGTGTTCTGATCCGCAGCGGCCGCTGGGCGTCGCCATCGATGTGGGAACGACCACCGTGGCGTTATTGCTGGTTGACAGCACAACGGGCACAATCCTTGCCCGCGCAGCCAGTTTCAATCAGCAGTTCTATCTCGGTGATGACGTGGTGACGCGCATCGATCTCTGTGCGGCTGATTCATCCATGGTCGCGCGACTCCAACATGCGGTTCTTGATGAAACCATCCGCCCGCTGATCATCGAGGCACTTACGCTGGCCAATCGCAACGAAGCGGAAATTGGCACCATCTCCATCGCTGCCAATACGATCATGCTGCACTTGCTGGCCGGTGACGATCCCACACCAATGGGTACAGCACCCTTTACGCCCGTTTTTCTTGAACACAGGCAGTTTTCGGCAGGGGCGCTGCCGCTCAACATTGCCACTCATGCCACCATCCATCTCCTGCCCAGTGCCGCTGCGTATGTGGGGGCGGATTTAACCGCCGGAGTTTTTGCCACCGGCATGATCTACGACGAGGGGCCGAGTCTGCTGGTCGATCTGGGTACGAATGGCGAAATCATCCTAAAACACAATAATCGCCTTATTGGTTGCGCCACCGCGGCCGGGCCGGCATTTGAAGGTGCCAAGCTCGAGTGCGGCATGCGCGCCGGCAGCGGCGCCATCAGCCACGTCCGATTCAAGACCGATCCATTCAGTATCGAAATCGACATGATCCCAGGGCCGGTGGGTGCCAAGACCAAACCAATCGGGCTGTGTGGTTCAGCCTATGTCGATATTCTGGCGGAAGGGCGGCGCAGCGGTCTGCTCTCGCCGTCCGGTCGATTTGAAACTTCGGCGCTGACCGACGGGGCAATCCGCCTGATGGAGCAGCGTCCGGGCAATGATCTGGCACTGCGGCTGGCGTACGGGCAGGCCAAAACGCCCGTTGTTATTTCTGAATTGGATATTTCACGCCTGCTTCAAGCCAAGGCAGCCATTGCTGCTGGCATCCTGACCCTGCTGAACCAAACCGGGGTTGATCCATCTGAGGTGAAAACGCTGTATCTGGCGGGGGGGTTCGGCCAACATGTAACATCCGCCAGCGCCATCGCCTGTGGTCTGTTGCCAGGATTCACCTGCCAGCAGGTTCAGGTCGTCGGCGACACATCGCTGGCCGGCGCTTATCTGTCACTCCTTGATGCGACCACCATCGATATCATGTCCAATCTGGCCCGAACAATGAATATCATTGAACTGAACCTCGATCCAGGTTTTGAGGATCGCTACATCGATCAGCTTCCCATGCCCTGACTTTGGCAATGCGCAGGCGCGCGGCTGAATTGAGTTGCCGTGATACCATGCGCTGCGCGCACAGCGGCAGCAATGGCCTATTGGCCGTTGAACTGACGGCGTGTCTCGAGCATCGCCACGAGGTTTTCAATGGGGGTCTTGGCTTGGATGTTGTGGATCGTGTTGAACACAAACCCGCCATTTTTTGAAAAGATTCTCAACCGCTCGGATACCTGCTGACGCACTTCTTCCGGCGTACCGAATGGCAGCACCCGCTGAGTATCAACGCCACCACCCCAGAAGGTAATGCGGTCGCCGAACTGCTCTTTCAGGACTTGTGGATCCATCCCACCTGCTGAGCACTGCACGGGATTGAGAATATCAAAACCGGCATCGATGAAGCTGTTGATCAGCGGAATGACGGCGCCGCACGAATGTTTGAATGTTTTCCACTTCGTATTGGCGTGAATCCAATCGTTCATCTGGCGATAATACGGCAGCCATATATCGCGGAAGGTGTCATTGGAACAGAATGTCGAGTTTTGCGTGCCAAAGTCCGTACCGCAAAGCATTACCACGTCCAGATCATCGCCACAGGCATCGTTAATCGTCTTAAAATTCTGTAGGGCAATCGCTGTTTGCCGGGCGAAAAGCTCTTTGACATAGTCCTGCCGGACGGCCAGTGACATATACCATTCGGTAATGTCACGAATACCTTTGGGATTGACCAGGAACGGCGCAGGCACCAGGGCAATATCACCCAAGGCCGCGCCGGGCAGGTTGGCAACCACACATCGACCGGTTTTGCGCGCCGCTGACGCCATCGAAGCAAAACGCTTCAAGTCGCTGTCGGAGATTAGTTCAAACTCCTCCATGTTTTCTTCAACGTCTAATTTATCTTCGTCGATCTCCGGTTGACGGATGATGGTGTCGAAAAAGAAGCTGGAGGCCGGCATGTGCCCGCTGGGGCCAACCGACATGTCTCCCTTGGGATAAATGAACTGATCGCCTTCAGCATTGCTGGTGGTATGAAAATCAGCTGGTACAAGCAGGTCCTGCCCCCACGGCGCTGTCCAAGGCTTATAATTTTCCGGCGGAAACCCGAAGATGGTGTTCGGAGCAGGGACGCCTACCGTATCGACTCCCATCGCTTCCTTCAGGTCATCTTCCACCATCCCGAGCATCTGGTACGGCTCGTGAACTTTGACCAGCCGCTGCGGCAGACCGTAATGCTTGCGCAATGCTTCGACGATCGAGCAGTGGATACCCGTCACCGGTGTACCGCCTAAATCCATCGGCGTGTAGTCCGGTTCACGATGTTCAACGGCTGCCAATACACGTTCACGTGGGGTCATGACTGGTCTCCATTTTTATGGATGCCGCGACACGATGTTACGATTTTTGCGAGGCTTGAACACACGAGCTACGGTCATCAAGCCGCCATAGAAAACGTTTGCCCATGTTAACTTGCCAGCGCCTGATAATTCAACACATTGTGTTTTCTCAACATGGAACTGATCTGTTTATCCCACGAGAGAATAAAAGGCCTGATTCACTGCTTGATCGATTATTCGCTTGCGCGCAACAGCGGCGGGTTCAGCCCGGAGCAGGAACCGGGCCGGAACCGAAGGAAACATCAGGCCCCGTTTGATTATTAGGTGGCGGAACCGCTGGCGTTGCCTTGCGGTTTTGTTCCTTTTCAATCAGATCCGTAACGGTGGGGCGGGTGAGCTGATCGCCGCGCATGATACGCTCGATATCGGGACTATCGAGCGTTTCGTATTTGATCAAAGCCTGAGCCAAGGCTTCAACCTTATCGCGGTTGACTTCCAGCAGCTCCCGGGTTTCGGCGTACAACCGATCAATCAGGCCACGGATTTCTTCATCCATGGCTTTGGCAGTTTCTTCGGAATACTCACGCCCCTCGCCAAAACCGCCCATGAAATTGGGTTTGGAATCATCATCGCCATAAAACACGAACCCAAGGCGCTCATTCATGCCCCATTCGCGCACCATCCGGCGGGCGATGCTGGTGGCTTGGCGAATATCGCCTGATGCACCGGTGTTGATGTCGCCGGTGAACATTTCTTCAGCGATACGGCCACCAAACGCGGTTTTCATCGTGGCGATACACCATTTGCGCGAATAATTATTGCGGTCGCGTTCGGGCAGGCTGAACGTAGCACCGCCCATTTGGCCGCGGGGGATAACCGTCACCTTGTGGATGGGGTCGGCATCTTTGGTCAGGAACTGCACAACAGCATGGCCGGCTTCATGATACGCCGTCGCCAGACGCTCTTTTTCGTCAATGACGCGACTCTTGCGGGCACGACCCCAGCGAACCTTGTCGCGTGATTCTTCCAAGTCATCCTGTTCGATGAAATCCTTGCCTGCCAGCGTAGCGCTGAGGGCTGCTTCATTGATAATGGCAGCCAAGTCAGCACCGCTGAAACCAGGCGTGGCACGGGCCAGACGCAGCAGATCGACATTGTTGCCAAGTTTGACCTTGCGGCTATGAACCTTGAGGATTTCGACCCGACCCTTGACATCGGGCAACGGAACATAAATCTGCCGATCAAAGCGGCCGGGACGGGTCAACGCCGGATCAAGCACATCGACACGGTTGGTCGCAGCGCAGACGATCACCTGGTCGTTGGTGTCAAAACCGTCCATTTCCACAAGAATGGCGTTGAGTGTCTGCTCGCGTTCGTCATGTCCGCCGGAACTGAATCCCGAACCGCGACGACGGCCGACAGCATCAATTTCATCCAGAAAGATGATGCAGGGGCTGTTGTCCTTGGCCTGTTTGAACAGATCGCGCACGCGCGATGCACCGACACCAACGAACATTTCAACAAAATCCGAACCACTGATCGAAAAAAACGGCACGTCAGCTTCGCCGGCAATCGCCTTGGCCAGCAGAGTTTTACCGGTTCCCGGCTCACCCACCAACAGCACACCGCGCGGGATGCGCCCACCCAGGCGCTGGAATTTTTTGGGATTGCGAAGAAATTCAACAATCTCCATCACTTCTTCCTTGGCTTCTTCGACACCGGCCACGTCGTCGAAGGTCACATTGGTGTGTTCCTTGCTGGTGATTTTGTGCCGCGAACGGCCGAAATTACCGAGCATCCCGCCAGCACCAGCACTGTTGCGCAATTGCCGGAACACAAAAAACCAGATGAACCCGAAAATCAGCAGCCAGGGGATCAGCGGAATAAGGATGTTGATGAAAAGATTGGAACTGTCCTTCAGGTCGATGCGCGTGTTGGTGCCGCTGGCAACAGCGCGGTCGCGGATTTCTTTCTGCAGACGATCGGAAACAACCGTTTCATTGGAGAGCTTGACGCGGAATTCGCGTGTCCCCTGGGTTTCGCGCAATTCGCCGTGCGCTTCGTTGCCTTCGATAACGAGTTTGACAACCTCGCCACGATCCAGTTTGTGCCAGAAGTCGCTGGCGCCGATTTCCGTGCGGGCCGTGCTTTGCTGCTGCAGAAGCAGGAACAACATGATGGCCAGACCAATGAACAGAACCCAGCCAAATAGTCCGCGCCCAAATCGCATCCCACCGTTGGGGAGAGGGCGGCCAGGTTTGCGGCTGGGGCGTTCGGGACGTTGTTCTGCCATGTCACTTCCTTAATGACGTTGTTTACCTGTCGGTAACGAATATACCCAAAAGGGGTGATGAGATTGGGTTGCAAGCAAGCCAATCGAGTCAGTCTATTATATCGGTCAGGCGGAGATTTTGCTCATGTCCGACGAAAATTTAATTATCTTCGCTGTTTTTCCTTTTCCTGCTGCGATCCGGCGGAATATCCGGTGGAAAAGGTACACATCATCGCCGGCGGCGAAAAAGTCGGCTGGATTTACCAGTCCGACTCAAGCTGCTGCACAATGGCGACAGCCAGTTTTTCGACCGCGTCCTGGCTGCCGGCGAAAGAACCCTCGCCCAGAGTCGGATAATACGGGCCGGTTTGTTCGAATCGTTCTTGTTGACGCAAAATTTCACCCGTGCGCAGGTTTTTCCAGGTGAAATTAACGACGATGGTATAAAGCTGTTCCTGCGGGTTGGCGGTGTAGCGGTCAATGCCGATCGGATCTGCACCAATGCGGACGATTTCACCCTCCAGCACGGTATCGGCCTGGCGGCGATCCATCACTTTATACGGGGTGGCTGACTCGATGCGCTGAACCAGTGCCTGACTCAGGCGGAACTCAACCCCGCGCTCAAATGTTTTGTTGGTAAAAATGGGGACAGCCACGCTTTGAATATCCTGGCGATGCAGGCCCGACCAGTGATACCCGGCTTCGCCGTGGGAGTAATTGCAACCGCTGGAACCCAGCAGAACCAGCAGGGGGACCATCCACAATAAAGCGCGCTTCAACCGGTGCCCAGCGCAGTAGTGCGACATTGTTTTGACCCATCGGCGGGGATAATTTTGATTTGACAGCGTCACAGTGATCCTCGCAATTCTATTCGGCGGCGCTATTGCAGCGCAATTTTTCCTTTCCTCATTCTTTAGGATGGCAGCGGCGGAGGAGCCTTCTGCAGATTGGCCGGCATACGCGCCAAGGCCTGTTGCGCCTTTTGTGCTTCTTCGGTTTGGGGATACGTCTGGATAATAGCGCGATAATAATAGGCCGCCGCCGCGGGCTGGCTGGTACGTTGATACCAGTGACCGGTCACAAGCAGTTTCTGAGCCAGTTCGCGATCGATCCGCTCAATGAAGGCGGATAGATTCTCTTTTTCGGCCAGTTGCGGGTATTGGGCGATCAAATCCATCAGCTGCGCCCGGGCATCGAGCAGGGGTGTTGCATCAAAACGCAATCCGCGGAACTGGGCGTAATTGGCAAACGCCTGGCGCAGGTTGGCCTTGGCCGCCAGCGGGCTGCGCGGATAAGAATGGACATACGCGTTGTAGGCATCTTCCGCCAGGTCGTACTGACGGCTGGCGAAATAATAGTCGGCAGTGCGCAGCAACGCTTTTTCCGCCAGCGGGGAACCGGGGGAACGAAGCTGGATACGGAACAGAATATCAATCCCCGTGTCTTCATTGGTGAACATCGGAATACCCAGGAACCGCGTGCGATAATCGCGCAAAAATTCATCGGCAATGTCGTACTGGCGTTCCAGGGCAGCGTAGAACAGCGAACTGGTCGGACGTTCATCCATCAATTCATCGAAATAATAAAATGAACGAATGCGGTCGCCGTAACGGAAATAAGCTTCGCCGACGAGATAAATGGCACGATCGCGCAGCGGGCTTCCCCAATCCGTTTCTTCGAGGAAATACTGATCGATTTCCCCCTTGGTCAAATTGCGCTGGCGTAGCGTCTGTTCAACGGCGCGGCGATCCTCATTCAACCAGTTGATCAATAAATTTTTGGCTGCCTTGTACTGGCCGCGGGCGATCATGGTTTCGGCCTGTTCCAATAATGGGCTGGTCACAGGCGCGGGTTGGGTCGTCGGATGTTGCAGCGGTTGAAATTGTTCATCCTGCAATTCCCAGGTTTGGCTCTGGGCGTGCAGCGTGCCCGTCAGCAAAGCGGTCAGCAACAACCCTGAGAGTAGTCGGCTCGTCTTTGGCATGACCAGATGTTACGAAATCAAACACGAAAAGTCATTATCAACCGGCGCATCCGATCAGGTCTGTTCCAGCGCTGCCTTAAAGACCGTGATGAGGCTCGAGGCAGATTGTTCCGCCAGCGATGATCTGCTGATAAAGGCTGTGATGCCGCTCAATAAAGCGGCCTGGAGAAAAAAGCTGTTTTGCCTGCGCCTGGGCGCGGGTGGCTAAATGCTGTTGCAGGTTGGGGTCGTCACAAAGCAGCAAAAGCTGCCGGGCCAGATCACGAGCGTGAGGCCGGTCGATCAGCAGGGCGGTCTGACGATCTTCAAACAATTCCCGATGGGCGGTTGTCGCGGTGGCGATGATGGGCAGACCCCCAGCCATGCACATGGCGATGGGTACGGTGGGAACGACACCGCTTCCGGTCATCAACGCCAGATCCGCCACTGGTAGCAGCTCATGGAAATCGATCGACTGCCCCAGGGTTTGCTCAGCGTTAATCACGTATGGAATTGCATCAAACTGCTGGCCGGCACGCACAATTTTACTGGCTTGCTCGCCGCGACCCCAAATCAACAACCGATAACGCGGATTGGAAACGCGCAAAATGGCGACAGCCTGCGCACCTAATTCATGAGCCGCCTGACGGGTCGATTCTCCGCCAGCCAGGATAACGATTTCATCCGCTTTGATTCCCAGCCGTTGGCGCAAGAGCGAATTGCGTTGCCGCGGCGCCGGATCGGAACGATCCACGCCAGGCCGGATGAGGTGGCAGCGCTGCTGGCCAATACCGTGTTGAATCAGAAACTGCTGCAAGGTTGTGGTGGGGCAGACGATTTGTATATCCAGACGTTCGCTGATGGCGCGCAGGATTTTGGCGCTGCGCCGCAGAAGAGCCGGTTGATCCGTCGAAGGTGCAAAAACGATGGCTGGGCAATGTGACAAGATCGCCACCACCAGCGATCGCAGACCCCAGGCATGAACCAGACGTGGAGGCGAATGACGCAGGGCGCGAACAGCTGCGGGAATGCTGCGCCAGTGACCACCAGCACCCATGGTATATAAAGAAACAGGTAAATCGTCACGGGCGCTGCGGGATAGGGCACCGGCGCAATAGCGGGTTTCAAACGGGGCGCTGGTGCTGTGTAAAATGCAGATCGGATTCATGCCAGGCGGTAGATTAACCGCACAAGGGGCCTGGGCGAAGTGCCCACCACCTGCCAGACCATAAAATTTGCCGGCACCATCCGCAGTCCATCATTGACAAGGGACAAAGCGTGAACGTTGCCGAAGGGTGATTCTAGAGTCATGCTGCAACCGACCATCGGTCGATTAGTAAAGATAGATCTTCAGCACGATGAAAAGTGTTGCAAAGAGGGCGTAAATCACCAATGCGCCGGTGAAAAGATTCCAGCGGCGGCGCGTCGGGGATACTGGGTTAAGCGGCATATCGGTCATGGTTCTGGCTTGGCGACTCTTCAAAATAAACGCATCGACATTCTCGTATCGGCGGCAAACGCAAGGCGATTAGGCCCCATTCACGAATAATTATAGCAGAGACTGTCCCAGCGTGCGACCTCCTGGCAACCCGTGCGCATTATGGCGCTGCTTCCAGTCGCACTGGTATCACGCTCTATACCGCCTGCGCGGTTTATGACGGTGTGATGCCTGTCCGTCAGCCAGCGGAGGTTCAGATCCCCTGGGTGCGCGGATTGAGAAAGAGATTGTCATGCCCGGGGATAATCAGATCAGCAATTTCGTAAACTTCTGCCATGGATTGTTGGGCCTGCTTGATGTCCGAGGCATTGGGCAAAACCTGCCCAGCTAAAAAATGATCCTGCGTGATGACACCATCACCGGTGATGAGAATGGTTGTGGTGGGCATGGCCACCAGCAAGCCGCAGGTGCCGGGGGTAAAACCGGGCAAAGGGAACAGATCAACCCCGTGAGCCAGCGAATCGGGGGCGGAATGGAGCTTTCCCAGAAGCGATAGCTCTTTGCGCATGATTTTGCGATCAATGTCCTCCGGCGGGGCCTGTTCGATCAGCGCGGACAGGCGCTGGCTGGCCCATTGCTGCTCGGGTTGATGGATCAATCGTTTGGCCTTTTCAAATACATCCAGCCCGGCGCGGTGGGCGGGTTGAAAATTGGTGAGAAAGACCGTGGTGATCTGATCCGGCGCCAAACCGGTGCGCTCAGCCAGTCGGGCTGCCAGAATCGGCCCGGGTAAACCTGGATCGACCAATATGGTCTGTTTGCCAGTACGAATGAGTGTCGTGGTGGCGTGGGGGGTGCGCAGCGGTTGTGTTTCACCCCAGAGACGGTTGCGCGACAGCGTGCCAATACTGATCACATCAATGCGAAGACTCATGGCTTGGAGAATAGCCCCATCACCAGCGGAGTTAAAGCGATGATGCGATAAAAATCAGTTGATTGAACGTTCCGACTCCCTGACAGAGCCAATGCCATGCGAGCAGGCAGAAATTGCGCCACCAAGCCAACAGGTCATAGCGCAGCAACAGCAGGATTATCGGTCGTTGAATGCAGCGATGGGCTGTTTATCATGCAGCAGAGGCTGGCGGTCGAACCGGCGGAGGTGAAAAAATAATAGTGAAACACCTTTTTATGGCGATGTGGTATTATTCAAAGGCACGGTCGGTGCCTGGCGCGATGACCGTCGTGATGTTTTCGTGCTGATCGTGTGAGGGGATAATACAGTAGAGATATTATATTCATGATGTTTGAATCATTTGAACGACGAGTTTTGCTCAGCGGCAATGGTGGAACAATCAGCCAGCCGAACCTGATTGCCTCCCCGCAGGCTGATCACGTGGATGAGAATGCCGTTGAGCTGAATCTGTCGGTTCAGTCGCAGGTATCGCTCTATAACGCGCAACTGACTGCGGTGATTGCAACAAAAACGCCCGTCAGCGGGAAGATTCAGTTTTACAGTTCTGCCAAACTGCTTGGCGAAGTGCGCATTGATGATGATCAGCGCGCGGTGCTGAATGTTGTCCTGCAACCCGGCGAGCATACCATCAGTGCCCATTTCAGCGGCGATGATGCGCACGCACCAACTGACAGCCAGGCGATCACTTATACCGCCGGCAAACTTTTCGTCGGGATGAATAACGCCCGACGCGCCGACGATGGCAGCGTTGTGGTGGACTGGAGTCATTATCCTGTGAAACCGACAGGAACGGTCTATTTCGGCCAAGGCCCGACACCAGCAGAATCATCAACCCTGGCCGCAGTGAAACTGGTGGACGGGGTGGCGGTGCTTAGACAGGTTCCCGATCATTATCCGAACTATCTTTCCTACGCATACAGCGGCGACACTTACTACCAGGGGCAGATGTACCGCATCGACATCATCCCCATGCCGATCGTCGATTACAAACCGGTTAATATCACAATTACACCGCCGGCCGGCACTGTGGTTGCCGGTAAACCAGCCAATTTTCAGATTCAGGTGGTTGACCCTGATCTACAGGCGGGCCAGTGGTATGCCGGCGCGATCAAGATCAAGCTGGATGGTCAGGATGTGGATCGGGTTGATGTTGATGAATCAGGCCGGGCGGAAATCAATTTGACGATGACAGCCGGCCGTCATGAGATCACGGTGGTCTTTGATCGTGGACTGGAACATGCCCGCATGACCGATCCATTCCATGCGTCAGGAGCCAGGGCATCTGTCACAACTGAAGTTGCGGCGCCATCCTTATCATTACCGGCAACACCCTCGTCACAAGTGATTCTGCCGCAGGGTTACAGCATCGCCCCGGCATGGCAGGCGATTACCAGCACTGATTTCAACGGCGACGGTGTAGCCGATTATTTGTTCAGCCATGCGGGCAGCGGTCGAGCGTATGTATGGTTGATGAATGGTCAGTCGGTGGCAACGCAGACAGGTCTGACACCGGGTAATGGCTGGCGGGTCGCCGGTGCCAGTGATTTCGATGGCGACGGCAAGGCCGACATTCTCTGGACCAACGATACGACCGGAAAACAAGCCGTATGGAAGATGAACGGCACGGCGATTCGCGGGTTTTCAGTGTTGAACCATGCGCCCGCCCGCGTCAACTGGCGGCTGGAATCGGTGACCGATCTGAATGGCGACGGCAAGGATGATCTGCTGTGGCGCAACGTCAGAACAGGCACGGCTTACGGATGGCTGCTCGACGGCCTGCGCGTGATTGGCGGCGGCGCACTGTAGTTGCGCTAATCGTAGCGCACACCGGCGTGCTGCACCTGGGATGGAGCAGCGGTTTGCGGTCAACTTCAGTTCAATATCATTTCAACGTTTGAAGAAATTGCGCAATGCGGTCGATGCCCTTGTCGATCTGCTCCATGCTGGTTGCAAAGCTCAGGCGGACATGGGTGTCAAAGCCGCTGTCATTGCCAGGCACTACAGCCACGTGGTTATGTTCCAGCAAGGCTGCGCTGAAGCTGACGGCTTCGGTAATTGTTTTGCCGTTGATCTGTCTGCCGTAATAAGCACTGACATCGGGGAAACAGTAGAACGCGCCCTGGGGTTTGACACAGACAATTTGGGGCAGACTGGCAAGGCGCTGGTGCATATGCTGGCCGCGTTTTTCAAACTGTTGGCGCATCTGTTCGATGATCTCAGCTCCGCGCGGGTCGGTCAGGGCCAGTGCCGCAGCGGGCTGGGTGAAACTGGTGATGTGGCTGGTCATCTGGCTTTGCAGCTTGTTGATGGCGTCGATGACGGGCTTGGGACCGCCAATATATCCAACGCGCCAACCCGTCATGGCAAAGCTCTTGGAGTGACAGTTAAATGTCAGCGTCTGTTCAATAAGCTGAGGCGCCAGTGTGGCAAAGCTGACGAATTGAAAATCGTCGTAGACCAGCTTTTCGTAAATTTCATCAGAAAAAACGATGAGATTCGGGTGCTTGACCACCACGTCCGCCAGGGCTTTAAGCTCGGCGGGGGCGTAGCCATGTCCGCCAGGATTGCTGGGGGAATTCAGGATCAGCACGCGGGTTTTCGGAGTAATGGCTGCTTCGAGCTGCTGGGGCGTAATTTTGAATCCGTTGGACTGTTCGCCGCGAATATACTTCGGCACGCCGCCAGCCAGCCGCGCCTGCTCGGGGTAACTGACCCAGTACGGAGCGGGGATCAGAACTTCATCACCCGGATTGATCACCGCCATAAACGCCATGTAGAGACAGTGTTTGCCTCCAGCGCCGGTCGTGATGTTTTCCGGTTTGTACGGAAGATTATTTTCACGATTGAACTTCTGGGCGATGGCTGCTTTCAACTCGGGGTAGCAGGGCGAAGGGGTGTACTTGGTCAGCCCCTTATCCAGTGCCTGTTTGGCAGCATCCTTAATAAAGGCGGGGGTGTCAAAGTCAGGTTCGCCGGCACCGAAGCCGACGACATCGACCCCCTGTTTTTTCAGGGCATTGGCCTTGGCGCTGACCGCCAGGGTAATGGATTCTGAAATCAAACTGATACGCTGAGCTAACTCAATCATCGCAAAAACTCCAAGCAATACGGTTCAATGACAAAGCACAGAAAAATAGTGACGCTGGGCCAATTAAGCAAGGAAGCTGAGCAGCTATAGCTGATGGGTCAACCCGCCAAAGCAGTAAAATACCTTAGCTTCTGCGAAGGCAAAACAGCGCGGTTGCCATGAAAAAAAACGCCCCCACCAGCAGATATCCGGAAAGTTGAATAGGGCGATGGCGGTGCGGCAAATCCAGCGGGCTGGTCTGTCGCGCGGAGATCAACTGACCGCCGGTTGCCTTGGTCAACTTGTGCAGCGCCATTTTATCCGTACCGAGCGCATCAAATTCCGTCGGATAACGACCGGCGATGGCCAGGCGGTCAATGATGCGGTCATCCTGAGAAATGGTGAGGCTGGTTGGCGTAGCTGGGGCAGGCAGAACGATCTCGTAGCGTCCGGGGGCAATTTGCGGGACCGGATATTGGTGCAGTTGCGCGGATTCAAATAGTCGCAGCGTAAAAATCTGATCGTTGAGATGGGTGTTCGCGCCGTTATTTTTACTGCTGCCGACACTGACGGCATCGACTGTAACGCGCAATTTGTCGGCAGATTGCAGGTGGACTGAAAATCGCGGATCGTGCGGCAATGAGGCGGTACGCTGCGCCCATTGTTCGACATCGGGCAGGAATGCTGACCAGGCTGCTGCCAGCACCGTGCCGGTGCCACGTTGCCATCGGGCCAGAAGCGGGATTGTCTGGTCGTTCCAGTTGGCCTGTGCCAGTAGTTGCGCCCCGTCGCGCAGCCAGGTGCGGTTCCAATTTTCAACAACATCCTCCGATACAGGCAAATCCGACAATTGCTGCGGGCTGATGGGCCAATGGATCATCGGACTACTGCCAGCCCTATGCGCCAGTTGTTGCAGTTGCGCCGACCAGACGGTTGGGTCTGATTGACTCAGCAGGCCTCCGTTGGTTTGGCTGGCCAGTTTGGTCAGATGGTCAATGGCTGGCCCATCGCTGATCGCCAGCAGCCACAGGCGGACGCGGGCGCTGCGCAGATGATCGGCAAGCGGCGCAATATCGTCCAGACGGGCCTGACCATCCGTGAGGATGATCAGTTCGACGGGCAATTGATCCGATTGTTTGCTGATGGCATCGAGGGCAGCCTGAAGATTTGTCGGGCCGCGCGGTTGAACCGCCACTGGCGGCAGTGGTCGATGCTGGGCAGCTTCAACACGCTCTCCTTCAATCCACCACTGCACATCCGCAGCAAAAGCGCCGATGCTTACCCGGTCGTTATCCGGCAGGTGGGCCAGAGTCGAACTGATGGCGCTGACAGCGGTATCGAACCGGCTGACCGGCCCGGCTGGGCTGGCCATCGACCCGCTAGCGTCGGTCAGAAGTATCCAATGGCGCACCGGCGTTGGTGGTGAAGCGGTCAGCGGCGAAAGATCATCCAGCACCGTGCCGGTGTAACCATCAGCCCCGAAGGCGCTATCGCCACCGAGAATAATCAATGTCCCGCCCAGATCAGCGACATATTGCATCAAGCGCTGCTGCTGGGCAGGACTGAGACGGTGTGCTGAAATATTGTCGAGTACAATCGCCGAAACATTTAACCATGTCGTACGGGCAGTAGGGATTTGTTCGACCGTCAGGTGGTTCCAACCGGCCGGGGCGGATCGAGCGCCGATCCACCAGTAAGCGGTGTGTGATTGTGGCTGGGGCGCGAGGGTTAAATGATCATTTTCCGGCCAGAAATCGCCACCAGCAAGTCTGGCGCTGATCGGAGCGGCCGAATCATCCGGCGAGACGACCAAAAGATGCTGACCAGATTGGAGTTGCTTCACAGCCGGACCAAGTATGTTGGTCCAGGTGAGGGTGCGCGGCTGGGAAAGCCCAACCTGCGCTGCTGCCCGGTCTCCCTGCCACGTGAGTTGAACCACGCGGGCGTCATCCACATTTTGCAGTTGGGGATCGAGCACCGCAAAAACAGGCGGGAGAACGGGAGGCGGTTCAAAGTGACCATCACTGAACAGGACGATGGCTGATGCGTCCGCCGGTTCCGGCAGGTGCGTCTGGTCAGCGGGTAAGTCCCGCAAATCAGGGGAATGGGAAGCGTCGATTGTGTCATCTGACGAACGCTTATTCGGGCTGATACCGGAGATCGGACCATCGTCGGGAAAATAAACAATACGGTAACGGCGCTGACCAAGGAGCTGATCAAGTCGCTGCTGAAGATAGGCGCGGTTGCGATACGCGGCGGTACGGGTGCTGGGAGAGAGATCCACCAGAACCGCGACAGGCCCGGTTGCGGGGATGTTCCAGACCAGACCGCCGGCCGCGAGAGTGGTGAGCAACAGCGAGGCGGTTATCAGCCATATCGATACGGGGGGCAAATGCAGATGACGCAGCAGCGCGATCAAAATGATCGTCCCAACCAGGGCGGCGGCGATGAGGAGCAGGATATTTGAACTGAAGCTCAACGACATGATTTGGTTGGGCGCTGATTACATTGCCGGCTGCTTGCGCTATGATGCAGCCATCAAACAACCGGAGAGCGTAACGTATGAGCATGCAAGCAGCGAGATCAACAACAATCCTGAGTGTTCGGCGTGATGGCCAAGTCGCCCTTGGTGGCGATGGGCAGGTAACACTGGGCAATGTCGTCGCCAAGGCTGACGCGATTAAAATCCGCAAAGTGGGAGGCGGCAAGGTATTGACGGGTTTTGCCGGCAGCGCAGCCGATGCCTTTGCGTTACTGGAACGATTTGAGCAGAAACTGGGTGATTTTCCAGACAATACGCGCCGGGCAGCCATCGAGCTGGCCAAGGATTGGCGCACCGATCGAATCCTGCGGCGGTTGGAAGCGATGCTGGCCGTGGTGGATCATCAGGTCAGCCTCATGATCAGCGGCGCGGGGGATGTGATCGAACCGACCGACGGAATCATCGGTATCGGCAGCGGCGGGGCCTATGCGGTCAGTGCCGCCAAGGCACTTTTGCAACATTCCAACCTCAATGCCAGGCAGATCGTCGAGGCGGCCATGAAAATCGCCGGGGAGACCTGCATCTATACCAATACCAATATTCGGGTGGAATCGCTGTAAGTGCTGAATAAAACCGGAGATAGGTAATTAGTGTGATTAAAATGGAGGTTATTTAGTTGTCAGCTGGGTTGCGCCAAAGTACGTGCAACAACTGGCGTAACGCGCAATTATCAAAAGATTGAAAATTGATTTGACCGATGGCTATTGGGGTGACCATAATATCTCTTAGGATATTCGAGGTATGTCAAAATTTCGGATCGACATCCTGAGTGAACTGGCCAGCCAGTTGCGTTTTACGCCGCGTGAGACGCGCGCTGCTCAGGTCGATGCCGCGGAAGTGCTGCTGGCAGAAATCGAACGCTCCAAAGCCTATCCGGTTGATTACGTTATTTTCCGTATTACAGGCTACCATCCCAAGCAGACAACGCCTGATCTGTTGACGGGTTTGGCACTTCAGCACGATCTGGGATTGCTGATCGAACAGGTGAGTGATTCGCTGGATCAGCTATCGACAGAGTTGTCCCAGCCGGTTCTGCCGATTGATGATGTCTGTGCGCGGTTTAATGTCACCAGTAAAACGATTCAGCGCTGGCGGCGCAAAGGCCTGGCAGCCAGGCGGTTTATCTTCCCGGATGGGAAACGTCGGATCGGTTTTCTGCTTGGCAGTGTCGAGCGGTTTTTTGCCCGCAATTGTGATCAGGTTCGCAGTGACAGCAACCTCACCCAGCCCAACGACGATGAGCTGCAAAGCATTCTGCGCCATGGCCGGCGATTGGCGGTGGCTTGTCAATGCACTGTGGATGAAATTTGCCTGCGCGTTGGACGACGGGTGAATCGCTCGCCGGCAACGGTGCTGCATACGATCCGCAAATACGATGCGGAGCATCCGCAGCAGGCTATTTTCACTCATGCAGCGTCAGCAGTTACATCTGAGCAGCGCCTGATCATCAAACGTGGCTATCGTACAGGAGCCACGCTGAATCGCCTTGCCGAGCAGTTGCATCATCCGCGCCATGCGATTTATCGGGTGCTGGTGGAGGAGCGGGCACAACAATTAAGTCGAAAAAAAGTGCGGTTTATTGATGATCCGCTGCTGCATGGCGAGGATGCCGCTGCGCTCATTGACGCCATTATCGCCCAGCAGCCGCTGGGTGATGTTGCGCCCGACAGCAACGAGCAATCGCGCTGCCCCCGTGATTTGCCCCCATATTTGGCTGAGCTTTATCGCGTGCCACTTTTGAATAAGTCGCAGGAGCGCGGTTTATTTTTGAAGCTGAACCTGCACAAATATCAGTTCGTGCAAGCCCGTCGTCGTCTGGATCCCCAGTTTGCCCGGGCACGGGATTTGAATTATCTGGAAAGTTTGCTGACCCAGGTGCAGCAGGTGCGCAACGCGATTGTGCAGGCGAATCTGCGCCTGGTTGTCAGCGTGGCGCGCAAGCACCTGCGCGGCAATCTGGATTTGATGGAGCTGGTCTCCGAGGGCAACGTGGTCTTGTTACGGGCGGTCGATAGTTTTGATGTGTCCAAGGGGTATAAGTTCAGCACTTATGCTACGTTGGTTCTGATGAAGGGTTTTGCCCGCAGCGTGACGAAGTTGCTTCAGCGTGGGGGTCTGGCTGGTGCTGATGAAAGTGCACTCTCCTGGATGGCGGATTCATCGACGGATCTATCCATGCGGAATCTGGTCGCCCGTGATGAATTGAACCGCCTCCTGCTGGCGCTGGATCCCCGTGAGCGCGCCATTGTGCGTGGATGCTGGGGCGTGGATCAATCGCAGGGCAGTTATGATGAGCTGGGGGGACGACTGGGGTTGTCACGCCAGCGCATCCGTCAAATTGAACGAACTGCCCTCGGCAAACTGCGGGAAATGGTTCGTCCGGCGTCGGATGCGATCAATCTGGCGCGGGGTGGGGAAAAAACCGCATCGACGCGCCGGCCTGTCCGATAAACCCGCCTGTGTTTTGCCAGGCTCTTTCTTGACATCGGTTTATACGACTTTTATCCTTCGTCATTGGAGAATGATATTCGCCTCCGTATGAGTCGAGACGCGAAGCCCAGATGTGAAAGCTCGCGTGGAGAAACTGCTTTCGGCGCTTGAGTCGATCCTGCGATCGAACCCGCCTTTAAGATGTGCAACCGCTGCGTTTAACACCCTTGGAGGATGAGCACCATGGTGCGACTGCCTCGTGTTTTGCGACCTGATCTTGTCCAGTTCGGTCGAGTCGTCGTTTTGGCCTGTGCTGTTTCGGCTGCTGCGCTCGTGCTAAGCCCTGTCGCCTGGGGGCAAGGTACCAGTTCGCCTGCCCAGCAGACGGCACCGGCACCGCTTGATGCTGAGCTTGTTCGCTCGGTCGAGCAGTTCTGGCATTTTGGCAAAATCGCCAATTATCCTGCTGCGGTACAGGCTGGTCAGACTTTGGTCAGTCAATACAGCGGGCAACGGGTGGATCTATTGCGTGCCTTCGAACAGGTGGCTAACCAGCGCAAGGATAACATCGATCAATGGATGATCCGCTGGCAGGGCGTTGAGTCGATGCAGGAGGTGACGACGAAACTTTATTCGACTCTGGAGGAGGCGCGCCGCGATCTGGCGGGCGACCCTGCCATTATCGAACAGAACATTCAGCGGTTGGCTGGCGGTGAGCGGCCGTACCTGCTGGCGATTGAACGTCTGCGTGCCAGCGGTGAACTGGCGGTTGAGCGCATGATCACTTATTTGCGCGATCCAGCCAAGGAGCAGTATCATCCGGCCATTCGTCGGGCGTTGCACGACCTGGGGCGGATTACGCTCAATCCACTTCTGGCCGCCACGCAGATGAAAAACTCCGATACGCTGGTTGCGGTGGTCGAAGTTTTGGGTGATCTGGGTTACGACGCCGCTGTACCGTACCTGGCCCGGCTGGTGCAGACCAACGAGAACAGCAGCGTCAAGGAAGCTGCCAGCCGCGCGCTGACCCGCATGGGTGCGGGCAATGGGCAGGATATT
>WBZR01001852.1_pt1 | contig 24390 bp, 18 predicted proteins | sample 5204231 | NCBI WGS metagenome assembly WBZR01 (sample SAMN12412403, study PRJNA552823) | activated sludge metagenome | isolation source: activated sludge from anammox sidestream of wastewater treatment plant... | place: USA: Virginia | collected 2017-08
TTTTCCGAGCCGGATCGGCACTTTTGGCGCTCAATATCCCGTCATCTCGAGATACCCCACGCCCGTGTGCGAGCCGTGGAAGGTGATCGGGCCCTCCCAATAGGGAAAGACCGTTCCCATCCAGCTTTCCGGATTGAGCGGCGCGGTCGTGATCCTCAACCCCCGGCTCTTGACCTCGACCGTCCAGCTCACCGGCAGCCGCCGCCCGGCGACCTCGTGCGTCTCGCCCGGCGTCAGCACGATGTCGTCGCCCGTGAGCGCGGTGACCGAGCCGTCGGCATCGATCCAGCTTCCCGAACGGAACGGCGCGCCGGTCTCGCTGCGGAGCTGGAACAGCATCAGCTTCTCGCCACCCGACAGATGGAGGGAGAACCAGTCCCAGCCCTTCTGGTCGGCGGCGAGCGGCTGGCTGCTCCACTCGCGGTCCATCCACGCCTGGCCGGTCACGTGGACGGAGCGTCCTTCGATCGTCAGCGTTCCCGAGGCCTCGAAGAACGGCTGGCTGTAATAGTAGGACGCCTGCCCGCGCTCCGATTTGCGGCTGAAGCCGTGATCCCCCTGCAGCACCGGCGGATGGCGGTTCTCGAGGGCGAGCGCATAGGAGAAGTCGCGGCCGGACGCCGACAGGGTCGCCGCGGCGAGCCCCTCGGCGCCGTCGGCCTCGGCGAACGACCAGTCGTCGATCCATGCCTTGAACGGCACCGCGGTCACCCCCGCCTGTCCGATGCCGCCGCGTGCCAGCGTCTCGGAGAAGCGGTGCGTGCCGGCGGCGGTGACGGCTGCATGTCCCATCCACACCTGCTGACTGGCGAAGCCGTCGCGCTCCTCGCCGGGCGCCAGCGCCTGTCGGAACAAGGTCCACTGCACGCCATAGGCCGTGCCCGCCGCGTCGGAGAGATTTGCGGTCACGTACCACCACTCGATGCGGAAGTCGGGATGGGGTCCGAAATCCCGCGGGAACGCGAACGTCCGTCCCGGCACCACGGGCGCGAAGCCCGCCGCCTCCTCGCCGAGGCCCGCGAAGCCTCCCGCAAGCCCGCGGCCGCCGATCAGCACCAGGGCCGTCACGAGCATCGCGGCAACGATGTTTCTAGCGCTCATTTGCGAAGACCTTGAGCAAGTCCTGCGGCGCCGTCTTGGCGAGACGCAGGGCCGGAACGACGGCGGCAAGAAACGCCGTCCCCAGGGCCAGGACGAGCACCACGCCCCACTGGGCGGGGAAAACATGGAACGGCAGCCGCCACCCGAACGCCTGCACGTTGACGATGGCGACCAGACACCACGCGAGCACGAGCCCGAGCGGAACGGCGAGCAGGGCCGTGGCAGCAGCCAGCGCGAGAAGCTTGCCGATCTCGAAATCGGCGAGCCGCCGCCGCGGCACGCCGAGCGCCCAGACGGGCGCGACCTGGGCGAGCCTCAGTCCGCTCAGTGCCGACAGGCTTGCGAACAGCGCGATGGCGGACACGGCCAGCGTCAGCGTATTGAGTGCGCCCGTCACTGCGAAGGTCTTCTCGAAGATGCGCGTCGAGGCGGCCTTGAGCGCGGCCTGATCGACGATGCGCGCCAGCGCCGGGCCGAATTGCGACCGCATCGCCTGCATCAGCCGCTGCGTCCCGCCCGGCGCGACGCGGAGACTGAAGCTCGTGCGGCGCACCTCGGGCCAATGGCGCAGGAGATGATCGGCGTTGACGCGGACCTGTCCTTTCGGATTGCCGTAGTCCGGATAGATGCCGACGACCGCGAGGTCCCACGCGCCGTGCGACGCCGGTATTGCGAGGCGGTCGCCGAGGCCGATCCCCATCCGCCGCGCAAGCTGCTCGCTCACGAGCGCGCCGTCGCCGTCGCGCACCCTGTCCCAGGCCGCCGGCGACGCCGACAGCAGAGCGAAATGCTCGCGATAGGTCGCATGATCGCGCACGCCGTTGACCTCGACCGGCCAGCCCGCGATGCGCGTCTCGGTGCGCCACACCGGGAGGATCGCCTCGACCTCGGGGCGCCGCTCGAGCCACGCCGCGATGCGCTCTCCGTCGGCCGCGCTCGCGGCGTCGAAATAGATGTCGGAGTTGAGCCGCTCGTCGAGCCAGTGCGTGAACGTCGTGCGGAACCCTTCGACCATGGTCCCCACGCCGACGTTGGCGGAGAGCGCGAGGAGGAGTGCCATGAGCGCGAGCGACAGACCCGAAAGCTGCAAGCGCATGTCGGCCCAGAACCATTGTGCGAGCGCACCCTGGGCGGTGGCTTCCCCGATCCTCAGCAGCCAGGCGAGCGCGAGCGGCAGCAGAAGTGCTGCGCCGAGCAGAAGGCCCGCGATGACGATGAAGCCGCCGACCAGTCCGCCTCCGGCAACGAAGGCGATGAGCCCGGCTGCGAGCGCCACCCCGGCAGCGACGGCCTGCCGCCGAAGCTGCGTCCGCTCGGCATCCCGCCACGCGAGCGGCTTCGCCACCGACAGCACCGGCAGGCGCGCCACCTTGGCGAGGCTCGCCGCCGAGGCGGCGAGAGCGCCCGCAAGCGCCATGCCGAGCCCCGACACCCACCAGCGCGCCTCGAGCGCGAGGTGCCCGCTCACGTGCGCGCCGTAGAGGCCGTCGAGGCTCGCCGCCACGTCCGGCAGCAGCGCCGCGGCGATGACATAGCCGCAGACCGTGCCGATCGCTCCCGCAACCAGTGCCAAAAGCATCATCTCTCCGACCAGCGCGCCGATCAGGAGGCGGAGGGGCGCCCCCACCGCGCGCAGCGTGCGCAGCGTTCCGAGCCGCTGCTCGAACGCAAGACCGATCGAGGCGTGCACGATGAAGAGCCCGACGATGAAGGCCAGCAGGCCGAACGCCGTGAGATTGAGGTGGAAGCTCTCCGTAAGCCGCGCGAGATCGCCGCCGGCCGGCGCCGTCTCGATCCTGAGCCGGTCTCCGAGACCCTCCGGCAGCGGCCGGCCCTCGCGGAGCTCTCCGGCTGCCGCAACGAGACGCGTCAGGCGGCCGGCCTGCCCGAGGATCGTTTGCGCCACGCCGACATCGACGACGAGCAGGCCCGGCGCGACGCCGGCCGCGGCGACGAGCGGCGGGAGCGCGTGTCCGTGGTCGGTGAGCGGCGTCGCCCCGGCCGCCACGCCGAGCTCGGCGAGCGTTTCGGGCGCCAGCAGCGTCTCTCCCGCGGCGGTCAGGAAGGCTTCGAGGTCGCGTCCGGTCCGAAGCCCGGCGACCGGCGACCCCTTGGGCACCGTCAGCGGCTCGATGCCGATCAGCCGGTAGGAGCCCGCGCCGACCCTGACCGTGCCCTCGAGGACGGGCGACACTTTCCATCCGGCGCGCCGGAGTGTGACGTAATCATCCTGCGTGATGAACGCGCCTTGTGCCGGCACGATGCTCGCCGCGCCCGCCTCGCCGAGCACCGCGGCGGCCCGGTCGTAGCTCGCGCGCGCCTGTCCGTTGAGGGCCTGCACGCCGCTCCACAGTGCGGTTGCGACGGCAAGACCGACGACGAGCGTCGCGAGGTTCAGAGGATGGCGCCGCCAGTGGCTGAGCAGCGTGACCAGGATCCAGAACGCCTGGGTCACGGCGCCACCAGACCGCCGCAGGCGAGCGTGACCCGCCGGTCGAGCCGGCCCGCAAGCCGCGTGCTGTGCGTCGCCATGAGAAACCCGCAGTCCGTATGGCGCACGAGATCCAGCGCCAGCGCCAGCACCGCATCGCCCGTCGCCTCGTCCAGATTGCCGGTCGGCTCGTCGGCGATCAGGAGACGCGGGCGGACCGCGAGCGCCCGCCCGATGGCGACGCGCTGCTGCTGGCCGCCCGACAACTGCTCCGGATAACGCCGCGCGAGCCCGGCGAGCCCGAGCCGGCTCATGAGCTCGCCATGCCAGACCGCGTCGAAACGGCCAGCCAGACGCGCCTGGAACGCCAGGTTGTCGGCAACCGAAAGACTTGGCACGAGATTGAACTGCTGGAAGACGATGCCGATCCGCTCGCGCCTCAACCGGGCCCGCTCGGCGTCCGCGAGCCCCGTGACCCCAACGCCGTCGAGCACGATCTCGCCGCCGTCCGCCTCGTCGAGGCCGCCGATCAGGTGCAGAAGCGTGCTCTTGCCGCTTCCCGATTCGCCGAGCAGCGCCAGGCTCTCGCCTGCGCCCAGCGTGAGATCGACGCCGTCGAGCACCGGAAGCGGCCCTTGCGGCGTGGCGTAGGACTTGCGCAGGCCGGAGACGCGAAGGAGAGAGGGTGCGTCCGCTCCGCGGCCTGTCCGATGCGACCGGTCGATGACAGTCACCATCAAGCTCCCGAGATGACGCGCGCGTAGTCGTCGGGCGTGTCGATGTCCGCAAACAGGCGCGCGTCATCGAACGCCACATCGACGCGGCGGTCGCCCAGCGTATCGAGCAGCGCCTTGCCGCCCTTGGCGCCGGCGAGCGCCGCGAGACGGGGGAACAGCGCTCGCGGCCAGAGCACGGGATTGCGCTGCGCCCCTTGGGCGGTGACCGGCACGATCACGCAGCGGCCCTCGGCCGCCGCGAACGACGCGGCGAGCCGGCGGAACACGCCGGCCGCGAGGTTCGGAAGATCTCCCGGCACGATGAAGGCCCCCTCGGGGGCGTCCGACAGCGCCCGCACACCGGCGGCGATGGAGCTGCCGATGCCGTCGCTCCAGCGGTCGTTGGCCACCAGCCGCACGGGCAGGCCCGAGAGCGCCGTGACGTAGGCGTCGTGCTCGGCGCCCGTCACGACCACGAGCTCGGCGATGCCGCCGGCGACGATCTCGCGCGCGACCCTGGCAACGATCGGCCGTCCGCCGACGTCGGCGAGAAGCTTGTTGTCCGCCCCGAAGCGCCGCGACGCGCCGCCCGCCAGCAGCACCGCACCGAGCCTGCGCTCAGACGTGGCGTTCATGTCAGGCTCCGCGCTCCGCCTTGATGACGGCGCCGAGAATGGAAACGGCGATCTCGGCCGGCCCCCTGGCACCGATCGGAAGACCGACCGGCGCATCGATGCGCGCGATCTCGACTTCGGTGAGACCCGCCTGCCGCAGCCGCGCGACGCGTTTCTCGTGCGTCCGCCGGGAGCCGAGCGCGCCCACGTAGAAGGCGGGCGAGCGCACGGCGGCCGGCAACGTCTCGTCGTCGAGGCGCGCATCGTGCGCGAGCGCGATCACCGCCGTCCGGGAATCAAGGCCCAGCGCCGGCAGCGCGGTCTCAGGCCAGTCCTGCCGCAACGGCACGCCGCGGAACCGGCTCTCGGAGGCGAACGCGGTTCGCGGGTCGACCACGGTCGCCTGATAGCCGACGCGCTGCGCAAGATCGGCGAGCACCTGCGCCACATGCCCCGCGCCGACGAGGATCAGGTGCACGGGCGCGGCCCGCGCCTGCAGGAAACGCCGCCCGCCGGGGCCCTCGGCGAGCACGCACTCCCCGCTTGCGAGCCGGCGGGCAGTCTCCGCGTCGGAGGCGGCGACATCGGGACCATACGCGCGCCGTCCGCTGGCGAGGTCGGTCTCGACGACCAACAGCGAGCGCGTCCGGCGCGCCGTGATCACGGCGTCGAGATAGGACGCATCGACCTCGGACAGCCGCTCGACGAAGATTTCGACCCGCCCGCCGCAGGGCAAGCCGACGCGCCAGGCGGTTTCGTCGCCGACGCCATAGGCGAGCACTTTCGGCCGCCCCGTTTCCATGACCGCGGCGGCCTCCGTGATCACGGCCGCCTCGACGCAGCCGCCCGAGACCGAGCCCTCGAACCGGTCCCCCGGCGCGACGACGAGCTGTCCGCCGACCGGCACCGGCGAGGATCCCCAGGTCCTGATCACCGTGGCAAGGGCGATGGTTCCGAACCGGTCGAGCCATTGGCGCGCGACGCGGACCACGTCGCACGAGAGACCGGGTTCGAAGGCGGCGTCCGGCGGGGCTCCACCCGAGGCAAGGCCCACGTCCGACATCCCATCATCCATCTTCCAGCCTTTCCGAACGGATCCGCACGCCACCGGCTTCCACGCCGCACCCCGCCGAATAGTATCCGCCTCTCGCGCGATCCGGCAACCGACCGAGCCGGTCCGCGGCGACCCCGCCCGCCCGGCGATGATCCGGCCGGACGATCGTGCCGTAACGTCCTCCGACGACCCCGTGCCCGGAGGTCGCTGCGACATCCCGGGCGCCTCGGTGCGGGCCTCGTCCACCTTCATGCCATCCTGCCACCCGAGCTGGAGACCCCTTTCATGTCCGACAAGCTTTTCACGCCGCTGACGCTCGGCACCCTGACGCTTCCGAACCGCGTCGTCATGGCGCCCCTGACGCGCAACCGCGCCACGCCGGAGGGCGACGTTCCCAATCCGCTGATCGCAGAATACTACGCCCAGCGCGCCACCGCCGGACTGATCATCAGCGAGGGCACGCAGATCTCGCCCGAGGGCAAGGGCTATATCCAGACGCCCGGCATCTACAGCCCCCGGCAGGTGGACGGATGGACGAAAGTGACGGACGCCGTGCACGCCAAGGGCGGACGCATCTTCGCGCAGCTCTGGCACGTCGGCCGCGTCTCGCATACGTCGTTGCAGCCGGACGGACAGGCCCCCGTCGCGCCCTCCGCCATCACCGCCCGCACGAAAACGTTCACACCCGCGGGCTTTGCCGATGCCTCCCCGCCGCGCGCGCTCGAGACCGCGGAGGTCGAGCGCGTGGTGGATGACTTCCGCAAGGCGGCCGAGAACGCCAAGGCCGCGGGCTTCGACGGCGTGGAGCTGCACGGCGCCAACGGCTATCTCATCGATCAGTTCCTGCGCGACGGCTCCAACACGCGCACCGACCGCTACGGCGGCAGCGTCGAGAACCGCACGCGCCTGCTGGCCGAGGTGCTCGCTGCGCTGACCTCCGTGTTCCCGTCAACGCGGGTCGGCGTCAGGTTCAGCCCGTTCTCGACGTTCTCCGACATGTCCGACAGCGATCCGATGACCACGTTCTCGGCCGCGATCGCACGCGCCAACGATGCCGGCCTCGGCTACGTGCACCTCATCGAGGGCGACACGGGCGTCTCGCGCGCGCTGCCGCCCGGCGCCGACCTCGGTGTCTTCCGCAAGCTCTTCAAGGGTGCCTATCTCGCCAACAACGGGTACGACCGCGCCTCCGCCATCCGGGCGGTCGAGACCGGCGCGGCCGACCTCATCGCCTTCGGGCGCCCGTTCATCGCCAACCCCGACCTCGTCCAGCGCCTCGAGCGCAATGCTCCATTGAACGAGCCTCAGCCTGCGACGTTCTATGGCGGCGGAGCCGAGGGCTACACGGACTATCCGGCCCTCGACGCCAAAGCTGCGTGAGACGCAACGAAGGCCCGCCCGCACCGGCGGCGGGCCTTTTCATTGGAAACGATTGGGCACCATTGTAATTCGCAGAAACGGTATTGGTTCTTGTCGCTGCCGATGACATTCTCTTTGCAGAGCCCCGCAGCGGCGCCGGCGCGCCTTCGCTTCCCCCGCGGCGTCTGACGACCTCGCGTCGGAGCAGAGGCCACGGGCTCCGTACGGTGCGTTTCCGCTCCTGTTTCCGCTCATGTTTCCGTTCATGGCGGAACCCAACCCAAAGGCCCACACCCATGACCAAGGTCCTGATCCTCTACTACTCGAGCTACGGCCACATCGAGCGCATGGCGGAGGCGGTTGCCGAAGGCGTGCGCGACGCCGGCGCCGAGGCCGTCATCAAGCGCGTTCCCGAGCTCGTGCCGCCCGAGGTCGCCGAGAAGAGCGGCTTCAAGCGCAACCAGCCGGCCCCCATCGCCACGGTGGACGAGTTGCCGGGCTATGACGCCATCATCGTCGGCACGCCGACGCGCTTCGGCAACATGGCCGCGCAGATGAAGAACTTCCTGGATCAGACCGGCGGCCTCTGGGTTCAGGGCAAGCTGATCGGCAAGGTCGGCGCGGTGTTCACCTCGACCGCAACCCAGCACGGCGGACAGGAGAGCACGATCCTCGCCACGCACACGGTGCTTCTGCACCAGGGCATGGTGCTCGTGGGGCTTCCCTATTCGTTCCAGGGCCAGATGACGATTTCGGAGATGAGCGGCGGCTCGCCCTATGGCGCCTCGACCATCGCCGGCGGCGACGGCTCGCGCCAGCCGAGCGACAACGAGCTCGCGGGCGCGCGCTTCCAGGGCAAGCACGTCGCCGACATCGCCGCCAAGCTTGCGCGCGCCTGATCTCTGCGACGCTGGAGCCCGCAACACTGGAGCCCGCACCCCTGGCCTTGCGGCTTGCCCCTCCGCGAGGGGATCGCAAGGCCGCGGCCAGCGCACGCGAGGCCGGCGCTTTCGTGCTATGCGAGAGGATGGAGCATCGGGGAGCCGCCATGGCGAACGTCACCATCTACCACAACCCGCAGTGCGGCACCTCCCGCAACACGCTCGCCCTGATCCGCCAGAGCGGCGAGGAGCCGGCCGTCGTCGAGTACCTCAAGACGCCGCCTGCCCGCGAGACGCTCGTCGGCCTGCTGCGTGATCTCAAGCTCACCCCGCGCGATCTCCTGCGCCGCAAGGGCACGCCCTACGACGCGCTCGATCTCGACAATCCGAAATGGACCGACGACGCGCTGATCGACGTGATGCTCGCGCACCCGATCCTGATCAACCGCCCGATCGTGGTGACGCCGCTCGGCACGCGGCTCTGCCGCCCCTCGGAAACGGTCCTCGAGATCCTGCCCAATCCCGACATCGGCGCCTTCACCAAGGAGGACGGGGACGTCGTTGCGCCGATGCCGCGCAAGCCGGCATCCTGAATCACCGCGCCAGGCAAACGCCAGGAGCCCTGCGGCCGTATTCGGCATATTCAGGCCGCCCCCCTCCCGACGAGTGGCGCCGCGGAGGGCGGGTGAAATGGGACCCCTGGCGCACCCTGAGTTTAGCACGAATATCCTGGGATATTGGCAAGTTGCACCAACTTCCGACCGCGCCGCGACGGCAGAATCGCGCTAACCTTTGCGCCTGTGATTGAGCCCGCCTGTCCGGCCGACTGCCGCACGCGGCCCAGGATGATCCGATGCCGCCCGCCGCCTTGCGGAAATCCGCGTCCCTCCTGCCCCTCACCCCCGCACCCAGCCTCGCCGAGGCGCAGCATGTGCTGGAGGAGGTGTTCGGCTACGCGCGTTTCCGCCTGCATCAGGCCGACATCATCGAGACCCTGATCGCGGGCGGCGACGTGCTGGCCCTGATGCCGACCGGCGGCGGCAAGTCGCTCTGCTACCAGATCCCGGCGCTGGTGCGCCCCGGCACCGGCCTCGTCGTCTCGCCGCTGATCGCGCTCATGCAGGACCAGGTCGACGCGCTGACGGACGCCGGCGTCCGCGCCGCCTTCCTCAATTCCTCGCAAGACCGCGCCGAGCAGGAGCGGATCGAGCGCCGTCTCGCCGCGGGCGATCTCGACCTTCTCTACGTCGCGCCCGAGCGCCTCGTGCAGGAGCGCATGCTGCGATTGATCGAGCGCGCCGCCATCTCGCTCTTCGCCATCGACGAAGCGCACTGCGTCTCCCAGTGGGGTCACGATTTCCGTCCCGAGTACCGCCAGCTCAAGGTGCTCGCCGAGCGCTTCCCCACGATCCCGCGCATCGCGCTCACCGCAACGGCCGACGACCGCACGCGCGAGGAGATCGCCACCGAGCTCAGGCTCGAGAGCGCACGCCGCTTCGTCGCCAGCTTCGACCGTCCGAACATCCGCTACACGATCGCGGAAATGGGCTCCATGAGCGCGCGCGAGCGTCTCTGGAATTTCCTCTCCGCCGAGCACCCGAACGACGCCGGCATCGTCTATTGCCTGTCGCGCAAGTCGGTCGAGGAGACGGCGGCGTGGCTTACGCGCAAGGGCCGCACGGCGCTCGCTTACCACGCCGGCCTCGATCCCGAGATCCGCCGCAAGGCGCAGGAGCGTTTTCTGAAAGAGGACGCCATTGTCATGGTGGCGACCATCGCCTTCGGCATGGGCATCGACAAGCCCGACGTGCGCTTCGTCGCACACCTCAACCTGCCGCGCTCGATGGAAGCCTACTACCAGGAGACGGGCCGCGCCGGACGCGACGGCGAGCCTGCGGACGCCTGGCTCGCCTATGGCATGCAGGACATCATCCAGCAGACGCAGTGGATCGCGCAGAGCGACGGCTCAGAGCTTTTCAAGCGCACGCAGCGCCAGAAGCTCGACGCGCTCGTGGGCCTCTGCGAGGCCGTCACCTGCCGCCGCCAGCTCCTGCTCGCCTACTTCGGAGAGGCACGGGCCGAGCCGTGCGGAAACTGCGACAACTGCCTCGTCCCGCCCAAGACCACGGATGGAACGACGCTCGCGCGCATGGCACTTTCGGCGGTCTACCGCACCGGGCAGCGCTTCGGCGTCGGCTATCTGATCGACGTGCTCGCCGGCAAGGACAACGAGCGCGCCTGCCGCAACGGCCACGACCGCCTCTCGGTCTGGGGCATCGGCAAGGACACGGACGCAACCGTCTGGCGCAGCCTCTTCCGGCAACTGACGGCCCTCGGCTTTCTCGCCTCCGACGAGGACGGCCACGGTACGGTGCATCTCACCGAGACCGCACGCCCGCTGCTCCGCGGCGAGGAGACCTTCATGCTGCGCCTCGCCCCGCCGCGCGAGAAGAAGGGCAAGGCGAAGGGCGCCGCCGCCGAGGCGAGCAAGGTCGGCGCCGCCGACCGGCCGCTTTATGACGCGCTGAAGGCGCTGCGTCTGCGGCTCGCGACGGACGCCAAGCTTCCGTCCTATGTCATCTGCCACGACAAGACGCTGGCGGAGCTCGCCGCACAACGTCCCGCCGACGAGGGCGGCCTGCACGGCATCACCGGCCTCGGCGCCAGCAAGATCAAGCGCTACGGCACGGCGTTCCTGGAGACCATCGCACGCTTTGCGCCCAACGCCGCCCTCGACAACCGCCTTTCGTCGACCATCAACCAGACGCTGGCGCTGCACCTCGCGGGCGTTGCGCCGGACGGCATCGCCGCCGAGCGCAATCTCGATGTCTCGACGGTCTACACCCATTTCGCGGAGGCCATCGAGGCCGGCGTGATCGCGGCCGACGCCGTGCTCGATCTCGATCCCGCGGACGTGGATGAGATCCACGCCGTCTTCGAGCGCCTCGGCACCCTCGACAGCGGCAAGCTCGGACCCGCCCACGCGGCCCTCGACGGCCGCTTCGACTACGGCATCCTGAGGTGCCTGCTGGCCGAGCTGGCGTAGGTCGCGCGGAAGGCGCATCGCATCCTGTAAGACGTGTCTGGATACCGGCCTGCGCCGGTGTGACGGGAAAGCTCGGGCAATCCGATCTCCAACTCAGGAACGTCATCCCGGCGTCATGGCAAAGCCATGCTCCACATGGACGGCCGGGATCCAGACACGCCCGCGAGATCGCCTCGTCGCGAGGACATAGCCTTGCCACTCCCTACATAGGCAAAAGAGGAATTCTCGCTTTCGGCCAAACGGTGCTATAGACGCCGGCAAACCACATCCCGGACAGGATCATGAGCGACGAAACCCTGGCTGCGGCCACGGCCACCGCCCTGCCGCCAGCCTCCCAGGAGGCCCCCTCGACGGACCGCAAGGTCGCCACGGCCCCGGACGCGATCCTCGCGCAGGAGATCGCGCGCCGGCGCACGTTCGCGATCATCTCCCACCCCGACGCCGGCAAGACGACGCTGACCGAAAAGCTGCTCTTGTTCGGCGGCGCGATCCAGCTCGCCGGTCAGGTCAAGGCGAAGCGCGACGGCCGCGCCACCCGCTCGGACTGGATGGCCATCGAGAAGGCGCGCGGCATCTCAGTCGCCACCTCCGTCATGACGTTCGAGTATGGGGGCGCCGTCTTCAACCTGCTCGACACGCCGGGCCATGAGGATTTCTCCGACGACACCTACCGCACGCTGACCGCCGTCGACAGCGCCATCATGGTGATCGACGCGGCACGCGGCATCGAGGCGCGGACGCGGAAGCTGTTCGAGATCTGCCGCCTGCGCGACATCCCGATCGTCACCTTCATCAACAAGCTCGACCGCGAGGCGAAGGAGCCACTCGATCTCCTCGACGAGATCGAGAAGACGCTCGCGCTCGAAACCGCGCCGATGGTCTGGCCCATCGGCCAGGGCCGCGACTTCCGCGGCACCTACGACCTCAACCAGCCGCGCGTGCGCCGGCTCGACGAGGACTTCGACGGCCAGCCGATCACGGGCCCGGACGACCCCCTCTTCTCCGAGATCATGGAGCCCGACGCCTATCAGCGCTGGCGCGAGGAGATCGACCTCGTGGCGGAAGCCTGCGGCAAGTTCGATCTCGAGAAATTCCGCCACGGCGCTCTGACGCCGGTCTATTTCGGCTCGGCCTTGAAGAACTTCGGCGTGCGCGACGTGCTCGATGCGCTCAAGACCTACGCGCCGCCGCCGCGCACGCAGCAGGCCGCCAACCGCGAGATCAAGGCCAGCGAGCCGGCCATGACCGGCATCGTGTTCAAGATCCAGGCCAACATGGATCCGAACCACCGCGACCGCATCGCCTTCATGCGCGTCTCATCGGGCAAGCTCACGCGTGGCATGAAGGTGAAGCACGTGCGCTCGGGCAAGACCATGGCGCTCTCCGCCCCGCAGTTCTTCTTCGCCCAGGACCGCTCGATCGCCGAGGAGGCCTATGCCGGCGATGTCGTCGGCATCCCGAACCGCGGCACGCTGCGCATCGGCGACGCGCTGACCGAGGGCGAGGACGTGGTCTTCCTCGGCATCCCGAGCTTTGCGCCCGAGATCCTGCGCCGCATCCGGCTCGAGGACGCCATCAAGGCCAAGAAGCTCAAGGATGCCGTTCGCGAGATGGCCGAGGAAGGCGTGGTGCAGGTGTTCAATCCGATCGACGGCACGCAGCCGATCGTCGGCGTCATCGGCGCGCTCCAGCTCGACGTGCTGGCCGACCGGCTGGTGCACGAGTACGGGCTCAAGACCGCCTTCGATCCGGCGCCCTGCGATGCCGTGCGCTGGATCCGCTCGAAGGATCCGGCCGCATTGAAGCGCTTCATCGAGTCCAACCGATCGACCATCGCCACCGATCTCGACGGCGACCACGTCTATCTCCCGGCCTCGATCTTCAACCTGAACTACAACGCCGGCAAGAACCCCGAGATCGAGTTCCTCGAGATCAAGACCTAGGAAGAGGCGCGACAGGCGCAGCCTCGGACGTCACGCCGGAAACGCGACGGGCTGCTGCACGGGAGCCAACACGAGGCCCGTCTCGGGATCGGTCTCGATGCGGCGGCCGAGGTCGGCGACCCACTGTGCGGTCCGCGCGAAGCCGGCTTCGCCGAGGAACGCCTCGGTGGGCATGAAGCCTTCCGCCTGGCTGATCGACAGCGCAACGATCTGGCGGAACCGCGCGATGTCGAAATAGCAGGTGTGCACCAGCTCCTTCCAGGAGAGGTAGTGGGTGATCAGCCCGCCCTTGTTGTCCTCGTCCGAGAACGCGAGCGTGCTGATCGCATTGCGGAACTTCGCGAGCGACTGCGCCGCCATGGCGTTGCTGTGATCGGTGATCTCGCGGCCTACCTCGTCCGGCAGCAGGCACGTCACCGGATCGAGCCACGACGGGCCGTAGTCCGCCCCGACCACGACCTCGCCCTCCGTATCGTTGCCGAACGTCGAGCGCTTCATTTCCGAGAGCGTCAGGGCGTTGAGGCCGCGGCTGAGGAGGGCGCTCGCGAACGCCGCGATGTATTCGATGACGGCCAGCACGCCCAGCGCGATGAGGGCGAACACGAGCGGCACGAGCACGACAGGCGCGAGCAGCCTCATCGCGTTACCGAGCTTGCCCGAGAACAGCCCGTCGTCGACCACGGCGCTCGACAGCTCGTCGGTGACGACGTGGAACAGCAGCTTGCTGTTCAAGGCGTAATCATGTCCGCCTCCGCATAGCCGGCCGCCGTCGCAAAGCTTGCCGTCACGCATGAGGAACCGGCGCGTGAACCGCTGCGCCCGCTCGACGGCGGCGAACTGCGGGAACTGGCGCTCCAGGATCTGGCGCTTGGCTTGCATCTGCAGGCGGATGCCGCGCATGCGCTGGCGCGCCTCCTCGGCCGCCGCCGCATCGAGCCCGCCGCCTTCGGCCGTCTCGCGCGCGACCCGCATGCGCTCCTGAAGCGCCCTCAGCTCCTGGCGCGCCTCCGTCGCGGCGGCATCGTCGGCGGCGAACTCCTGCACGCCGTAAACGCGGGACTGCAGGAAATCCGAGATTCCGAGCATGACGGCCGGCGACGTGACGACGAGCAGATAGGCCAGCGGCAGCACCACGACGGCCGCCTTCGTCAGCGTCGAGGTCGCGAAATCCCGGTCGAAGAAACGGTACTGCACTTTGGGCAGATAGCGCAGCCCCTGAACCGCCTCGTCGTCCTTGTGGCAGAGCGGAAGCCATTTGTCGGCGTAGTGATCGCGGGCGCGCTCAACCGCGCCGCGGCCGTATCCCATCAGCTCGCGCCCGTCGAGGAAGCGGAACACCGTGTAAAAGAACAGAATCGGCAACGTCATCATGACGCCGTTGAACGCCAGCGCCGAGAGGTAGCGCTCGCTGCGCACCCGGAACCCGTTCGCGAACAGCTCGCCTGCGACGTAGAACAGGAACATCATGAACAGCATCAGCGAGGCGACGAACATCACCTTGCGCGGCAGCGTCAGGCGCGTGAACAAAAAGCGCTCCTTGCGCATCCCGACGAAGGGCGTGCCGACCGTGATCCAGCGCTTGAGATGGGTCAGCGGCCTCTTGCGGGCCACGCTCTCGATCAGCGCCGAGGCGATGACCGATCCGCCATGGCTGTGCCCGACCACGCAGTAGGGCTCACCTTGCGCGTCGAGCCCCCTCATCAGGCGCAGAAGGGCCGAGCCGGCGCGGCGCCGGTCGGTCTCGCTGTTGAGAGAGCTCCACGTAAAGGGAACCACGTCGACCGGACGGCCGTCCGCGCCGGCGACGAGCGCCTTGATGTCGGCCTCGAACGGGCTGCCCTGCTGCCACCACTGCGCCTCGCTCTCCGGATCGATGTTGAGCGCATCCGCCGTTCCCCCAGAATGCGCGAACGTGCCGTGAACGGTAACGACGGTGGCCACGTGAACCTCCCCCTGCGCGACGCGCGAGCAACCCTCCCCGGGCGGGCCCTCGATAGGCTACAACGATGACTGAAGCTAGGCAAAGATCCGCCCGCCCCCAGCAAAGGACGCGCCGCACGCGCTCCGACGTAAGCTACTGATATCTCATGTTGTTTGAGGCGCGTTGCGGCGCGACCGGCGGCCGGTCCAGACCGCCGCGGGAGCCAAGCCCGACGACGTACAATCCGCCGCGAGACGGGACGGCCTTGGCCCGCCCGCCAGGGCGGGAAACGTCTGCCCGACAGTCAACCGTCTGGCGACCGTCGCAAGCTATCGCATGACAGATGCATTAAGGCGCCTTTAACGGCTATTGACGGATTGTGGTGCGGCTATTCGTCGGACCAGAACGACGGCAACGCGCCCGGACGCGGGTTGGCCGAAGCGCCTCCCGCGACCGGACACTCGGACCAGGAACCTCGCGACAAGGAGAGCCCCCCCGTGTTTGCAATGCGCCGTCCCAGCGGATCCCAAGCCAGCATTCCCCCGCAGACGGACGCATCCGCGGCCGCGTCCGAGCAGCATCTCGTTGCCGCGCTCGAGGCGCTGGTGCGCAGCAAGCTCAAGTCGGGCATCCCCGTGGACGGCGCGCTCGGCGACGCCCTGAGCCGTCTCGTCGGTCTCGTGACAGGAGCATACACCGATCAGCTCATGCTCGCCGGGACCCTCGGCAAGGAGGCGTGCGAAGCCGCCGTCAACGTCGGCTGGCTGTCCCATGATTTCAGCGAGGTTGCCCAGTCGACCGCCTCGATCTCGAGCGCGGTCGAGGAAATGGCCGCCTCCATCGCCGAATTGTCCACCGTCTCCGCCCAGAGCGCGAGCCAGACCGAGAATGCCCGCGACACGATGCGCAGCTGCATCAACGATGCCCGCGCCGCCGTTGACGCGATGACGAACATCCAGAGCCAGTCGAGCAAGATCGGCAACCAGGTCTCCGTCCTGCAGGCCGCCGTCGACCAGATCGGCGAGATGGCGACCTCGATCGATTCCATCGCGCGGCAGACCAATCTCCTCGCGCTCAACGCCACCATCGAGGCCGCCCGCGCGGGCGAGGCCGGCCGTGGCTTCGCCGTGGTCGCCGCGGAGGTCAAGACGCTCTCCGTGGAGACCGGCAAGGCGACGCAGGAGATCCGCTCACGCGTCGAGGCGCTGACGCGCGAGATGCACGAGATCCGCCAGGCGGTGACGGACAGCCTGAAGTCCGTCGCCTCGGGCAGCTCCGTGGTGACCCAGGTCGGCGCCATCATCGAGAGCCTGGGAGACGAGGTCTCCGAGGTCGCCGAGCGCATCCGCAGCCTCTCCAACGTGCTCGAGCAGCAGCGCGCCGCCACCACCGAGATCACGCACAACGTCGTGACCATCTCCGAGAAGGCCAGCAAGAGCAAGGACGAGGTGGGCAAGATCGGCGAGCGTCTCAAGGGCTGCGAGACCATCCTGCGCAAAGCCTTCGATGGGGCGACGCTCCCCGTGCGCGGTCAGGCCCTGATGCGCCTCGGCGCGGAGGTGCTTTTCTGGAAGCGGCAGCTCGCCCAGATTCTGCTCGGCACGACACCGGCTCCGGCCGCCGCGCCGACGCTTCCCCAGGCGGGCGTCATCACCGAGGCGGAGGAGATCTGCAAGGCCACCGGCGGCGGCACGATGCTGATCTCCGACCTGACGTCGGCGCTTGCGGCCGCGCAGGGCCAGGCGAGCCGGATGGTCGATTCCGTCCGCAGCCAGAACTGGGGCAACGCCACGCCCGCCTACATCGCCTGCGACGAGGCCATCGTTAAGGCCGACCGGGCCATCGCCAAGCTACTCGAAAAGACGGCCTCGGCTTAGGGGCCGTCCCGCTTACGCGCGCCGCCTCCGCGCGCCGGGCAAACAGGGCGCCCGCGCGAAGCAGGATCGTACCGACGCGCGGCGTCACAGCAGATCCCTGAGCCGGTAATAGAGCATTCCGAGCGCGAGCATCTGGCTGCCGAGGACCTGGCCGACCGGAAGGCGGATGTGGCGGATCCTCGCGAACAGATCGAACCTCTCCATCGTCCCGGCGATGGCGTCCGCCACGATCTCTCCGGCAATATGCGTGGCGTTGACGCCATGCCCGCAATAGCCCTGCATGTAATAGACGTTGGGCTCGCGCCGTCCGATGGCCGGCACGCGCGTCAGCACGATATCGATCTTCCCGCCCCACGCATAATCGAGCATCACGCCCGCGAGCTGAGGAAACACCTCGACGAGCCGCGGCCGGAGCGTCGCGCGGATGTCGCGCGGATCGCGGTTCGAGTAGTTGCAGCGCCCGCCGAACAAGAGCCGCCGGTCCGCCGACAAACGGAAATAGTCGAGCACGACGTTGCTGTCGGCCACCGCCAGATCCTGAGGATTGATCTCGCGCGCCACGGGCTCCGGGAGCGGCGCGGTGGCGACGATGTAGCTCCCGGTCGGGAACAGGAGCCCGCGCAACGGCCCCGTCTGAAACCGCGGGTCCGTCATGCCGGCGAGCACGATCGATTGGGCTTCGACGCGCCCCGCGGCCGTCGCCGCAAACGGCCTGCCGCCGCCGGCAACCTCGGTCACCGGCGACTCCTCGAAGATCCTGACGCCGAGCCCGGCCGCCGCGCGCGCCTCGCCGAGGCATAGGTTGAGCGGGTGGAGATGGCCGCTCAGCCGGTCGACCATGGCGCCGTGATAGAGCGACGTGCCGATCACGCGCGGCATATCTCCGGGCTCGACGAGCTCGAGCGCATCGCCATCGCCGGCCGCACGGCGCTCATCCACATAGGCGCGCATCGCCGCCATGTGACGCGGGCGCGCCGCCACCTCCATCCAGCCGCGCTTCAGGTCGCACTCGATGGCGTAGCGCGCGACACGCCCTTCGATGATGTCGTTGCCGAGGTAGCGGATGTCGGCGATCAGCCGTCGGCCCGCCTCTCCGAGCTGGCGCTCCAAGCGGAGCTCGCCGCTGATGCCGGCGATCATCTGCCCGCCGTTGCGCCCCGACGCACCCCAGCCCACGCGCTCGGCCTCGAGCACGGCCACCTGATAGCCGCGCTCGGCGAGCGACAGCGCCGTCGCGATCCCGGAGAAGCCCCCGCCGACCACGCAGACATCGGCCGTCACGGTGCCCCTCAGGGCGGGATAACGCGTGTCGTCGTTGGCGGTCGCGGCGTAATAGGAATTGACGTGGGTGGCCGGCATGAGCCTTCTCTAAAATGGGATCGCAGAAGAAGCGAGCCGCAAAGCGCGCGTCAAAGCCGATCGCGCGGTCGATCCTATTTCGCGCCCGCGTCGACGGCGGCCGCCTCGCGCGCGCGGCGCACGCTGGCCCGCTTCGTCGTATAGGCCGCCACCAGCACGCCGACCGTCACGAAGCCGATCATGATCGTCGAGACGGCATTGATCTCGGGCGTCACGCCGAGCCGCACCTGGCTGTAGATCTTCATCGGCAGCGTGGTCGCGCCCGGCCCCGTCGTGAAGCTCGCGATCACGAGGTCGTCGAGCGACAGGGTGAAGGCGAGCAGCCAGGCCGAGACGACCGAGGGCGCGATGATCGGCAGAGTCACCTGCCGGAACGTCCCGATCGGCGTGGCCCCGAGGTCCATGGCCGCCTCCTCCACGGACTTGTCGAAGTCATAGAGGCGCGCCTGCACGACGACGGCGGCAAAGCACATCGAGAACGTCGCGTGCGCGATGACGACGGTCCAGAAGCCGCGGTCCATGTTCATGGCGACGAACAGCAGCAGCATCGAGAGGCCCGTGATCACCTCCGGCATGACCAGCGGCGCGAAGATCATGCCCGAGAACAGCGTCCGCCCGGGGAAGCGGCCCATCCGGACCAGGACGAGGGCCGCCATGGTGCCGAGGATCGTCGCCAGCGTCGAGGAGATGATGGCGACGCGCAGCGTCACCCAGGCCGCGGACAGGATGCCCTGGTTGCTCATCATCTCGCCGTACCACTTCGTCGACCAGCCGCCCCACACCGTGACCAGCCGCGACTCGTTGAAGCTGTAGATCACGAGCAGCAGGATCGGCAGGTAGAGGAACGCGAACCCGAGCACGATGGAGGTGGCGTTGAACCAAGTGAACCGTATCATTGCGCGGCCTCCCGCTGCCGTTCCTGGCTGCGCTGGAAGAGCACGATCGGCACCACGAGAACGAGCAGCAGCATGACCGCCACCGCCGACGACACCGGCCAGTCGCGGTTCGAGAAGAACTCGAACCAGAGCGTCTTGCCGATCATCAGCGTATCCGAGCCGCCGAGCAGATCGGGGATGACGAACTCGCCGGTCGCCGGAATGAACACCAGAAAGCATCCGGCCAGAACGCCCGGCATGGAGAGCGGGAACGTCACCTGCCAGAAGGATTTCCACGGGCGCGAGCCGAGGTCGGCGGCCGCCTCGAGGAGTGCCGGATTGATCTTCTCGAGACTCGCATAGAGCGGCAGGATCATGAACGGCAGGTAGGAGTAGACGATGCCGATATAGACGGCGGTCGACGTGTTCAGGATGGTGAGCGGCTCGCTGATGACGCCGATGTTCATCAGGAACATGTTGAGCAGCCCCTCCTTCTTCAGGATGCCGATCCACGCATAGACGCGGATCAGGAACGACGTCCAGAAGGGAAGGATGACCAGCATGACGAGCGTCGGCTGCCATTCCTTGGGCGCGCGTGCCATGCCGTAGGCGATCGGGTAGGCAACGATAAGCGCGAGAAACGTCGAGACGGCCGCAATCCTGAGCGCCGAGAGGTAGGCGTTCACGTAAAGCGGATCCTGCATGATGAACCAGTAGTTCTCGAAGTCGAGCTCAGACAGGAACCCGCGGATGTCGCCGAAATCGAACGTCGGCGTGTAGGGCGGGATGGCCGTTGCGATGTCCGACAGCGAGATCTTGAAGACGATGAAGAAGGGAACGAGGAAAAAGACCAGGAGCCAGAGGTAAGGCACCGCGATCAACAGCCAGCGACGCATGGGGGCCTCCGGGCCAGGTCATGAACTAGCGGGTCAGAACGATGCCGGTCTCGGGAGGCCACTGGAGCCAGACCTTGTCCTCCCAGCTTATCGGGCGGTCGACCAGGCGCGACGAGTTGGTCCTGAGGGCGGTGACCCTCTGGCCGTTGGCCAGCTCGACATGGTAGTGCGAGACCGACCCGAGATAACCGACGTCCACGACTTTGCCCGGAATGGCGTTGCTCGCGTCGTCGGGCTGCACGAGGTCGATGTTCACCTTCTCCGGCCGCAGGGCCAGCCATACGGTCCCCTCGCCTGTGCCATCGCCTGGCGCCACCGCCTTGAAGCGTGCGAGACCCGGCCCCCAGTCGATCTCCGCGAACCCGCCCTCGATCTTCACCACCTTGCCCTCGAGCAGGTTCACGTCGCCGATGAAGCCTGCGGTATACCGCGAGTTGGGGGCCTCGTAGATATCGCCGGGCGTCGCGATCTGCACGAACTCGCCGTGGTCCATGACGGCGATGCGGGAGGAGACGGTCATCGCCTCCTCCTGGTCGTGCGTGACGATGATGAACGTCGTGCCGGTGCGCTCCTGAATGCCCATCAGCTCGAACTGCGCGGTCTGCCTCAGCCGCTTGTCGAGCGCGCCGAGCGGCTCGTCGAGCAGCACGATGCGCGGCTTCTTGGCGATGGCGCGGGCGAGCGCCACGCGCTGCTGCTGTCCGCCCGAAAGCTGATGCGGCTTGCGCTTTCCGAAGCGCGTGAGCTCGAGCATGGCCATCGCTTCCTCGACCCGCGCCGCGATCTGGGTCTTGGGCAGGCCCTCCTGCTTGAGGCCGAAGCCGATGTTCTGCTCGACGTTCATGTGCGGAAAGAGCGCGTAGGACTGGAACATCATGTTGACCGGCCGCTCGTAGGGCGCGAGCCCGGTGATGTCCTCTCCCGCGACCAGGATGCGCCCGCTGGTCGGCTTCTCGAAACCGGCCAGCATGCGCAGGAGCGTCGTCTTTCCGCAGCCCGACGGCCCGAGCAGCGCGAAGAACTCGCGTTCGTAGATGTCGAGCGTGCAGTCCTTGACGGCGACGAAATCCCCGAACCGCTTCACGACGTTCTCGAAGCGCACGATGGGCGCCTTGGTCGGATCCTTCCACGGCGCGAAGTTCGACTGCGGCGCCGGCGTTCGCACCGCCCGCGATGGGGTGGAGGCTGGCGAAGAGCTTTGCACGTCGGCCTCTCGCATGAGGGCGATCCTCGGATTGAGTCGCGGGGCATGGGCCCCGGCCGTGAAAGAGAGCCGCGCCCGGGATCCCCCGGGCGCGGCCTGTCTCGTGCGACCTACTGCCCGGTGACGACCTTGGTCCAGACCCGCGTCACCGTGCGTTGCGCCTTGGCGTCGTAAGGCTTCTTGACGAAGAGACGCTTCAGCGTCTCGTCGTCGGGATAGATCGAGCGATCCTCCCTGATCTCCTTGTCGATGAGCGCCTGCGACGCCAGGTTGCCGCTGGCATAGTTGACGTAGTTCGACGCCTTGGCGATCACCTCCGGCCTCAGGAGATAGTCGATGAAGGCGTGCGCCTCCTCGACGTTCTGCGCGTCCGCCGGGATGGCCAGCTGGTCGAACCACATCTGCGCGCCTTCCTTCGGAATGTGGTAGCCGATGGTGACGCCGTTCTTCGCCTCCTCCGCGCGATCACGCGCCTGGAGGATGTCGCCCGAATAGCCGACCGCGATGCAGATGTCGCCGTTGGCGAGCGCGTTGATGAACTCGGATGAGTGGAACTTCTGGATGTTGGGGCGGATCTTCTCGAGCAACTCGCCCGCCTTCTTGAGATCGTCCGGATCGGCGCTGTTGGGATCAAGACCGAGGTAGATGAGCGCGACGGGAAGAATGTCGTCGGCGGCATCGAGAAGGAAGATGCCGCAATCCTTGAATTTGGAGACGATCTCCGGCTTGAAGATCAGGTCCCAGGAGTCGACGGGCGCATCCGCCATCCGCTCCCTGATCTTGTCGACGTTGAAGCCGATGCCGGTCGTGCCCCACATGTAGTTGACGGAATAGGCGTTCCCCGGATCGTAGATCGCGGTGCGCTCCTCGATGAGCGGCCAGGCGTTCTTGAGGTTGGGGAGCTTCGACTTGTCGAGCTTCTGGAACACGCCGGCCGTGATCTGGCGCGCAAGGAACGGACCGGTCGGCACCACGACGTCATAGCCGCTGCCGCCGGCAAGCAGCTTCGTCTCCAGAAGCTCATTGCTGTCGAACACGTCGTAAACCGTCTTGATCCCGGTTTCCTTCTCGAAATCCTTGAGGATCTCCTCGTCGATATAGTCGGACCAGTTGTAGATCCGAACTTCCGCGGCCGACGCCGCGCCGGCCACGAACAGCGCGCAGAGCGCCAGAGATCCTGCAATGGACGCACGCAACTCTGAAAATCCGATCATAAAACGATGTCCCTCCGGAACTTCTGAAAATGAACGATCCAGCGCCACGCCGCCTTCGCATTCCACCGCCTGTCTGGCGGCTCCGGTGCGGTCACGCTGTTTGAGCGGTAAAGATCCGTCCTTTCCTTCCCAGCACCGCGCCGAGCCTATCCCGAAAGCCTGGATGCGTTCGGCCGCTTCGCCGCACGTCTATTGTCCGGTGACGATCTTGGTCCAGAGCCGCGTCACCAGCCGCTGTGTTTTTCCTTCGTAGGCATCCTGCACGAACAGACGCTTCAGCGTCTCTTCGTCGGGATAGATCGAGGTGTCGTTGCGGATCGCATCATCGATGAACTCCTGCGAGGCAAGATTGCCGTTCGCGTAGCTCACGTAGTTCGTCGCCTTGGCAATCACCTCGGGTCTCATGATGTAGTTGAGGAAGACATGCGCCTCCTCGACGTTCTTTGCGTCCGCCGGGATGGCCATCTGGTCGAACCACATCTGCGCCCCCTGCTTGGGGAGCGAATAGACGACCGTCACGTTGTTCTTGGCCTCCTCGGCGCGGTTGCGCGCCTGCAGGATGTCGCCCGAATATCCAACCGCAATGCAGATGTCGCCGTTGGCGAGCGCATTGATGTATTCCGAGGAGTGGAATTTCAGGACATAGGGCCTGACCTTCTCGATCAGGGCCGCCGCCTTGCGCAGATCGTCCTCGCTCTTGCTGTTGGGATCAAGACCCAGGTAGTTGAGCGCGGCCGGCAGGATATCATCGGCCGCATCGAGAAAATGCACGCCGCAGTCCTTGAATTTCGAAAGCACCTCCGGATTGAAGACGAGCTCCCAGGAGTCGACCGGCGCATCGGCCATCCGCTCCTTGATCTTCGCCTCGTTGTAGCCGATGCCCGTGGTGCCCCACATATAGTTGATCGAGTAGGCGTTGCCGGGATCGTATCGCGCGCTGCGCTCAAGGATCAGCGGCCACAGGTTCTTGCTATTCGGCAGCTTCGACTTGTCGAGCTTCTGGAACACGCCGGCCTTCACCTGCCGGGAGAGGAACGGGCCTGTCGGCACCACGACGTCATAGCCGCTGCCGCCGGCGAGCAGCTTGGCCTCCAGCATCTCGTTGCTGTCGAACACGTCGTAGACCGTCTTGATGCCGGTCTCCTTCTCGAAGTCCTTGAGGATCTGCTCGTCGATATAGTCGGACCAGTTGAAGATCCGGACCTCCTTCGCCGCCGCCCCGCCGACGACGAACAGCGAGGCCAGCGCCACAGAGCAGGCGAGCGATGCGCGGGTGGCCGAGATATCGATCATGGAGCTTCTCCTGGAGAAAGCCGAGCCCGAAAGCCGGACACCAGCCGGCGAGCCTTCCATCGGTCTGAACCCTGACCTTTCCATTGTGATCACATTATTCACACGCTACAAGTCTTTCCTTCGGCACGTTTCCGGAAAAGGCGCGACGCACCTCGGTGGCCGCGCTCCGTTCCAGAGGAGCGGTGTGTGCGATGCGCAACGACAGGACACGCGAGCGCCACGACACGAGACCGCCTTCGGCCCGATCGCAGGGGGCGCCCGGCCGGGCGTCCGGCGTCGCGGGCGACATCGCCGTCACCACCCACGAGAGCGTCTACCGAGGCTTACGCAAGCGCATCCTGTTCGGCGGCTTCCTTCCGGGCAGCGCCGTGACGCTGCGGGGCCTTGCCGAGGACATGGGCGTGAGCCCCACCCCCGTCCGCGAGGCCGTCCGCCGCCTCATTGCCGAGCGCGCGCTGACAATGCGGGATAACCGCCGCGTCGTCGTTCCGCCCATGACCGCCGGCACCTTCGAGCAGATCGTCTTTGCGCGCCGGACGCTCGAGCCGGAGCTCGCCGCGCGCGCGATGGACCGCATCGGGGCAACCGAGATCCGCCAGATCGCCG
>WBZR01001853.1_pt1 | contig 24387 bp, 20 predicted proteins | sample 5204231 | NCBI WGS metagenome assembly WBZR01 (sample SAMN12412403, study PRJNA552823) | activated sludge metagenome | isolation source: activated sludge from anammox sidestream of wastewater treatment plant... | place: USA: Virginia | collected 2017-08
TGCCGCCGGCCACCGAGATCGTGCTGGTCGACGACGGCAGCACCGACGACACCTACGCCCGCCTGATCGACGCCGCCGGCGACGATCCGCGCGTGCACCTCGTCCGGTTGATGCGGAACTTCGGGCAGACCGCGGCGCTCGCTGCCGGCATCGACCACGCGAGCGGCGCGGTGATCGTCACCATGGACGGCGACCTGCAGAACGACCCTGCGGACATCCCGCGCCTGCTCGCGACGCTCGACGCGGGCTACGACGTCGTCACCGGCTGGCGGCGCGACCGCAAGGATCCGTTCGTGTCACGGAAGCTGCCCTCGATGATCGCCAACGCCATCATCGGGGCGACCACCAACGTGGCGATCCACGACCACGGCTGCGGCCTGAAGGCGTTTCGCGCCGACGTCGCCAAGCAGCTCCGGCTCTACGGCGAGATGCACCGCTTCATCACGGCCATTGCCGGCGACCTCGGGGCGGCGGTGACGGAGATCCCGGTGAACCATCGACCGCGCCTGCGCGGGCAGTCGAAGTACGGCATCTCGCGAACGGTGCGGGTGGTGCTCGATCTTCTCACCATCAAGTTCCTGTCGGGCTTCTCGACCCGGCCGATCCACGTCTTCGGCACGTTCGGGCTGCTCACGATGCTGACGGGCATGGTGATCGTCGGCGTCCTCGGCATCGAGAAGATCGTGTTCGGCATGGAGCTTGCCGGCCGCCCGATCCTCCTGCTCGGCGTGCTGCTCGTGCTCGGAGGCGTGCAGCTCGTGACGTTGGGTCTGCTCGGCGAGATGCTGGCGCGGACGTATCACGAGTCGCAAGGCAAGCCGATCTACCGGCTTCGGGAGCTGCGCCGCCCTTCGGAGCGCGCGTCGACCGCGACCGCCGGCTGAAGAATGCCGTTTGACGGTGTGGGGGCTGGCCGGTACCTTCGAGGCACCCCCAGCGGTGGGCGTTCCGGACGCCCGACCCGCACGGTCCCAACGGAGGCCTTGTGAAAGTCTGTGTCATCGGGACAGGCTACGTCGGCCTGGTTGCCGGCACCTGCTTTGCGGATAGCGGCAACGACGTCATCTGCGTCGACATCGACGAGCGGAAGATCGAGGCCTTGAAGAAGGGCGAGGTGCCGATCTACGAGCCCGGCCTCGAGGAGCTGATCCGCCGCAACCTCGCCGAGCGCCGCCTGTGGTTCACCAGCGACCTGGTCGCCGCCGTGCGGGCCTCGGAGATCTGCTTCATCGCCGTCGGAACGCCGGAAGCGGCCGACGGCTCCGCCGATCTGCGGGCGGTCCTGGCCGTGGCGAGCGCGATCGGCGAGGCGATGAACGGTTATCGCGTGATCGTATGCAAGAGCACCGTACCGGTGGGCACGGCCGACAAGGTGCGCGCCGCCGTCAAGGCGAAGACGGCGCACGACTTCGACGTGGTCTCCAACCCGGAGTTCCTGAAGGAGGGCGCGGCCATCGACGACTTCATGAAGCCGGATCGGGTCGTGATCGGCGGCGCGCGGCCGCGCTCGATCGACATCATGAAGGAACTCTACGCGCCGTTCGTCCGCACCGAGAACCCGATCCTCGTGATGGACAACCGCAGCGCCGAGATGACGAAGTACGCGGCCAACGCCTTCCTGGCAACCAAGATCTCGTTCGTGAACGAGGTCGCGAATCTCTGTGAGCGGGTCGGCGCCGACGTGCACGACGTCCGGCGCGGGATGGGATCCGATCGGCGCATCGGCCACCACTTCCTCTTCCCGGGCACCGGCTACGGCGGCTCCTGCTTCCCGAAGGATGTGCAGGCGATCATCCGGACGGCGCGGGACGCGGGCATGGAGTTCCCGCTGCTGAACGCGGTCGAGATCGTCAACGAACGCCAGAAGCAGCTGCTCGTCGAGAAGGTCGTGCGGCGGTTCGGGCCCGTGCTCGCCGGCCGCCGCTTCGGCGTCTGGGGCCTCGCGTTCAAGCCGCGCACCGACGACATGCGCGAGGCTCCGTCGATCGTCGTCATCGAGGAGCTCCTGAAGCGCGGCGCACGCGTCGAGGCGCACGACCCCGAAGCTCTGGGGGAAGCGCGCAAGGTCTTCGGCGATCGCATCAACTACCACCGCGTCAACTACGACGCGCTGAACGGCGTCGACGCGCTGCTCGTCGTGACCGACTGGGGCGAGTTCCGCCGCCCCGATTTCGCCCGCATGAAGGCGTCGATGAAGACGCCGATCATCTTCGACGGACGCAATCTCTACGAGCCCGAGGTGATGCGGGCCCAGGGCTTCACCTACTACCCGATCGGCCGCGTGGCCGTGGAAGGGGCACGATAGATGGCACGGATCCTGGTCACCGGCGGCGCCGGCTTCATCGGCTCGCACCTCTGCGAGCGGTTGCTCGCCGAAGGCAACGAGGTCATCTGCATCGACAACTTCCTGACGGGGTCGCCGGACAACATCGCGCCGTTTTTCGGGAACCAGCGCTTTCAGTTCATCCAGCAGGACGTGACGAACTTCGTCTACGTTCCGGGGAAGCTCGACGCGATCCTGCACTTCGCGTCGCCCGCGAGCCCGATCGACTACCTCGAACTGCCGATCCAGACCCTCAAGGTGGGATCGCTCGGGACGCACAAGGTGCTCGGCCTCGCGAAGGAGAAGCGCGCGCGCATCCTGCTCGCCTCGACCTCGGAGGTGTACGGCGACCCGCTCGTGCACCCCCAGAAGGAAGACTACTGGGGCAACGTCAACCCGATCGGCCCGCGCGGCGTGTACGACGAGGCGAAGCGCTTCGCCGAGGCGATCACCATGGCCTACCAGCGCGCGCACGGCGTGGTCACGCGCATCGTGCGGATCTTCAACACCTTCGGCCCCCGGATGCGGATGCGCGACGGCCGCGTCGTGCCGAACTTCATCGCGCAGGCGCTGCGCGGCGAGGACGTCACGGTCTACGGCGACGGCGGGCAGACGCGCAGCTTCTGCTACGTCAGCGACCTCGTCGAAGGCATCCTGCGGCTCCTCTGGAGCGACCACCCCACGCCGGTGAACGTCGGGAACCCGCGCGAGATGACGGTGCTCGAGTTCGCGAAGATGATCATCGAGCTCACGGGGTCGAAGAGCGCGATCGTCCACAAGCCCTTGCCGGTCGACGATCCGAAGGTCCGGCAGCCGGACATCGCGCTGGCCCGCCGGGTGCTGAACGACTGGCACCCCGTCGTTCCCGTGGAGGAAGGCCTGGCGCGGACGATCGAGCACTTCCGGGCGAAGATCCAGGAGAGCGCGTGAAGATCCTGGTGACGGGCGGCGCCGGGTTCATCGCCTCGCACATCTCGGATGCGTACCTCGCGGCCGGCCACGAGGTCGTGATCGTCGATGATCTCTCGTCGGGCACGCGCGCCAATCTGCCGGCGGCGGCGAAGTTCTACCACGCCGACATCCGGAGCCCGGAAGCGCGGGAGATCATCCGCAACGAGCGCCCGCAGGTCCTGTCGCTGCACGCGGCGCAGATGGACGTCCGGAAGTCGGTCGCCGACCCCGGCTTCGACGCCGAGGTGAACGTCCTCGGCATGATCAACATGCTCGAGGCCGGCCGCGAAGTCGGCGTCCGGAAGGTGATCTTCGCCTCGTCGGGCGGCGCCACCTACGGCGAACAGGAGGCGTTTCCCGCGGCCGAGAGCCATCCCCACAATCCGCTCTCGCCCTACGGCATCACCAAGGCGACCGGCGAGCACTACCTCTTCTTCTACCACGCGGTCTACGGGATGCCGTACGTCGCGCTGCGCTACGCCAACGTCTACGGGCCGCGCCAGGATCCGCACGGCGAGGCCGGAGTCGTCGCGATCTTCACCGAGAAGCTGCTCGCGGGCCAGGCCCCCACCATCAACGGCGACGGCAAGCAGACCCGCGACTACGTCTTCGTCGGTGACGTCGTGCGCGCCAATCTCGCCGCGCTCGATCGCTCGTTCGTCGGCTCGGTCAACGTCGGCACCGGCATCGAGACCGACGTCACGACCCTGTACGCGCACCTCCGCGTGCTGACCGGAAGCCCGCATCCGGCGCAGCACGGTCCGGCCAAGGCGGGGGAGCAGCGCCGGAGCGTGATCGCGATCGGGCGCGCCGCCGAGGTGCTCGGCTGGAGGCCGGAGATCTCCCTGGAAGAGGGGCTGCGCCGCACCGTCGAGTTCTTCCGCGTCCGTCTGACGGCGCGCTAGGCCCGGAGCGCTTCGGGAACAGCCGGCGCCGCCGGCTGCCAGGTCACGGTGAACGTCGATCCCTCCCCGACGGTGCTCTCCACGGCGATGTCGCCGGCGAGCAGGTCGACCAGACGCCGGACGATATGGAGGCCGAGGCCGACGCCGCCGAAGGTGCGGGTCGAGGAGCCGTCGACCTGGCGGAACATCTCGAAGATTACCGGCAGGCTGGCGGTCGGGATGCCGACGCCGGTGTCGCGGACGGTGAGGCGGACCCGCGCGCCGTCCCACTCGGCGCGCGCCTCGACGCCGCCCTCGTGCGTGAACTTCAGGGCGTTCCCGACCAGGTTCTTCAGGATCGTCTTGATCTTCTGCTTGTCGCTCAGGAGCGGGGCGCTCCCGAGGGCGTTGCGCCACACGAGCGCGACGCCGGAACCGACGAGCGGACCGAGCTCGACATCGAGCTGGCGCATGACCGCATCGACATCGACCGGATCGGCCGCCACGGCGTCGCGGCCGGCTTCCAGGCGGCCCAGGTCGAGGGTGGCGTTCACGAGATCGAGGAGTTCGATGCCGGCCCGCTGGACGCGCGCGACCGTGTCCCGCTGCTCGTCGGTGAGCGGGCCGACGACGCCCTCCGCCAGCATGTCGCTGTACCCGAGGATGATGTTGAGGGGCGTGCGGAGCTCGTGGGACATCGTCGCCACGAACTCGGACTTGAGGCGGCTCGAAGCCTGGAGGTCGTCGATGAGGCGCGCATTGGCGACGGCGATCGTGGTCGCGTCCGCGACCCCCGTCGCCAGGCGCCGTTGCCGGGTCGAGAACGGCCCCGTACGCGCGCCGTACCCGTGGACCTGGACGCCGAGCACTGCGTCGGCGAGCCGCATCGGAACGTACAGCGCCGCGGTCGCTCCGAGCCGCCGCAGGATGGCCGGCGGGCGCGGCGCGGCGGCGACGTCGGGAATCTCGACGAGGGCGTGAGCGCGGGCGTCGCCGCCGAGGTCGAAGCCCTCCGGGGAGAGTGGGCCGGCCGCGAGCGCTACCCGCATGTCCGGCCGCATGCCCGCGGCGGCGACCAGCCTGAGCGCGTGCGTGGCGTCGTCCCATGCGAACGTCGCGCTCCAATCGCAGGCGAGCGCGCCCGCGGCGACGGCGGTCACACGCTCGAGCATGTCGGACTGTCCGAGGTGGGTGCTGAGCGTGCGTCCGACTTCCACCAGCGCCTCCGCGGTTCGGGCCGCCTCCTCGGCGCGCCGCTCGGCGCGCTTGCGCTGGACGACGGCGCCGAGCTGGACCGCCGCGCCGGCGAGCGCGTGCATGAGGCGCGTGTCCTCCGCGTGGGTTTCGCGCACGAAGAACTCGAGCACGGCGATCACCTCGCCGCCGGCGATCACCGGAATGCCGACGCCGGCCGAGAGCCGGAGGCGCCGCGCCGACTCCGCCCGGGGAAAGCCACCCGGGTCGCGGAGGTCGCGCATCCACGCCGGCGCGCCGCTCGCCCACACCCGCCCGGGGAGGCCCTCGCCGCGCGCGAAGCGATGGCCGCGGTTGTCGGCATGGAACGCGGCGCCGTCGGGATCGTCGGACCACCAGGCCGAGCACTCGAGCGCGGCGCCGTCCGCACGCGGCGTCCACGCTTGGCCGACGACCCACCCCGACGCCTCGCAGGTGCGGCGCAAGACCACCACGAGCGCGGCCTCCGGATCCGGAGCGGCGCCGACCTCGAGACTCACGCTCTGCAGCAGCCGCAACTCGTGCTCCATGCGGGCGCGCTCGCGGCGCGCGCGCTCGAACGCCGCGGCGACGCCGATCAAGGCCATCAGCAGGATCGAGGACGGAGCGGCCGCGTACCCGAGGGTCTCGAGCGAGCCGGTGCAGAGCCACACCGCGAGTGCGCTCGGGACGGCGGTGACCAGGACGGTCGCGAGCTGGAACCACATGCCCCACGGCATGAACGTCGCCGCGACGAGGCAGGTGACGAGCGCCGAGAGGCCGGTCCCGAACGGGTTCTCCGTGACGACGTCCGAGAGCACGCCGGAGCCGAAGATGCCGGCCAGGACCAGGATCGGAATCGTCGCCGCGGCGCGCCGGCTGGTCGCGCGGCGGAGCGCCAGCATGCCGAGGGCGACGCAGGCGGTCTGGAAGACGGTGATCTGCACGAGGACGGCCAGGAGCGGGGGATCGAGCGAGGCGTCGGTCGCCAGGAGGACACCGAGCGCCGCCAGCATGAGCCAGAACGACAGGCGCGCCCGTTCGACGAGGAGGCGTGTGACGGCGGCGTCCTCCGTGTGGAGGGCCGTCGAGGAAGCGCTATTTTGCTGACGCCCTGCCATCCGCTTAGCGGTACGGGTGCCGGGAATCCGTCGGATCCCACACGCGAACCCGGGTCGCGAACGAACCAGCAACCGGCATGCCGCTCGCGCAGCGCGTCGATCCGTGCAAAATTCCGCCCGGTGCAGGATCCCCGCTTCATCCGGAACTTCTCGATCATCGCCCACATCGACCACGGCAAGTCCACGCTGGCGGACCGGCTCCTCGAGCACACCCACACCGTCTCGAAGCGGGAGATGGAGGCCCAGCTCCTCGACGACATGGACCTGGAGCGCGAACGCGGCATCACGATCAAGGCCCGCGCCGTCCGGCTCATGTACCAGGCGAAGGACGGCCAGGCCTATCAGCTGAACCTGATCGACACCCCCGGGCACGTGGACTTCTCCTACGAGGTCTCGCGGAGCCTCGCGGCGTGCGAGGGCGCGATCCTGGTGGTCGACGCCGCCCAGGGCGTCGAGGCGCAGACCGTCGCCAACGTCTATCTCGCCCTCGACAACGACCTCGCCATCGTTCCGGTCCTCAACAAGATCGACCTGCCGGCCGCCGAACCCGATCGCGTGCGCCGCGAGATCGAGGACGTGATCGGCCTCGACGCCTCCGACGCGGTACTGGCGAGCGCGAAGTCGGGGCAGGGAACGCAGGACGTGCTCGAGGCGGTGGTGCGCACGGTCCCGCCGCCCGTGGGCGATCCCGCCGCTCCCCTCGAGGCCCTGCTCTTCGACAGCTGGTTCGACCCCTACCACGGCGCCGTCATGCTGGTGCGGGTGTTCGCGGGCACGGTCCGGCCCGGGACGCGCATCCGTCTCATGGCGACCGGCAAGGACGCCGAGGTGCATCGCGTCGGTATCCTGAAGCCGGCGCTCACGGACGTCGACGCGCTCGGACCGGGCGAGGTCGGCGTCGTGATGGCGGGTATCAAGGAGGTCGCCGACACGCAGGTGGGCGACACGCTGACCGAGGCCGACCGTCCGGCGGCAGCGCCCCGTCCCGGTTTCAAAGCGGTGCAGCCGATGGTGTTCGCCGGGCTCTATCCCGCCGAGTCGCATCAGTACGGCGCGCTCCGCGACGCGATCGAGAAGCTCAAGCTCAACGACTCCTCCCTGAGCTACGAGGCGGAGAACTCGATCGCGCTCGGCTTCGGTTTCCGCTGCGGGTTCCTCGGCCTGCTCCACATGGAGATCGTGCAGGAGCGGCTGGAGCGCGAGTTCGGACTGACCCTCATCACGACGGCGCCCACCGTGGCCTACCACGTCCACACGACCGACGGTCGGACCCTGATCGTCGACAGCCCCGCGAAGCTCCCCCCCGAGGGCGAGATCGCGAGCATGGACGAGCCGTTCATCCTGGCGCACGTCCACGTTCCGACCGAGCACCTCGGCAACGTGATCGCTCTCTGCGAGGAGAAGCGCGGCCGCCAGCGGGAGCTCCGCTTCGCCGGCGAGAAGCGCGCGCTCCTGGTCTACGAGCTCCCGCTCAACGAGATCGTCCTCGACTTCTACGATCGCTTGAAGTCGGCGAGCCGGGGCTACGCCTCGCTCGACTACGAGCCCCTCGATTTCCGAGCGTCGACCCTCGTGAAGCTCGACGTCCGCATCAACGGCGAGCTCGTGGATGCCCTGTCGGTGATCCTCCACAGCGAGCGGGCCTACTACCGCGGACGGGAGCTCACCCAGAAGATGCGGGAGCTCGTGCCCCGGCAGATGTTCGAGGTGGTCATCCAGGCCGCGATCGGCAGCAAGATCATCGCCCGCGAGACCGTGAAGGCGCTCCGCAAGAACGTGACCGCGAAGTGCTACGGCGGCGACATCACCCGCAAACGGAAGCTCCTCGAGCGCCAGAAGGAGGGCAAGCGGCGCATGAAGCAGGTCGGCCGGGTCGAGATTCCGCAGGAGGCCTTCCTCGCCGTCCTGAAGGTCGGGGAGTAAGTGGCGCGCTCGACTGGCGGCCTTCCCGTCGTTCCCCTATCATGGCGCGCGTGACGAAGGGCCGTAGCGGTGTCGCCGGCGAGGACGAGGACGCGCGGCCGGTGACCCGAACGGCGCCGAAGCCGAAATCGACGGTCCGCGAGTACGCCGAGGCGCTCGCGGTCGCGTTCCTCCTGGCGCTCTTCATCCGGACGTTTCTCGTGCAGGCCTTCAAGATCCCGTCCGGATCGATGCTCGAGACGCTGCAGATCGGCGACCACATCCTCGTCAACAAGCTGCGTTACGGCATCCGCCTGCCGATCCTCGGGAAGCGGATCGTGAAGTTCCAAGACCCCCGCCGCGGCGACGTGATCGTCTTCGTCTACCCGGTCGATCCGAGCAAGGACTTCATCAAGCGGGTGATCGGCCAGCCGGGCGACACGGTCGAGGTGCGCCACAAGCAGGTCTACATCAACGGCGAGAAGATCGCGGATCCCTGGGGGCAGTTCGTCGAGGGTCCGGGAGAGGGCAGCCGCCTCACGCCGCGCGACAACTTCGGTCCGGTCACGGTGCCGGAGGATCAGGTCTTCGTCATGGGCGACAATCGCGACCGCAGCTACGACAGCCGCTTCTGGGGCTTCGTGCCGCTGGACGACGTCCGCGGCAAGGCCTTCGTCATCTACTGGTCGTGGGACGGCCAGGACCGCTGGGTCCGCTGGGAACGCCTGGGCGACATCATCCACTGAGCGTCCGGTCCGCCGCCGCGCATGTCGACGACCGGGCGAAGCGCGATGCCGTGGGGGGCGCTGACGGGCGCGCTGGCGGTGCTGATCGGGTTGCAGCTCGCGACGCCGAACCTCATCGGCAACGACTCGTACTTCCACGTCAAGTACGCCGAGGTGATGCGGCATGCGGGCGTCCGCGGCTTTCCGCCGGACTTCCCGTGGCTTCCACTCACGATCCTCGCGCCCGATCGCTACGCCGATCACCACCTGCTGTACCACGTGTTGCTGACGCCTTTCACCGTCGGCGATCTGCGTATCGGCGGCAAGATCGCCGCCGTCGCCGGCGCATTCGCGATGGTCGTCGCGTTCGCCTGGGTGCTGCGGGGCGGCGGCGCGCGAGGGCTCGGGCTGGCGGTGCTGGCGCTCGGCGCCTCCTCGGCCGATCTGCTGTTCCGCCTCAGCATGACGCGCGTGCAGGCGCTCTCGCTCGTCTGCCTCTTCCTCGGGTTCCATTGGGCGACGACGCACCGCCACGCGGCGCTCGCGGCGCTCGCCTGCGTCTACGCCTGGCTCTACGACGGCTTCCCGCTCCTCCTGATCCCGGTGGGCGCCGTGGTCGTCGCGGAGTTCGCGACCGCGCGGAGCGTCCGGCCGGGCGTCGTCGGGGCAGCCGCTCTCGGCTTCGCGGTCGGACTCGTCGTGAATCCCTACTTCCCGGAGTACCTGACCTTCATGTGGCACCACATGGGGGACAAGCTGGTCGCGAAGGAGGCGTTGCGCGTCGGCAAGGAATGGGCGCCCTACGACCCCGCCGGGCTCTTCGCCAACGCCGGCGCGGCCATCGCGTTCACGGCGTTCGGCGCCGCGACGCTCGGGGAAGGGCGCTGGCGCCGCGACGCCCGGGCGGTCGCCGCTGGCATCGTCGCCGTGACGTTTTTCGTGCTCACGATGCGGTCGCAACGCTTCGTCGAGTACTTCGCGCCGACCGCGACGTTCTTCGCCGCGCTCGCCGGCGGTCGCCTCGTCGCCTCGTGGACGCCGCGGCGCCGCCGCGCGCTCGCGGCGCTGCTCGCCGCCGTCCTGATCGCGAACGTCGCCGGCATCGGCTCGATGCTGGTGCGGCGCGCGCGGAAGACCCCCTACGACCGCTTCGCCGCCGCCGCCGAACAGGTCGCTCGCGCGGCCGCCCCGGGCGCCATGCTGTGCACGACCGACTGGGACGATTTCCCGTGGCTCTACTTCTATAACGTCGAGAGCACGTACCTGATCGGTCTCGACCCGACCTATCTGCACGGCCGGTTTCGCGACGCGTACTGGGCCTGGGTCGATGCCTCGCTCGGACGCGTGGCGCGGCCATCGGAGGTCTTCGCCGACCAGCTGCCGTGCGCCTACGTGATGAGCGATCGCGAGCACGGAGCGTTCCTGGAGCTGGCAGCCACCGACCCACGGCTCGAGGAGGTCCTCGCCGACGGTGCGATGGTGCTCTATCGCGTCCGGCGCGACGCGCCGGCGCCGGTCTACCCCACGACGCCGCACTGATCTCGTCGACGACGGGCCGCGTCACGCGGAGGACGATGCGCCGGCGCCGGCGTCGATTGCGTCCGAATCGACCGTGGGCTATCGACGGTCGGTCAACGAACCACCCAAGGGGAGGATTTCCATGCAGCGACACGCGACACGCATCGTCGGAGCGGCCCTCGGCGCGCTGCTCGTGGCGAGCGGGATTGCCGGCGCCCAGGTCCAGGTCGGCGACAAGATCTCCATCGCCACCGCCGACAAGGTGAAGGACCAGGTCTCGCCGGCAATGTACTGGCTGGTGAAGCACGGCTGGCCCATGACGATCGCCGAGACCCAGAAGATCACGCTCCGCAAGGCCTTCGTGGAAGCGACCGAGAAGTATTCGCCGCAAGTAAAGCTCAGCGCCGACGGGCTCAAGCTCGAAGGCTGGGTCGCGGGCCGGCCGTTCCCGCGCATCGACACCAAGGATCCGCAGGTGGCGATGAAGGTCATGCAGAACTTCCGTTACGCCATCGCCTTCGACGACCTCGATCTCCGGAACTTCGACGCCGACACCGGGCCGATCTCGCTCGAGCGGCCGCTCCAGGTGGAGCGCCACTTCCTGGTGGACCACTTCCGGCGGCTCTTCTACGTCGGCCGTCTCTACGTCGACCCGAAGCCCAATCTCCCGAACAGCGAGGGCTACGAGTACAAGGAGACCCTGCATCCGCTGATCGAGCCCTTCGATCTCAAGGGCGTCGGCTTCACCTACTACCGGTACACGGACCCCGCGAAGCAGGACGACAGCTGGCTCTACCTCCCGTCGCTCCGCCGTGTTCGACGGCTCTCGACCGCGCAGCGTTCCGACGCGCTCTTCGGCCAGGACACCGACCAGGATAGCTACGGCGGGTACGCCGGCGCGCTCGCCTGGATGGACTGGAAGTTCCTCGGCGAGAAGGAGTGCCTCGCCGCCTTCCACAGCGAACACTTCCCGGTGAAGTGGGCGGAGGGCGCGAGCGATTTCGCGTTCGACGACAAGTGGGAGAAGCGCCAGTGCTACATCGTCGAGGGCACGTCCAAACTCCCGCAGTACGCGTTCTCGAAGCGTGTGCTCTACCTCGACCAGGACGTCTACGCCGTCCCGTACAGCGACATGTACGATCGCGCCGGCGAGCTCTGGAAGATCTGGGTGAACAACTTCTCGTGGCGGAAGGAGGCCTTCCCGGGCAGCCCCGTGAAGTACGACGAGGACACCCCGTTCCCGTCGGCCGCCGTCATGGTGGACATCCAGCTCGAGCACGCGACCAAGGCGGCGCTCCCGAGCCATCGCTTCCCGGGCGAGCCCGGATGGTACTGGCACCACGGCGACAAGGCCGGCACCACCGAGGATCAGTTCACGATCGCCGAGCTCATCGGCAGCGGCCACTGAACCCGCACCGTCCGGCCCGATCGACGGGGAGTCCGGCGCGCGACGTCGGCCTCCCCGTTTCGTTTGGCCGCTGAGCCTTCTAACGCACCGTGGGCCAGCCGACCGTCCCGGCAACCGTGATCCGGCGTCCGCCGCTCTCGGTCTTCGCGCCCGGCAGCAGGCTGATCGCGAGCTTCAGGCCGTCGGGCGCTCCGGGGGTCGGCGTCACGGTGAGATCGAGGCGCATCGGGCTCGCGCCGAGCGGCGCGCGCAGGAGCACGTCGCCCTCGCCTTGGAGCGTGACCTCCTGCCCGTCGGCCGCGATGTCCGCGACCGTCAGGCGGCCGTTGGTGACGGTTCCGGTCAGATGGACGTCGGCGAAGTGCAGCTCCGGGACGGTGATCCCGCGCACCTTCGCGCCCTCGAACGCGAGGCCCGCGATTCGCAGCCGCACGTCGCCCGCGGCGCCGGGGAGCCCGCGGCCGCCGCCGTCGAGCGCGACCGAGCCCTCGAGGCGTCCGCGCATGACGCCCTCGAGCCACGGGCGGAGCCCCGCATAGCGCGCCAGGTCGACGCCGGAAAGCGTCGCGTCCACACGCAGGCGCCCGGGCCTCGGATCGACGGTACCCCGCAGGCGTCCCCCATAGAGGGTCGCGTCGATGCCGATCGGGTAGGGAGTGCCGCGCAAGAGGCCGAGGCGCGAGGGCGCGACGCGGACGCGCTCCGCGTCGAGAACGGGCGCGCGTGCGCCGTCGTCGCGGGCGCGAACCTGAAGCGAGTCGATCGCGTAGGCGAGGTTCCACCCGAGGCTGCTCGGTCCCATCTCGACCCGCACAGCGGTCCCCGCCGTCGCCGCCGCGAGCGCGCGCCGCAGGAGGAGATCGTGCGGGAAGGTCGCGAGGAAGGAGAGGACGAAGATCGCCAGCGTGTAGAGGCCGTAGCCGATCGCCACCCGGCGCCGCGCCGGCGTGCCGCCGCCCGCGGCGGTCAGCAAGGTCCGGAGCCGGGCCGCCGCACCCGCGGCGCCGCGGGGCGCCCGCGCCTCGGGTGTCACGGGGCCGCCGTCGCCGCGGTCGAGCGCAGGCGGCCGACCACCAGGACGGCGTCATAGACGAACGGCTGGTCGAAGCGCTTCTTCATCTGCAGCCGGCTCACCAGCAGCGGCAGATCGCTCTTCTCCACGTCGTACAGCAGCCCGACGAGCTCCCGCAGCGACACGCCGGAGAGCCGCATTTCGACGTCCTCCTCCTGGAGGCCCTCCGCCACCGTCCGCGTCGACGGATTCATGGCGGCGACGCGGTCCCGGCTCAGGGTGTCGCGCGTCACCCCTTCGAGGTGCGAAAAGAGCGAGAAGTCGGCGCCGCCGCGCTCGAGCTTCCGCCGCACGACGTCGCGCTCGGCGCGCAGCTGGAGGTAGCGGTCGCGGAGCCGCGCCAGCTCGACGACCTCGCGCTCGCTCGCCGCGATCTGCGCTCGCAGGGTCGCGCGGCGCTCCGCGAGCACGCCGCCGAGCGCCCACACCGCCACCACCAGCCCGGCCGCGGCGCCCGCCCCGAGGAGCACGCGCTCGCGCGGCGAGAGCCGCTCGAGCAGCGCGACGAGGCGTCGCAGGAGGTCGCCGAGCGCGTTCACGCCGCCGGCTCCCCTCCGACGTCGAGGCTCAACCGGAAGTCCACCTGCTGTCCGTCGACCGAGGCGCGGACGTCCTTGGCCTCCACGTTGCGGAACTCCGGACGGGCCGCGAGCCCGCGCTTCACCGCCTCGACACCCTCGTAGGTCTTGGTCGAGCCGCGCAGGCGGAGCGTGCCGCCGTCGAGGGTGAGCTCCTCGATGTCGAGCGGCACGTCGTCGGGAACCGCCGTCGTGAGCGCGCGCAGGCAGTCGATCGCGCGCGGCGCGGACGGCGCGAGCCCCCCGAAGAGCCGCCGTTGCTTCTCGAGTGCCGCGATCTCGGTCTGTAGCTGCGCCTTCTCGTTGACGATCGTGCGCGTTCCGGGGAGGGCCGCGGTGAAGATGGCACGGATCTCGCCGCGCACGGCGTCGCGCCGCGACGTCAGCTGGCGCGCGTCCAGGACGAAGGTCGCGACCATCAGCGCGACGGCCACGGCCGCGAGCATGCCGGCGCGCGCGAGTCCTCGCCAGAGCGCCTCGCGCTCGCGATGATAGGCGAACTCGCCGCGCCGGAGGTCGACGCCGAAGGACGCCGCGTCGCCGGCCTGGCGGAGCGCCAGACCGAGCGGCGTGGCGAAGGCGGCCTGCCTGCTCCGCAGCCCGAGCGGAACCGCCGGGAGCGCGACGGCGTCGAGCGCCTGCGGGGTCGTTCCGAGCGCGCGTCCGAGCGCGGCGACGACCCCGGGGGTCTCGACGGCTTCGCCGCCGACCCAGAGCGCCGCGAGCGGCGCGCCGTCGGCGAGCGCCAGAAGCGTCCAGCGCACCTCCCGCAGGCACGCGGCGAGCTCGGCGGGGTCGGCGACGCCGCGGCTCACGACCCGCATCCCGAGCAGCCGTCCGTCGTCGAGCAACGCGACGGTGGTCCGCGCGGCGTCCATACCGACGTACGCGAGGCGTCCGCCGTGCGCCGCGGCCGCGGCGCGGACCACGTTCAAGGCGGCCAGGTTCGCGAGATCGACGAGCCGCGGATCAACGCCGGCCTCCGCCAGCATCGCGAGGTGCTCCCGGACCGCGGCCTTCGGCGCCGACACGGCAAGCACGCGGCTCGCCCCGTCGGCCTCCGTCTCCAGGACCTGGAAGGCGACGACGGTCTCGTCGAGCTCGAAGGGCAGGTGCGATTCGAGCTCGAACGGCACGGTCTGCTCGAGGCGCTTGCGGTCGTGGAAGGGCAGCTCGAGGATGCGATGCGCGACGCGCTCGCCGGGCAACGCCGACACGACCTCGTCCCAGGCGATGCCGTGCTGCGCGGCGAGCGCCCGCAGGTCGGCCGCGAGGTCGCCGCCGGCGGCGCGCGGATGCGCGTAGAGGCCGAGCACCCGTTGGGATCGCAGCGTCCGCTCCACCAGGGCGGCACGCAGCGTACGCGGGCCGACGTCGAGCGCGAGCGTGTGATTGGGCATCGATCAGCGGTCGCCGAAGACCGGCAACGTCGCGAGGAAATCGGATGGGGGTAGGGATGTCAAGGCGAGGGTGGCGTTGCTCGGTGTCCAGGTGACGCGGGCCATACGCGTTCCGTCGCGCTTGACGACCTCGAGAATCCCGCGCCGCACCTGATCGACCTCGCCGACGCCCTCGATGCGGAAATAGGCGCTGCCGGTGCCGATCAGATCGCCCTGCTTGCAGCGCGGCAGCGCACGCTCGAGGCCCGTGGCGCAGGCTTCCGAGACGCTGGTGAAGGGCTCCGTCTGGCGATCGCTGATCACCCGTCCGACCACGCCCGGGTTAGCGAACAGATCCTGCGAGAGCGCGGCGAGCACCGGAGCCTCGGCGGTGTTGATGTTGACCGTGGTGCTGCCCGGCGGCAGCGCCGTCACGAACGGCTCCAGACGGGCGAGCACGCTCGGCGTGACCCCCTTGACGAGGAGCAGCTCGCGTAGCGTGACGACGGGACCGTTCCGCACGATCACGGGCGGACGGAGGCCGAAGTAATACGGCTGCTCGGCCCCCGGGGGCGACGGGTGCGGCTCGTGGTCGCGGTCCAGCCAATCGCGGATCGCCGACAGGACTCCGGGGTCGATGCCGAGGACGGTGAACAGGCGCCCGAAGCGGGCGAAGCGCTCTTCGGGGTTCGCGCCGACGAGGTCGTTGATGTTGAGGTAGCGCGCCTCGTCGCGGATGCGGAACGTCGCGGTGCCGTCGCCGATCGGCAGCGGCGGATACGGGCGTGCCCAGACATCGTCGAGCGCGTCGCGCCCGGGCGTGATCATGGCGTCGACGCTCACCAGCGCTTCGCCGACGTTGACGGCAGAGCGGCCGAGATAGGTGGCCTGGAGCGCGTTGCGTGCGCCGAGCGCCAGGTGGGTCTCGACCTGCGCTTTGTCGGTCAGCTCGATCACCACGATGGTGAGCAGCGTGATCGTGAGCAGCACCACGAGGAGCGCGATCCCCGATTCGTCGCCGCCGCCGGCCCGCCTCATCGGCCGCTCCGGGCGGCGAGCGGCAGATCGACCGCGGTCGCGAAGCGATGGATGGCGCCGGACGGATCGTAGAGGGCAAGATCGATGCGCACCGCCCGCGGCAGCCGGGCGTTCGCCTCCTCCGAGTCCCAGCTCTCGGACCAGTCGCGACCGTCGTAGAACTGGAAGGCGAGGCTCGCGACGTTGTCCACGAACACGGTCGCGCGTGCCTCGTCGAGCGCGCGGCGCTCGAGCATGGTCGCCTCGCGCCGCAGCAGACGGTGCGGCGCGGCGCCGAGCGGCGGCGCGGGCGTCGGCCCGAACGCCGCGAAGAAGTCGTCGGCGTCGTCGGCGCGGAGGTCGGCGGCGCGACTCTGCGTGCCCTCGTCGTCGCTCGCCGGCTTCTCGCCCGACGCCGAGGCTCCCGTCCGGCGAGCGCGCCGCAGTCCGCTTCGCTCCCGCGCGAAGAAGTAGGCAAGCATGCGCTGATCGGTGGCGCGCCCGTCGAGCCCGGCCGGTCGCGCCGAGAGCGCCGTGAACACCAGGGAGTCGAGGGGCGCGTCGTCGCTCCCGCCGGGCAGCACCCGGAAGATCGCGGTTCCCGGGAGGTCCGTGGGGTAGTACGCCGACGCGATCTCGTCCGCCATGCGCCCGACGGCCGCTCGCCCGACCCGCGTCACCTCGGCGCGCTCCTCGGCGCGGGCCTTCGAGCGCAGGGTCCGCGAGAACGTCCCGTAGAGCGTCACGGCCACGAGCCCGAAGATCCCGAGCGCGAGCATGATCTCGATCAGCGTGAAGCCGCCGGATCCGCGCCTCATCGACGCCGCACGTAATAGGTCAGGGTGACATCGTCGCCGGACGCCTCCTCGCCCCGGAAGACCCGGACGCGCACCTCGCGGACGTCCGGCACGGGCGTCGTCACCACCTCGCGCTCCCACCGCAGATCGGGATAGCGCTCCGGGTAGTCTTCCTCGAAGTCGCCCTCGGCGAGGCCGAGGTCGGGGAACGGCCCCGCGTCGACCTCCGCCATGATGCCGCGCGCCAGGAGCGTCGCCTCGGTGACCTGGGCGTCACGCGCGATGAGGTCGAGGTTGCGGACGTGAAGGCCGAGCAGGCTCACGAGCGCGAGGCCGAGCACCGCCACCGCCACCAGCACCTCGAGCAGCGTGAAGCCGCGCGCCATCCGCCGCCGGACGCCGTCAGCGGAGCGCATCATCGCCGCTCCGCGAGGCGCGCATGCCGCGCCGGCCGCGCTCGCCGGCGCCGCGGCGATCGTCGGGATCGCGGTCGGATTCGAGGACGACGTAGCGGTCGGCGACTCGGGTGCGCCCGGTGAGCGGCTCGATCGCCATGGTCGCGTCTCCTCCCGAGCGTCCGTGCAGGTGCACGACCAGGGGATCGGCCCAACCCTCGGGCGAGAACTGCGCGAAGACGACGCCCTCGGTGACGAGGCCGACCGCCGGCAAGACGACGTCCCGGAACGCGACGTTCGCGGGCAGGCTTACCGGACGGGCCAGCGGGGAGTCGAGCGGCACGAACTCGGGTGCATCGGGCTCGCCCCCGAGCACCGTCACGAAATAGGCCTGCTGGTCGAGGTCCAGGTTGAGACGCATAGGCAGGCGGCGGTACGCCGCCTCGTCGTACAGGTACCGGGCGGTCGTGGCGAGCCGCTCGGCGCTCGCCGCGAGGGCGACGTCCTCGGGGTCGCGCAGGCGCGGCGCCAGGAAGGCCACGGCGATTCCGAGGATCGCGAGGACGACGGCGAGCTCGAGCAGGGTGAAGCCGGGAAAAGCGTGCCGTTCGGAGCGCCGACGTTCAGAGCTGGGTGCGGGTGTCGATGTCGGCATACTTCCCTTCGCCGCCTTCCGACCCGTCCGCGCCGTAGGACTTGATGCTGTAGGCATCGCCGTCGCTGAGGAACGCGTAGGGATTGCCCCAGGGATCCACCGGCACCGACTCGAGGTAGCCGTCCGGGTTCCAGCGTCGCGGAACGTTGCCCGTCTCCGGCCGCGTGACCAGGGCTTGCAGCCCCTGGTCCGTCGTCGGGTAGGTGCCGTTGTCGAGCTTGTAGAGGTGGAGCGCCTCCTCGATCTTCTTCACGTCGGCGACGGCCTTCACCCGGCGGGCCTCGTCGGTGCGCCCGACGATGCGCGGCGCCACCAGCGTCACGAGCAGGCCGAGGATGAACACCACGACCATGATCTCGATGAGCGTGAACCCCGCGTCTCCCGCGCGTCGCATTTCCCGGTGCACGGGCGGACGATACCAAGGAGGCGGCGCCCCCTCAACGGAGGCGGGCACCGCGGGTCAGATGAACTGCTTCCACCAGGGCGCGCCGCTCTGCCGGTACTTCACGGCGGCGGTCGTCGTGACGCCGGCCCGCTTGCCGGCCTGGGCGGGCTTCGCGGCCGACGGCTTCGCGGTGGCACGCGCGGCGGTCGCCTTCTTCGCGGCCGTCTTCCGAGGCGTCGTCTTGCCGGCGCGCGCGCGGACGGTCTTGGACGACGGACGGGCGGGCGTCTTCTTTGCGGAACGGGACGAGGTCTTGGTCTTCATGCGACGAACTCCTTAAACGAACGTCCGCGGCCCTGCAACTCGCGCGCGCGGTGCGGGTCGCCTCACTTCACGATGCGGTTCAGCTCGAAGATCGGCAGCAGGATCGCGAGCACGATGAACAGCACGACGCCGCCCATGAACACGATGATGACCGGCTCGAGGATCGTCGTGAGGGCCCCGACCGCGTTCTCGACCTCGTCGTCGTAGGTGTCGGCGGCCTTCGCGAGCATCGCCGGGAGCTCGCCGCTGCGCTCGCCGACCGCCACCATGTGGACGACGAGCGGCGGAAAGAGCCCGCTCTCGCGGAGCGGCGGGGCGATGCTCTGGCCCTCGCGGATGGCGTCGCGCGCGCGCTCGATCGCGCCGGCGAGCACCGTGTTGTCGACGATGCTCTTCACGATGTCGAGCGCGGGGAGGAGGCCGATGCCGCTCGCGAGCAGGGTCGAGAGCGTGCGCGCGAAGCGCGCCACGGCGAGCTTCTGCGTGAGGCGCCCGAAGTACGGCGCGGCGAGCAGCAGCCGGTCCACGCGCGCGCGGCCCGCCGGCGTCCGGGCCCAGCGCGCTACGCCGAGCACCGCACCCGCCGCGAGCGCGAGCACGAGCCACCACCAGTGCGCGACGAAATCCGACAGGCCGAGCAGGAAGCGGGTCGGGAGCGGCAGCTGCTGGTGCGTCTCCTGGAAGATGCGCGTCACCTTCGGCACCACGTACGACAGGAGGAAGAAGAGGATGGTTCCGCTCAACAGCAGCATGATGGCGGGATAGGTGAGCGCGGTCCGCACCTTTGCGAGGAGCCGCGCCTGATTCTCCGTGTAGTCGGCGAGCCGCTCCAGCACGACGGGCAGGGCGCCGCTCGCCTCGCCGGCCCGCACCATGTTCACGTACAGCGACGCGAACAGCCGGGGGTGCCGCGCCAGCGCTTCCGCGAGCGCGCTGCCCTCCGTCACCTCCTGGCGGACCTGGGCGAGCGTGCGCCCGAGCAGGGGGCGCTCGGCCTGCTCGCTGAGCGCCCCGAGCGCCTCGACGAGCGGCAGCCCCGCCGCGACGAGGGTGCTGAACTGGCGCGTGACCGCCGCGAGCTCCGCCGCCGGTACGCGCTCGGAACGACGCGCCGCGACGCGGCGGGTCGACCCCGTGCCCCGGTCCTCGCTCAGGTCGGTCGGGAACACCCCCGTCCGGCGGAGCTTCTGGCGAGCGCCGCGGGGGCTGTCCGCGTCGACGACTCCGCCGACGGCGCGGCCGCCGGCATCGAGCCCGCGATAGACATAGAGCGGCATCAGCGTCCGCGAGGCGTTCCGGAGAGGGAGCCGGCCGACGAGCGCCGGACGACCCGGGGCGCGCCGGCAAGGGAATGCGCGGGCGGGCTCACAGCAAGTCGTCTTGGGTGACCCGCAGCACTTCCTCGATCGTGGTCTCGCCGGCGAGGATCTTGGACGCCCCGTCCTCGCGCAGCGTCACCATGCCGGCCGCGGTCGCCGCGCGTCGGATCGCGCTCGCGTCGGCGTTCTTCATGATGAGGCCGCGGATCTCGTCGTCAACCACCAGGAGCTCGTGGATGCCGGTCCGACCCCGATACCCGGTCTGCTTGCACGCCTCGCAGCCGGCGCCGCCGGCGTAGAGGCTGCGACCGCTCGCCTGCTCGGCCGTGATGCCCACCTCGGCCAGAAGGTCCGGGCTCGGCCGCAGCACCCGCCGGCACCGGTCGCACACGCGCCGGAGCAGGCGCTGCGCCATGACGGCCAGCACCGACGACGACACGAGGAACGGCTCCGTGCCCATCTCCACCAGGCGCGTCACCGCGCTCGACGAATCGTTGGTGTGGAGCGTCGAGAAGACCAGGTGACCGGTGAGCGCCGCCTGGATCGCGATCTCGGCGGTCTCGCCGTCGCGGATTTCGCCGACCATGATGACGTCGGGATCCTGGCGCAGGATCGACCGCAGGCCACTCGCGAAGGTGAGATCGATCTTCGGGTTCACCTGCATCTGGCCGACACCCTGAAGCTGGTACTCGATCGGATCCTCGATGGTGATGATGTTGCGCTCCGTCGAGTTGATGGTGGAGAGCGCGGCGTAGAGCGTGGTCGTCTTGCCGCTGCCGGTCGGGCCCGTCACGAGGACGATGCCGTGGCTCTGCCGGATCAGCCGCTCCACGAGCGCCAGGTTCCGCCCCGTGAGCCCGAGTTCCTCGAGCCCGAGGAGCGTCGCCGCCCGATCGAGGAGACGGAGCACCACCCGCTCGCCGTAGGCGGTCGGGATGACCGAGACGCGAACGTCGATGTCCTTGCCCGCGACCTTGGTCCGGATGCGCCCGTCCTGCGGCAGGCGCTTCTCGGCGATGTCGAGGCCCGCCATGACCTTCACGCGCGAGATGATCACTGGCTGGAAGCGCTTGGGCGGCGAGATGACGTCGTAGAGGATGCCGTCGATCCGGAAACGCACCGTGAGCGTGCGCTCGAACGGCTCGATGTGGATGTCGCTCGCGCGATCCTTCACCGCCTGGAAGAGGAGCGAGTTCACGAGCCGGATGATGGGGGCCTCGTCGCTCGCCTCGAGCAGGTCGCGCGGCTCCTCGAGTTCGGTGGCGATGAGATCGAGGCGCTCCTCCTCGAGGTTCCCCATGAGGTCGGCCGCCGATCCGGAGGCGAGGTCATAGGCCCGGTTGAGCGCGTCGATCAGCGCATCCGCCGGCGCCACGACCGGGCGGATCGGCGCTCCGTAGAGGACGCGCAGGTCGTCGAGCGGCCCGAGGGCGCGGGGATCGCCGACGGCGACGACGACGCCGTCGCCCTCGCGCGCGAGCGGCAGGACGAGGTGCTTGCGCGCGAACTGCATCGGGAGCGCCGCCAGCAGCTCGGGGGCGACGTCGCCCGCCGCGATGCGAGGCGTAAACGGCAGGTCGAACGCGGCAGCCCGCGCGCGCGCCTCGGCCTCGGGCCCGTCGGGCGTCGCGGGCGACGGGCGGGCGGGCGTGACCATGCCGATCAGTGCTCCTCGTGCTCGGTCGCCGCGGCGGCCTCGGGGCGGGCGGCGCCGAGCGTGAGCGTGAGCGTACCACCCTGATCCGTGAGGTCATAGGCCGGCGGCACGTCCGTCGTGAGGTCGAGCACGAGACGCATCCGCCCGTCGTGATGGGCGACGCGCACCCGACGCAACAACGGATCCATCACCTTCATGAAGTCGACCGTGGCGCGCTTGCGGCTGTCGCCGTACACGTCGATCACGATCCGGCCCGGCTCCCCGAGGGCGTAGTGGGTGATCTTCGTCGGCGGCCCGCCGACGCCGATGACGATGGCGGCGCCGTCGGCGCGCCGATCCACCGTAACCGACGACGTCTCGAGCGGACCGGGGGCGGTCGTCGCGTCGCTCGTCGGCACCGGGGTGCCGGGCCCGCCCGCCGGCAGCTCACGCTCCTCGGGAAGGTTGAACGACGGCATGTCGAGCGGATCGGGCCGCCGGCGCGGGGCGCCCGCCGAGTCCATGAGGTTCCGGAAGCGGTCGCGCTCGGCGACCGAGACGTCGGCCGCGTCCTGCTCGTTCTTGATGATGTGCGGCGTGAGGAAGATGAGCAGGTTGATCTTGCTCTTGTTGCGCTCGGTGTTCTTGAAGAGGTTTCCGAGGACGGGGATCTCGGCGAGATAGGGCACCTTGCTCTCGCGCTCGTTGATCGAGTCGGAGATGAGGCCGCCGATCACGATGGTCTGGCCGTCGCGCACGTTGATGGTGGTACTGGCGCTCCGCACGGTCGTCGTCGGACCAACCTCGTCCGCGTCGAGCAGGGGGTTCGGAATGATGGCCGACACTTCCTCGAAGAGCGCGAGCCGCACCATCGCGCCCTCGGAGATCTGGGGCGTGAGGCGCAGCGTGATGCCGACGTCCTCGCGCTCGATGGTGGCGAAGGTGTTGTTGAGGTTCGTCTCGCTCGTCGCGCGACTCGCCACGAAGGGGACGTTCTGGCCGACCACGATCTCGGCCTCCTCGTTGTCGGTGGTGAGGATGTTCGGGGCCGAGAGGATGTTGACGTCGTTCGCGTTGTCGAGGGCGTGCAGCAGCGCCGCCTGCGCCGGCACCGTGGTGCCGTCGGGCAGGGTGACGGTCTGATCCGAGACCGCGGCGAGGATCAGGCCGGGCAGGCTCCCCGGGTTGGCGAGCACGTTGTTGATGGTGCCGAGGTTGGTGCGCCCGACCCCGACGCCGTTCGGCAGGCCGACGCCGCCTTGCAGCTCGATGCCGAGGTTGCGGATGCGGTCGAGCGTGACCTCGAGGATGATCGCCTCGACGTAGACCTGGCGTCGCCGGATGTCGAGCTTCTCGATGACGCTGCGCAGGGTCTGGAAGTCCTCCGGCACGGCGGCCACGATGAGGGAGTTGGTCGCCGGGTCGGCCGTGATGCGGACGTCCCCCGCGAAGTCGATCGCCGACTGCTGCTGACCCGCCGGCTGGCCCGCTTGCTGCCGCAGCTGCTGCTGACGGTTCTGGGACGAGCGCCGGAGGCTGCTGCCGTTCGTACGCCGGTTGCGCGCGCTGCCGGCCTGACCCGGCTGGTTCAGTTGGCGGGGGCGGCCCGCGGTCGACCCGCCGGCCGCGCCGGTCACATCGAGGAGCACCGGCAGGAGATCCTCCGAGCTGGCGTACTTCAGGTAGTAGACGTGGACCTTGCCGCTGCCGGGCGGAAGCGGCACGTCGAGACGCTCGACCATCGCGCGGATCGCCTGCATCTGCTCGGGCGGGGCGTTCACGATGAGGGTGTTCGTCCGGTCGTCGGGCGTGATCTTGAACGCCCGCAGCTGCGCGCCGCCGGCCGGCGCCGGCTTCCCGGGCTGCGCGGGCACGCCCGGCGCCGCGCGGTCCTCGAGCGCCGCCTGGATCGTCTCGGCGAGTTCGCCCGCCACCGCGTGCCGGAGGTTCAGGATCGCCGTCTGCCGCCGTGAGCTGGCGACGTCGAGCTCGGCGACGAGTTTCGACAGCCGCTCGACGTTGGCGGCGGAGTCGACGAGGATCAGCGCGTTCGTCTGCGGATAGCCGGTGACGAGCCCGTCGGGCGACACCATCGGCTGGAGCACGCCGATCAAGTCGCCAACGTCGACCTGGGTGAGGGGAACCAGGCGCGTCACGTACTCTTCGGCGGGCGAAGGCACGCCGCCGTCGACCGTGCGGAGGCTCGTCGCCTTCGCTTCCTTGGTCGGGATGATGCGGATCGCGGCGCCGCTCGGCACCGTCGTGAACCCTTTCACCTGCAGCACGGCCTGGAAGACCTGATACGCCTCCTCGGGCGTGATCCGGGTCGGCGACACCACGGTCACCTTGCCCTGTACGCGCTCGTCCATCACGAAGTTCTTGCCGGTGATCTCGCCGATAAACTTGACGAGGACGGCGATGTCGACGTCCTGAAAGTCCATCGTGATGTAACGGTCGCCGTCGCTCTCCACGACCGCCGGGCCCGGCGCCGCCGGGGACGCCTCGACGGCGGCGGGCGTCCGCCCCGCCGCGGCCGCCCCGTCCTCGGCGCGCGCGCCGCCGGCGCCGAGCGCGACGGCGATCGCCGCCGCCATCCAGCGGTTCACGGACCTCGGTGCTCCCCGTACTGCCACTGTCACCACCTCTCGCCCCGCCGGGACGGGTTCAGCGAATTTCGTAGGAGAAGTTCTTCGCCTGCTTGTTGCGTTGCAGGTCGACCGCGATGTGCCCTTCGTTCTGCAGCTCGGTGAAGAGGGTGATCGCCTTGGTGGGATCGGTGAGCTCGA